>FMJZ01035501.1_pt1 | contig 16597 bp, 13 predicted proteins | sample 1987881 | NCBI WGS metagenome assembly FMJZ01 (sample SAMEA4378227, study PRJEB15110) | soil metagenome | biome: soil; feature: Field; material: Soil | place: India | collected 2015-03-11 | depth 0 m | reverse complement strand
TCCCCTCCCCCGCTGGGGGAGGGGCAGGGGGTGGGGGCATCCAAAATCCCTTTGCGCCCTCTGCATCCTTTGCGTTTATCCCCTCTGCGCCTTTGCTTGCTTGGCGTCTTTGCGTTACTGAAGTTGGTTGTTGGGGGCGAATGCGGTACAATGCTGAGTGCAACAACCCTTGCGAGTGCGGTCTGCAAACCAATGACGCCGCAACGCTGCGCGAGCGCCGGAGACCGTTGCGCCTGCGCGTCGTTGTCTGAAGCACGAGGTGACGAGATGGACATTCAAGCCTTTTACACCGGGTTTGACCAGCGCGTGCGCGAAATTGTCGGATTTGGCTACGAGCATTCGCCAGCGTTTCGCCAACGGATGGAGGCGGCCGGACTAACGCCGGCTGATATTCAGACCACCGCCGAGCTGAGCCGGTTGCCGATATTGCGCAAAGAGCAGTTGGTTGAGCTGCAACGGCAAGGGCCGCAGTTGGGCGGGATGTTGACCGTACCGCTCTCACGGCTGCGCCGCATCTTCCAATCACCCGGCCCGATCTACGATCCCGAATCTGATGAACCCGATCCGTGGCGGTGGGGGCCGGCCTTCCGCGCTGCTGGCTTTGGCCCTGACGATGTGGTGCTTAACTGCTTTGGCTACCATCTGACCCCGGCCGGGGTGATGTTTGAGGAAGGGGCGCGCGCGGTTGGTTGCGCGGTGATTCCGGCTGGGATCGGTAATCAAGCCCAACAGATCGAGGCTATGGCCCATCTCGGCGTCACCGCTTACGCTGGCTTGCCCAGTTACCTCAAGGCGCTGCTCGAAAAGGCGATTGAACAGGGCCACGATCCGCGCTCGTGGCCGCTCAACAAAGCCTTTGTCGCTGCCGAGCCGCTGCCGCCCTCGTTGCGCAAGCTGTTTGAAGAGCAGTACGGGATTCTGGTCTACGATGGCTATGGCACCGCCGAGACCGGCAACCTTGGGTACAACGGCCCCGAACGGCACGGCTGGCATTTGCCGGAAGATGCGCTGGTGCAGATTTGCGACCTCAACACCGGCGAGCCGGCGCCTCCCGGCCAAACCGGTGAGGTGGTTGTGACCCTTTTCCGCCGCGACTACATCCTCATTCGCTTTGCCGTCGGCGATCTGTCAGCGCTAATGGTGTCTGATGAGCCAACAGTGATTCAGACGCCGCGCTTGGTGGGTTGGCTGGGCCGCAGCGGCGAAAGCGTCAAAGTGCGCGGGTTGTTCGTCCATCCGCGCCATATCGCCGAAGCGATCCGGCGGCTAGAGGGGGTGCAGGCATATCAAGCGGTCGTCGTGCGCGAAAATCACCGCGACGAGCTGATCTGCCGGCTTGTGCCCGCCAGCGATGCCGATCACGCCAACTTGCGCGACGCCGCAGCGCAGGCTTTGCACGAAGCGGTCAAGCTCCATTGCAAAATCGAAGTGGTCGCCGAATTGCCGCCTGACGCTAAGCCGTTCGTTGACCAGCGCACGTGGGCGTGAGCGCATTGTGCCTAGTTCGTTTGTTCTAGCAAACCGTGGTATACTAAAACATAGAATTGGTAGCGTCGCCAACGGGGCGGCGCTTTCTCTTCGTTCGTACCTCAGCGGAGACGGCGGTGGCCAAGACGACAATCGTAATCAAGGGCGCACGCGAACATAACCTCAAAGGGATCGATGTCGAGATTCCGCGCGACCGGCTGGTCGTGCTGACCGGCGTGAGCGGATCGGGCAAGAGTTCGCTGGCCTTCGATACGCTCTACGCCGAAGGTCAACGACGCTACGTCGAGAGCTTGTCGGCGTATGCGCGCCAATTTCTCGGCCAGATGGAGAAGCCGCAGGTTGATCTGATTGAAGGATTGTCGCCGGCAATCGCCATCGAACAGAAGAGCGCGAGCAAAAACCCGCGCTCGACGGTCGGCACCGTCACCGAGATTTACGATTATCTGCGCCTGCTGTTTGCCCGCGTCGGCCACCAATACTGCCACCGCTGCGGCCAGCCTGTCGCCGCCCAATCGGCCCAGCAAATGGTTGATCGGGTCTTGGCCTTGCCAGCGGGCACCCGCTTTGTGGTGCTGGCGCCGGTCGTTTCCCAACGCAAGGGCGAATACAAAGACATCTTCGCCGAAGCCAAAGCCGAAGGCTTTGCGCGGGTGCGGGTCGATGGCGAGATCCGCTCGCTCGACGAAGAGATTAAGCTCAACAAGAAGGTCAAACACTCGATTGAAGTGGTGATTGACCGGTTGGCGATGCCGCAAGCCGCTGGCAATGGCGACCTCGACAGCTTTACCACGCGCTTGACCGACAGTATCGAGACGGCGTTGCGGGTGGGGGAAGGAAAGGTGATCATTAGTCTCGCCGATGAGCCGGCTGATCCGGCCCAACCCCGCGAGTGGCTGATGAGCGAGAGCAATACCTGCCCATCGTGCGGCATCTCATTCCCCGAACTCACCCCGCAGATGTTCTCATTCAACTCGCCGCAAGGCGCCTGCCCGACCTGCACCGGCCTCGGCGCGCGGCTTGAGGTTGACCCGGCGCTGCTGGTGCCCAACGGCGCGCTCTCGATCCACGAGGGGGCAGTGACGTACTGGGGCGAGATGCGCAAGAAGCAGGATACGTGGGCTTACAAGGCGCTGCTCGCCATTGCCGCACACTATCAGATTGATCTCGACAAGCCGTGGGATGACCTGACCGAACGCCAGCGCAATGCGATTATCTACGGCAGCGGTAATGAGCGCATCCGGTTTGCGTGGGAAAACGAGAGCGGCTCACGTGGCGAGTATTACCGCACGTGGGAAGGGTTGGCCAGCGAAATCCGGCGGCGCTATATGCAGAGCGGCTCGGACGCCATGCGCGAGTACTACACCCAGTATATGAGCGAGCAACCCTGCCCCGATTGTGAGGGGGCGCGCTTGCGGCCCGAAAGTTTGGCGGTGCGAGTAGCCGGGCGCTCAATCCGCGATGTCACTCGTATGAATGTAGCGCAGGCGCTCGATTGGGCGCGCGAGCTGCCCAACCACCTCAACGAGACCGAGCAGGCGATTGTGGGTGATGTGCTGAAAGAGATCCGCGAACGGCTCGGTTTCTTGCACAATGTCGGCCTGCACTACCTCACCCTCGACCGCGCCGCGCCGACCCTGTCTGGCGGCGAAGCGCAGCGCATCCGCCTTGCTTCGCAGATCGGGTCGGGACTGGTCGGTGTGATGTACATCCTCGACGAGCCGAGCATCGGCCTGCACCAGCGCGACAACCGCAAATTGCTCGATTCGCTGTTGCGGCTGCGCGATCTCGGCAACACGCTGATCGTTGTCGAGCACGACCTCGAAACAATGCAGGCCGCCGACTGGATCATCGACTTCGGCCCCGGCGCCGGCGTCAAAGGCGGTCAGGTGGTAACTGCCGGCACGCCTGAACAGGTGGCCCAACATCCGACCTCGCTCACCGGCCAGTACCTATCGGGCCGGTTGACCATCCCGATCCCGGCCACCCGCCGCCAACCCAAACAAGGCTGGCTGACGCTGGAAGGGGCGACGCTCAACAATTTGCGTGATGTCACTGTCAACTTCCCGCTTGGCTGTTTCATCGCCGTCACCGGTGTGTCTGGGTCGGGCAAATCCTCGCTGATCACCGAAACGCTCTACCCAGCGCTGGCCAACCGGCTCAACCGGGCCCAGCTCAAGCCCGGCCCCTTCCGCGCATTGCACGGCCTCGACCGGCTCGATAAGGTGATCAACATTGACCAGCAACCGATCGGGCGCACGCCGCGCTCGAATCCAGCTACTTACGTCAAGCTCTTCGATCTGCTGCGCGAGCTATTCGCCGAAACGCCGGAAGCCAAATTGCGCGGCTATGGCCCCGGCCGGTTTAGCTTCAACATTCGCGGCGGGCGCTGCGAAGCCTGCGAGGGTAACGGCGAAATCAAGATTGACATGCAGTTTCTGGCCGATGTCTGGGTGCGCTGCGCCGAATGCAAGGGCAAACGCTACAACCGCGAGACATTGCAGGTCAAGTACAAGGGCAAGACGATTGCCGACGTGTTAGAGATGGACGTGCAGACGGCGCTGGAGTTTTTTACCAATGTGCCACGGGTGCGGCGCATCTTGCAGACCTTGCACGATGTCGGTCTCGACTACATCAAGCTGGGCCAACCGGCCACCACCCTCTCTGGCGGCGAGGCGCAGCGGGTGAAGCTGGCCAAGGAATTGGCTCGCGTCGCTACCGGACGCACTATCTACATCCTTGACGAACCAACGACCGGCCTGCATTTCGCCGACATTCAGCATTTGTTGCAGGTCTTGCACCGACTGGTTGAGGCCGGCAACACGGTAGTGGTGATCGAGCACAACCTCGACGTGATCAAGACGGCTGATTACGTGATCGATATGGGGCCAGAAGGCGGCGACGGCGGCGGTGAGGTGGTGGCGCTGGGCACGCCGGAAGAGGTTGCCCACCATCCTACCTCGCACACCGGCAGGTTTTTGCGCGAAATCCTCGAACCGGTAGCGGCAGCCGGCGGGTCGGCAACACGAGTGTACGCCGATTAGGAATTGACGAAGACGGCCCGCTGAGCCGTCTTCGTCACATTTACATTGCCAACCCCTTCACGCCGGTCAGATCGCAATCGCGCAGATCAGCTTCCGTCACATCGGCATCGGTCAAGTCGGCCTCGGCCAAACTCGCCTCACGCAGATTCGCGCCGCGCAGGCTAGCGCCGCGCAAATTGGCCCCGCTCAGATTCGCGCGCGACAGGTTAGCGCGGGTCAAGATCGCATTGCGCAGGTTGGCCCCACTCAGATAAATCCCGCTGAGGTTAGCTTCGCTAAAATCGGCGTTACCCAGACTCGCCTCGCCCAAATTGGCTTCGCTGAGATTGGCGCCAATAAAATTGGCTTCATCAAGCGTGGCTTCGCGCAGATTGGCATGCATCAAATTGGCGCCGGCCAAATTGGCGCCATTGAGATTCGCGCCATTGAGACTGACCCGGATCAAGATCGCCCCGCTCAAATTAGCCCCGCTCAGATTCACCAATTGCGCTTCGCGGAGTTGCGCTTCACTAAGGTTGGCCCCGATCATCACCGTATCGCGCAAATCGGCCCCGCTCAGATTACAAAGGCTTAAGTTCGCACCGTACAAATTCGCGTTGCTGAAGTCGGCGGCGCTGAGGTTCGCGCCGCGCAGATTCGCGCTGACCAACGTGGCAAATTCAAGGTTCGCCCAGCTCAAATCAGCCTTGCGCAGATCAGCATCGCTCAGATCGGCCCGCACAAGTTGGGACCAACTCAATTTCGCTTCACGTAGATTAGCCCAACTCAGGTTCGCGCCGCCCAATTCACAAACGCTTAGATCGGCCCGAAACAGATTAGCGTCGGTGAGGCGAGCCCGGCTCAATTGAGCCTCGCTCAAATTGGCGTGACTGAGGTTCGCCGCGCTCAGGTTAGCGCCATTCAGATTCGCGCCGACTAACCAGAGCGGGCCGGGCCGGTTGAGTAAATCGTAGATCTGATCGGGGGTTAGGTCGGCCATACGGCCCTCCTTTATCCATCAACTGACAGGCAACAATGGCGTCTTAGACACGAGCCAAATGGACGCCGGCGCACCCATTGAACGGCAAGCGACTTGCTCGACGGCAAATTCACGGCCAGTCTGCCAATGCAACGCCTCTTGCAGCACGCCACATTGGATATAGCCGATTGGTTCATCAGCCTGCTTACCGGCTGACATCGAACACGTATAATCAATATAGGCCCAAGCCTCGCCACGATCCTCGATCGCCAGCCGGCGATCTTGGTTAACCGTTTGGCTGAGCCGGCGCAACCCGGCTTGCATCGCTGCCAACCCTAACTTCACTTGGGTGGCGAACGGCAACACCTTTGAGGCGATCAAGGCAGTAGTACCGAACAACGCGCTCTGCTGCTCAATCGCCAGCCGCGCCGTCCGGCGACCGATCCGCAGGGCCATGCTCCGCGCCGAGCGGCCAAAAAAGTTGAGCAACCCGGCATTGAGCGAAGCGTAATGATAGAATGTCAAGCCACTAGTCGCTTTCAGTTGTTCAGGCGGATAATTGCCGATCAGTTGGCTCAACCCAGCCTGTCGCAGCACAACCGCCAACCCGTTTCGCCCGATGACCTCCTCGGCCGCCAGCAACGCCCACCGCATATACGCATCAACCAACAGCATCTCGGCGACCGGGTCTTGGTCGGGGCGATCTCGGATCCCCATGCCATCCTCCTCTGCGCACCCATAGTCAGCCATAGTCAGTGGATGAGCCTAGGATACCATAATAAACGCAAAACAGACACAAATTGTAAGGGCGAGGCATGCCTCGCCCTCCGTATGCCTCGCCCCTCGTCTTACTTCATCGATCAGAGCAACGCATGGGTCGCGTCGCCCCACCATCCTCTCGCTACTGGCCCTTAATCTCAGTCCACAGATCATCGAAAGCGGTCGTGCCTTCGTTACGCACCGCCCACTCAAGCCGCTTATACATCTCTTCGTCGGGGGCGAAGCCTTGGGCGTACAGCTCGCGGATCTCAGACGACAGCAGCTCTAAGGCATCTTTGTTCGGCGTCAGATAGCCAATATACTCGACATTCTGCGCCGCCACCTTTGGTCGCATCAGAAAATTCATAAAAACGTGGGCAGTATATGCGTGCGGCGAGTCTTTCAGGATAACCATATTATCCATCCAGATCATCCCACCCTCTTTTGGGATCACGAACGCGATGTTGGGATTGCCGCTAAATTCATCGCCCAACCCGTTGCGAGCCTGCATCGCCGAACCGCTCCAAGCATGGGCCAGCACATACTCTTCGCTGGCCAGCTTGCGATTCACGTCCGAGCTATTGTAAGCAGCCAGATACGGCTTCTGCGCCAGCAGAATCTCCTTCGCCCGCGCCAACGCCGCCGGATCGGTTGAATTGAGCGACTGGCCAATATAGCGCAGCGCAGCCCCCGGCGTCTCACGCGCGTCGTCGAGCATGCTAAACTTGCCCGCGAATGGCGCCACTTGGCTCGGTTCGAGAATTGCTGCCCAGCTATCGATACCATTAGGGAAGAATTTGGTGTTATAGGCAATGCCGGTAATTCCATACATATAGGGGATCGAATAGACATTGCCCTTATCGAAATACTGATCGAGCAAGTTAGAATCGAGATGGACAAGGTTGGGCAACAAGGTCTTATCAATCGGCGCCGCCAGCCCTTCGGCGATCATGATTTGCACGGCGTAATCCGACGGCGCTACAATATCATAACCCGAATTGCCGGCCCGTACCTTGGCCAGCATATCTTCGTTGCTGTCGTAGGTATCTACAATCACTTTGACCCCGAATTCTGCCTCGAACTGCTCGAGCACAGCAGGATCGATATAATCTGACCAGTTGTAGAAATAGAGTTCCTTCGCCAACTTGCTCCGATCCACTCCACCGCTTGGCGCCGTTGAGTCACCGCCGCTAGCGCCATACTCATTCCCCGGACTCGTCGCCGGGCCGCCGCCACAGGCCGCCAAGGCCAGCGCCAGCAGCAACGCCACCACAAGCACCCGAAGCATCTGCATTTCAGTTCTCCCTTCCTGTTGTTATGCTCTCACCGCCGGCGCTGTATCAATTGCGACAGCACGACCAGCGCCATCGACAGGATCAGCATCAGCGTTGAGATCGCGTTAATTTCCGGCGTGACAGCGCGCCGCACCCGGTTATACACCTCCACCGGCAAGAGCGAAGTGCCTGGCCCGGAGAGAAAGAGCGAAATGATGAAATCATCGAGCGAGAGGGTAAAGGCTAGCAATGCGCCGCCGATAATGCCGGGCAAGATGAGCGGAAACGTGATGCGCCAGAAGATATTCCAGCTATCAGCGCCTAAATCAGCAGCGGCTTCCTCAAGCCGCCGGTCGAAATTCTTCAGACTCGTGCGCACCACCACAACCACAAACGAGATGCTGAAGGCAATATGACCGATAGTGACGGTCATCAAGTTACGGCGCAGAGTTTCGCCAGTGACCATTTTGATTACATCGAAGACGATCGCCGAAAAGGCAAGCAGCGCTACCGCCATCACGATTTCGGGCACTACGATCGGCAAATAGATCAAACCCTCCATCGCATTGCGCCCGCGAAAACGGTACCGCTCCATCGCCATCGCTAGCAGGGTGCCGATAATGGTCGAGACGATCGTCGAGACGGTCGCTACCACCAGCGTATTCCACGCCGCCCCCATCATGCGCGGGTTGTTGAACAAGCGGACGTACCAATCAAACGTGAAACCGGTCCACCGCACCCCGAACTCGTCGCGGGTAAACGAGAAGAGCACGAGAATGACAATCGGCGCATACAGAAACAAGTAGACAAGGATCGAAAACCCGGTGAGCGCCAGACCGCTCCACGTTAGCCGGCCCTCGCTAAAAGCGCCGCGAATGCGCGCCGAGGCGGTGGTAGCAGGCGCCGTTTCGATCATCACTCTTCCTCCGAGGTGACGCGAAAGTACATCATAATCAGTACGAGCAGCACCAACATCATCAACACCGCCATCGCCGAACCAAGCGGCCAGTTGATCGGGTTGGCGCGCAAGAAGAGGCGCTGGATCAGATTGCCGAGGTAGTCAACCTTCGCCCCGCCCAACAGTTCCGACACCACAAATTGGCCGAGGGTGGGAATGAAGACCAACACCGAACCGGCCACAATGCCGGGCATAGTCATCGGCAACATAATGCGCAAAAACGCTTGCACCTTATTCGCCCCCAGATCGGCGGCGGCTTCCATGAGCGTGAAATCAAACCGGTCGATGGCGGCGTAGAGCGGCAAGACCATAAACGGCAACTCACCGTAGATGAGACCGATCAAAGTTGCGCCTTCAGTGTTGAGCAGGGTCAGCCGACCTACGCCGATAACTTCAAGGAATCCGTTAATGATGCCGTTGTTGGCGAGAATAATCTGCCACGCATAAATCCGCACCAAGAAATTGGTCCAAAATGGAATGAGGATCAGCATCAGCAACGGCATGCGCCATTGCTGCGGACTGCGGGCAATAAAGACTGCCAGCGGATAGCCGATCAGCAGACAGATCACCGTCGTCAACACACTCGTCCAGATCGAGCGCCAATATGCGTTGACGTACAGGCTCTGGGTAAAGATGGTGATGTAGTTATTCAGTGTCGGCTCGTAGACCACCCGGCCCAGCGCGTCGTTGGTCATGAAGCTGTAGACAAAGATGATGACCAACGGCAGAGCAAAAAAGAGCAGCAGCCAGAGCAAGCCGGGAGAGAGCAATAGCGCCAGCCGGATGCGGTCGCGACGCTGTTGCTGCTGCTGGATCGTCGCCATCACCCCCTCCTTACTCACTCAGCACGAGTGCATTATCGGGCGGGCAGACAATTACCGCCGCTTCACCCGGTTGCCAATATTCGTCACGGTCGAGCGTCGAGCGGGTATTTTGCTCCCAAATATCGATCGTGCGCCGGTCGTTGATCCGCACGGTAATGCGGGTATCGCTGCCGATATAGTTCACCGTCATCACGGTGCCGGCTAAGCCATTGGGGGGCAATTCGCCATTGGGGGCCAGCAGCCGCACTTTTTCTGGGCGGATCGAATAAGTGACCGGGGCGCCATCGCTAAGCGGGCGCGTCGCCAAGCCGCGGAAGCGCAACCCTTCCGGCGTTTCCAGCACGGTGTAGTTGCCATCGCGCCCGATCACAACGCCATCGATGAAGTTGGTCTCGCCGATAAAATCGGCCACAAAGCGGCAATTGGGCCGTTCGTAGATCTCGGTCGGCGTGCCGACTTGCAGCAGCTTCCCCTTATTCATGACCGCAATTCGATCAGACATCGTAAGCGCCTCTTCCTGATCATGGGTCACGAAGACAAAGGTAATGCCGACGCGGGCCTGCAAACTCTTCAGTTCGAGCTGCATCTCTTTGCGCAGCTTTTGGTCAAGCGCGCCGAGCGGCTCATCCAGCAACAGCACTTCGGGGTGGTTGATCAGCGCACGGGCCAGCGCCACCCGCTGCTGCTGGCCGCCAGAGAGCTGGCGCGGACGCCGCTCTTCCAACCCGCTCAAGCGCACCAATTCAAGCGCCTCTTTCACTTGGCGGTCAATCTCGGCTTTCGGCGTCTTACGCATCTCAAGGCCGAAGGCCACGTTTTGGGCCACTGTCATGTGGGGAAAGAGGGCATACGATTGAAAAACCGTATTCACCGGGCGCAGGTGGGGCGGGGTCAGCCCCATCTCACGGCCATGGATGAGAATGCTGCCCGCGGTGGGCAGCTCGAAACCGGCGATCATGCGCAGCGTTGAGGTTTTGCCGCAACCGCTTGGCCCCAACATCGAAAAAAACTCGCCATCACGGATCTGGAGATTAACGTGATCGACCGCAACCACGTCGCCAAACCGCTTGACGACATCGCGGAGTTCAATCGCGATCGAGTCGCTCACCTGAACACTCCTCCCAACTGGTTGGCTCACCAGTGATGAGTAGCGACCAACGAGAAGCGGGTTACACCAGCCATCTCGCGTCGCAACGCTTCACCCAAACAAGGTCAAGAGAAGTCATTGGCATCGTGGCCTGCAGGCATCACACTGTGCGTTAGTTTAGCAGTAGTATACCATAATCTATTGGCAGAATCTCGTGGCGCAATGCCCAGAAAACCAATAATGCAGCGTTACGCATAAAAGTAGAGCCCCACGGCTGTGCGGCTCCAACCACATCAATCACCGCAACCTACAAAGGTTGCCCCACGGCTGTGCGGCTCCATCACCCTGCATCAAACCGATTCAAGATACCCAACCCATTGATCAAAATGGGGGCAGCGTTCCCGCATCGTTGCCAAGCCAATGGCCTTCGCGATCAGGATGCCGTCAATTGGCTTGCGGTAGTCAGATTTGATGTGGGTGATGCGGGCAGCCGGATGGGTGTCACGGCCGTCGTTGATCTCTTCTGGCGTCGCAAATTGGTCAAGCAGGTCAAACGAGCAGCGCAGGCTTGATAGTCGCAGGTATTCCCTCAAGGTGTCGGGTTCTGAAAACAGCAGCGCTTCAAACTCATGCAACATCAGAAACGGATAAAACCGGGCATCATCGATATCATCGGCAAATGCGCGTTCGAGAAAAGCAACTCGTTCATGCGGCGATTGGCCCTGCACAGCGGCTTTGCCGGGGAAATCAGCCGGTAAACCATAATAGTCAATCATTGTCGTCACACAACGAGCATCGCTGTCGCGCAGCAAATTGACAATATCACGCTGAATTTTGGCATACGACACAATACCGCCGCGATGCGATCTGGTAGCTGTACGCTTGGTCACAGCCAATGTCGGCACAGTCCAACGCTGATATGTGACCAAATGCGGATTCAAGATATCATTGACAAACGTCTCTTCCGTTTGCCCCTCGCACAGGATCAAGATCCGCTTCATGGCTGTGGCCTACCTCCCAGCACATTTTTCTCCCACAACTCACCGAGCGCGTAATCGGCCAGCCAATGCTCAAGGGTAGCGCTGTCTAACCGGTGCACGGTGGAAATGCCTTCCCGCCGGTCAACCACGAGCACCTCTTCCGGCGCGAATTGGTTGACCAGCGCTACCGACTGGGTAGCAAGGATCACTTGCCGTTCAGCGGCCACTTTGCGCACCAGCTCGGCGAGCAAGGTAATGGTATACGGATGCAAGCCCAATTCCGGCTCGTCGATCACAATCGTTGCCGGCAGATACTGCAAGGGTTGCAGAAAGAGCGTCGCCAGACAGATAAACCGCAGCGTGCCATCAGATAGGGCATCAGGGCCAAAAATAAAGTCGGAACCGCGCTCGTGCCACTCAAGCGTTATCAGATCAGAATTGCGCGGTTGCGGCCTGAGCACGAAGTCGCCGAAGAAGGGAGCCGCCAGCCGGATGGTTTCAATGATGGCACGGTATTCAGAGGGATGATGCTCTGACAACTGGTAGAGAAATGCCGCGAGATTGGCTGCATCGGCGTGCAAAAAGTGACGGTCACGCACGGAGCACGGTTGCTTGACTCGCGCCGTAGGGCCAGTATCGTGAAAGTGGTAGCGCCGCCATGAGTTCATATCCCGATAGACAAATCGATCGACGCCGCCATTGCTAATTGCCCACTGCGGCAAGAGCGATTCGCTATGCAGTTTGTTGGATTCACTGCGCTGGATCGGTTGCCAGTAACACAGAGCGTGAAAATAGGTCGACTCGTGCGACAGCCACAACTCACCGCGCACCGGCACGAATTCACAACGATAGCCATTAGCAACCGATTGCTGGTTGTCGGTGAACCACAACTCCAACTCCATCCGCTCGGTGGTCTTGCTGCCGTAGTGCAAGATCCGGTCGGTGCCGCCGGCGCGCGCGACGTAGAGCTGCAAAGATTCGTTCATCATCTGATTGAGCATCGTAAAGAGCGCAATCAGATTCGATTTGCCGGCGCCGTTCGCCCCGATCAACACATTGATCGGTGTTAACTTCAGATCGAGTTCGCGAAAGGTGGTGTACCCTCGCAACTTGATGTTTGTCAGCATCCGGCCAGCCATAAGCGATCCGTTCTCTTGCCGTGAAGTAGCGTAGCGCCATTGTACCACGCCACTCCAACCTGTCTCACCGAATCAGCCACAACTCTTCCTGCGGCGGGCCAATCCACTCACAGCCGTCAGGCGTTACCAGTATCTCTTCCTCAAGCGAAATGTAGCCGTAGCGCGTGCGTACGCCAAGTTCGAGGGTCAACACCATGCCAGCATCGATCGTGCCGTAGGGTTTGTCGCCGTAACGTTCCCAGCGCGGGTAGAACCCCACGCCACCGTCATGAACCGCTCGCCCCACCTGATGGCCAAGCGCGTGCGGGTATTCCGGGTAGCCGGCAGCGGTAATGGTCTGGCGGGCAATGGCATCGATCTCCCACCCTACCACGCCGGGCCTGATGGCCGCCGCGGCAGCGCGTATCGCCGCCTTGACCGCGTTAAAGGCGTGCTGCGCTTCCGCTGGCGGTTCGTGCTCGCCGGGCCGCAGGCAATACCAGACCCGCTGGTGATCCGAGCAGTAGCCGTCGAGCTGGACGCCAAAATCCATGTGGAAGATTTCGCCGGGCCGCACCACTTCATCTGACGGGCCGGTGTGTCCCCACGGCGAGTTGGGGCCAGCGTTGAGGCCGGGACAGTGGATGGGGTCCCACGCTGTGGTGGCGCCAGCCGCGTGGGTTTGGGCATGGACGAAGGCAGCCACCTCGCGCTCGCTGACGCCGGGACGCAGAAAGTCGCCGGTGGCGGTAAAGATGCGCATGCTCAGATCAGCGGCGGCGCGCATGCGCGCTACTTCTTGCGGCGTCTTGCGGCTGCGCAGCGCAGCAACGAAATGCTCTGCCGAGACCAGTCGTTCGCGGTAGGGAGTGCCGGCAAGGTAATCGCACACGTTGAGATACATGCCATAGGTCAAGCCATCGGCGCTGACATCGCTCCGGCTGATGTTAATCCCGATCCGCTGCGGATCGTAGCTCTGCAACAGGCTCACCAATTCCGGGCCGATGCTTTGGGTGTAGGGTCGCACCTCGTCGAACAATCCGGTGCGGCGCAGCGCTTCATCATCACCCAACCCAGCCAGCGCCACCGCCCGCCCGCTGCGGGTGACAATGATCGCCGTCGTCCACGTCAGCGAAAAGTGGCCGAGCAGTTTCAAGGCTGGGTCAGTATGTTCCGACGTCTCTCGCACCAAGATCAGCCAGAGGTCAAGATCGTGTGCATCGAGCAATTCCCCGGCTTGGTGCAATTTTTCGTGGTACAGATCCATCGTGGCGCTCCATCATCAAGTTTGGCGAATCGACTATGTAGTAGCAGTGTACCAGTTGCGCCAACGGAGCGGCGGCGCGCCTTTCAATCATATCGTCAACATGGAGTGCGGCAGTTTGACTGCCGCACTCCATACAAGGCCCTTCCCCAAACGCAAAGGCGCAAAGGGCGCAAAGGTTCGTAACGCAAAGGCGTGAAGACGGTGAAACGCAAAGGCATAGAGGACGCAGAGGGTTTTGGGGGAAGCGTCGCCGCTCCTATTGTCATTGCAAGCCGCGCTCTGCGCGGCGAAGCAATCTCCCCCTTCAGCGGGAGCGATGCTCGCAGGCATATCTCCTTCGCTGAAGGAGGGGATTGCTGCGGGCGCTGCCCGCCCTCGCAATAACATCATTCCTTCCTCTCTGCGTCCTCGGCGTCCTCGGCGGTAAAAAACACACCCCCGCTCCAGCCGTCTAGGGGGAGCGGGGGCCGGGTGATATGGCGCAGACAAGGCCTGCTATACCCCCACCCCAACCCCTCCTCCGCTGGGGAAGGGGCAACCCTCACCCCCTACCCCGCTCCCACTGGCGCGGGAGCGGGGCGCTACGGGGTTCCGCTTGAGCAGTGACCTTCCCGCCAACCACACAACTCCCCCTTTCCCGCCGTCAGGTGGGAGAGGGGGCCGGAGGTGAGGGCCAACAGCCCGCGCAGCGGGCTTCGTGAGCCAAGCCCAGCCCTTCAGGGCTTGGTACCCTTGCCCTACCGCCAGAGGCTATTCCACAGGTCTTGCAGCGTCGTCTGCACGCTGGCAATCGTCTGCCGGATCGGATCGGGCGAGAGGCGGGCATCGAGCCGGGTGCGCGCATCTTCGATCACCTCGTTCAGCATCCGGTGCGCTTCTTCGGCATGCAAGCGGGTGAGCAATTCCGCGTAGGCGTCGAGCAGTTGCTCGCGATCGACCTTCGGCGTCTCTTCGAGCATATTCGCCAAAATCCGGCGCGCGCCGGTATAAAAATCTTCGATCGCCATCGCAGCTTCCTCCTGAGCGAGATGGGTGATTGGTTGCCGGTTAGACGCTCCAGCAGGCCGGATCGTTGTAGCGCCACAGGCCTACGGATCGGCTATCACCAAACCATCACGGCGTCGTGCCATCGCGGCGCAGCACCTCACGCGACCGCCCGCCATCAGGCGGGCCGACATAGCCCTGCTGTTCGAGCAGATCGATCAACTGCTGCGCTTTGGAATAGCCGATCCGCAACCGGCGCTGCAAGAGCGAGGCTGAGGCGCGCTGATGTTGTGAGACGAGCGCAATCGCTTGCGGCAGCAATTCGTCTTGCTCGACAGGCGAGAGGAACTCAGCGGGGGGTTGGAAGCCCTCGCCGCTGGCGGCAGGTTGGGTCTCGCTCCCGCTCGGCTTCGCCTCCTCCGGCTTCGCCTCATCGGGCGGCGCCGCCTTGCGCCAGAAATCAACGATCCGCTCGACCTCGCGATCGGCGACGTAGGCGCCCTGAATCCGCACCAGCTTCGCCGAGTCAACCGCCATATAGAGCATATCGCCGCGGCCAAGCAGATGTTCAGCGCCGGGCACGTCGAGAATGACCCGGCTATCAACTTGCGAGGTGACGGCAAAGGCGATGCGCGAGGGGAAGTTCGCCTTGATCAAGCCGGTAATCACATCAACCGACGGGCGCTGAGTAGCGATAATCAGGTGAATGCCAGTCGCGCGGGCCATCTGCGCCAACCGGCAGACATACGTCTCAACTTCATCGGGAGCCATCATCATCAAGTCGGCCAACTCATCGATCACAATTACGATGTAGGGCATCGGCTCAAGATCGGCCCGTTTGCGCGCCAGTTGACGATAGCTGTCAATATTGCGGCAAGCGTGTTTCGCAAACACCTTATAGCGCCGCTCCATCTCGCGGGTTGCCCACTTGAGCGTCGGCACCACCCGCTCGACCTCGGTCACGACCGGCGACAGCAGGTGCGGAATGCGATTGTAGACGATCATCTCGACCATCTTCGGGTCGATCAGAATCAGCTTCAGTTCATCGGGGGTGTGCTTGAGCAGCAAACCGCACAAGAACGCATTAATCGCCACTGACTTGCCCGAACCGGTGGCGCCGGCCACCAACAGGTGCGGCATCTTGGTCAGATCGGCAATCACCGGCGTACCGCTGACATCCTTGCCCAACGGCAGTTTCAGCCGTCCGCGGTGCAGTTCGTACTCTTCGCTATCGAGCACCTCGCGCAGCGAGACCATTGCGATCGCGCTGTTGGGAATCTCGATCCCAACCACATTCTTGCCGGGGATAGGGGCCTCGATCCGGATCGATTGGGCAGCCAGCGCCAACGCCAGATCGCGTTCGAGCGTCGTGATTTTGGCCACCTTCACCCCAACCGCCGGCTGCAACTCAAACTGGGTCACGGCGGGGCCGGTATTGACCCCCACGACCCGCGCTTCAACCTTAAAGCTCGCCAAGGTCTCTTCGATCACGCGCGCTTTGAGGCGGCGCTCTTCGTCGGTAATGCCGCCATCAGGCGCGCGTTCCAAGAGCAGTTCGAGCGATGGCAGCGGCCACGCCCGCCGCATCGGCGAAATCTCGAACCCATCAAGCGCCTCTTGCACCACCTCTTGCACCGGTTCCGGCTTGGCCGGCGATGTGCTCACCAAAGGCGCACTGGCCGGCTTGGCCGGTTCGGCAGGCGGGGGCAATTCAGGCGTAGGGAGCTTAAACAGGCTCGCCCGCGTCGGACGGGCGGCAATCGGCGTCGGCACAATATCATCGGCCTCGCCTTGGGGCGGTGGCGTAAAGATCAGATCGGCCAGCGAACGGCGCGGCGTGTTGGCAGGGGCAGCCGGCC
>FMJZ01017867.1_pt1 | contig 16605 bp, 16 predicted proteins | sample 1987881 | NCBI WGS metagenome assembly FMJZ01 (sample SAMEA4378227, study PRJEB15110) | soil metagenome | biome: soil; feature: Field; material: Soil | place: India | collected 2015-03-11 | depth 0 m | reverse complement strand
CCTCCCATTGGTGGACCTGTCATGCCGCCCACCATTCCGCCCGCTCTGGCCCCAGCTCGTCCAGTGCCGGTTGCCGCTCCGCCGACCGCGCCTCCGCGAGGACCGGCGAGACCGCCCATACCGGGCATACCCGGAGCACCCGGTACGCCGGGCATTCCATAGCCGCGTCCGTAACCGCCGGTGTACAGACTGCCGGTGCCCTGCGGCAGACGCACATGGAAGACCAGATAGGCGGCGGGGTTGCTGGCAAAGTTACCCAGACTGACCGGCTGCTGCAGGATGAGGCGTCCACCCTGATAGAAGCTCTGGGTGACTATCTGCAGGGAGGTACTGCCGATGTACACGGCTTCTCCCGACTCACGCACCTCGCCGCTACCCCAGCCGCTGAGCACCAGCCCTGCGTCCGCAGGTTTGTCCCCTTTGAAGATAATGAGCTCCTGCTGTGCTGATGCGTTCACGCACACAGCCACCAGAGCCGTTGCCAGTACCGTTTGAAGCCATCTCGCTGTTCGCACTTCGGTTCACCTCGTTTCCGTTGAGTGCCCTTATTCGGGAAGTAAGCCCGGTTCGGCACGCAATGCGATGCCGCTGGCGCCGGGCAGAGCCTGAAATCGCTGTATCTGACGGGCGCGACCGGTGCCAGTGTCGATCTCCACCCACACGCCGCACACCGCAGGACGTGCTCGCGCCGCCTCAAACTTCTTCGGCAACTGCAATCGGAACCGTTCAATGACCTGTTCCGCCTGCATGCCAATCACCGAATCCAGCGCACCGCACATGCCCGCATCGGTGATGTAAGCCGTGCCCTTGGGCAGGATGCGCGCGTCTGCCGTCTGCACGTGCGTGTGTGTGCCGATGACCGCACTGCAGCGCCCGTCCACATACCAGCCAAACGCCTGCGCTTCGGAGGTGGCTTCGGCGTGGAAGTCCACCAGAACCATCGGCGTCACTGCCTGCGTCTCTTCCAGTATAGCATCTATCGTGCGGAAGGGGCAATCGGTGTTGTCCATGAATACCCTGCCGCACAGGTTCACCACGGCGAGCCGATGCTGTTCCATCGGATAGATCGCCCATCCTCGTCCGGGCACGCCCGGTGGATAGTTCGCGGGGCGCAGGATGCGCGTTTCCGCGTCCAGATAGGTATAAACCGCCTTCTCCTTCCACGCATGGTTGCCCGTGGTCAGCACGTCAATGCCGCCGTTGAGCAGGTGGTCGGCGATTTCGGGCGTGATACCGATGCCTCCTGCGGCGTTCTCGCCGTTGGCGATAACGATGTCGGGCGCGAACTGTTTCTTCAGGAAGGGCAGACATTCGGCAACCGCCTGACGCCCTGCTTTGCCTACAATGTCGCCCAGAAACAGCACTCGCGTCAGTCCGCTCATCGGGCATACTCCACCGCGCGCGTCTCACGGATAACGGTCACCTTAATCTGCCCCGGATACTCCATCTCCTGTTCGATTTTGTCCGCGATTTCTCGCGCCAGCTGCATGGCTGCCAGGTCGTCTATCTGTTCGGGCTTGACGATAAGCCGAACCTCGCGCCCTGCCTGCACCGCGAACGCCTTCTCGACACCGGGGAAGGAGTCGGCGATTTTTTCAAGGTTCTGAACGCGCTTGACGTAGTTCTCCAGCATCTCGCGCCGTGCGCCGGGACGCGCCGCCGAAAGGGCATCCGCAATCGCCACCAGCAGAGCCTCGATGCTTGCCGGCTCCACGTCGTAGTGATGTGCCCCGGCGGCGTTGACCACCTCTTCCGGCTCGCCGTAGCGGCGCAGTATCTCCATTGTCAACAGCGCGTGCGGTCCTTCCTGTTCGTGGTCTGCCACCTTGCCGATGTCGTGCAACAGCCCCGCACGCTTTGCCAGCGCCACGTTGACTCCCAGCTCGCTGGCGAGCACTCCGCACAGATGGGCGACTTCAATGCTATGTGCCAGCACGTTCTGCCCGTAGCTGGTGCGATAGCGCATCTTACCCAGCATTTTGACGAGCTCGGGCGCCAGTCCGGTTACACCAGTCTCCAGCACCGCTCGCTCGCCCGCTTCCCAGATGCGCCGCTCCACCTCTTCACGCGCTTTTTCCACCACCTCTTCGATGCGGGCCGGGTGGATGCGTCCATCCGCAATCAGGTTGGTCAGCGCAATGCGCGCCACCTCCCGCCGGATGGGGTCGAAACAAGAAAGCACCACCGCTTCAGGGGTGTCGTCGATAATCAGGTCGACACCGGTCGCGATTTCGAAGGAGCGGATGTTTCGCCCCTCGCGCCCGATAATGCGCCCCTTCATCTCGTCGGAAGGGAGCGGCACCACCGACACAGTGGTCTCAGTGACCTGGTCCACGGCGCATCTCTGCATGGCGTCGACCAGTATCTCGCGGGCGCGACGTTCCCCTTCGCGCCGGGCATCTTCCTCGATCTGTCGGATCAAATGTGCCGCTTCCTGCCGGGCGGTCTCCTCGATACTGCGCAGGAATATCTGTTTTGCTTCCTCTGGGGTCAAGCCAGAGATGCGCTGAAGTTCCTGTTTTTGCTGTTCCACCAGCGCTTCCGCTTCGCGGCGCAGGTTTTCTATCTCCAACTCTCTGGCGGCCAGCTGTCGCTCCTTGCGCTCTACCCCTTCCAGACGCCGGTCAAGGGTTTCTTCCTTATGAGCCAGCCTTCGCTCAAGCCTCTGTATCTCCGCGCGTTTTTCACGATTTTCTCGTTCTGCTTCTGCACGGATGCGGTAAGCTTCCTCTTTCGCCTCCAGTACCGCTTCCTTTTTGAGTGCATCTATCTGCTTGAGTGTCTCTTCGCGCTCCTGCTGAAGCTGGGCAAGGCGCGCCCTGATTTCGTTCTCTTTTGGTACTATCCGTTTGCGCCACAGGATGGTGGTCACGACTACCGCCGTCACCACCCCGGTTGCCAAGCCGATAATGATATCCATGCCTTCTCTCACCTCCAGACTCGCGCAGGAGTCCAGAGGATGAGCGAAAGGCTCCGGAAAGGTCGCCCTCGTACCGTTAGGGGTTCAACCCATATCCATCCGAAAAAAGGATACAACCTTATACAGGTTAATTACTCGACGGCTTCCGCAATTTCCTCTACAGGCGAGGTACTGGTTACCGCTGCGGTTCCGCCGGAGCGGATGCGGGATTCGATCTCCTCTGCCACCTCGGGGTGCTCCTCGAGGAAGGCGCGGGCGTTCTCGCGTCCCTGTCCTAAGCGGATGTCGCCGTAGGTGAACCATGTGCCCGATTTGGTGATGATTCCGCTCTCCACGCCGAGGTCCAGGATGCCTCCCGCACGCGAGATTCCTTTGCCAAAGATGATGTCGAACTCTGCCTGCTTGAACGGAGGCGCTACTTTGTTCTTGGCGACCTTCACGCGAGTGCGTGCGCCGATGACCTCGGTACCCTGTTTGATGGTGTCCACCCGGCGCACCTCCAGGCGCACGCTTGCCCAGAACTTGAGCGCACGTCCCCCAGGGGTGGTTTCGGGGTTGCCGTAGGCGATGCCGATTTTCTCACGCAGCTGGTTGATGAAGATGGCAGCCGTGCCCGTTTTGGACACCGAGCCACCGATTTTGCGCAGTGCCTGGCTCATCAGGCGTGCCTGCATCCCCACGTGTGCATCGCCCATCTCGCCCTCAATCTCGGCACGGGGAACAAGCGCGGCCACCGAGTCGAGCACCACCACATCAATCGCACCAGTGCGGATGAGCGCGTCCATAATCTCCAGCGCCTCTTCCCCGGTGCCCGGTTGCGAGATGTACAGCTGGTCTATCTGCACGCCAATCGCGCGGGCGTACTCGGGATCCAGAGCGTGTTCGGCGTCGACAAAGGCGCAGATCCCGCCGCGCTTTTGCGCTTCGGCGATAATCTGCAGGGCAAGGGTGGTTTTGCCGGAAGACTCGGTGCCGTAGATTTCGGTAATGCGTCCCCGCGGTATGCCCCCGATACCGATTGCCATATCGAGCGCGATGGAACCGGTGGGGATGGCTTCTATCTGCATTTTAGCGGCGTCTCCCAGCCGCATGACCGAACCTTTGCCGAACTGCTTCTCTATCTGAGTCAGTGCCTGTTCCAGAACCTTTTGCTTCTGTGCGACTTCCACGCGCGTTCACTCCTTTAGCAGAAGATTGTATACCTAAAGGATTATAGCATATGACGCAACGCCTGTAAAGGTGCTGTGCCTTCTGGTTTCGACGGGGGTTGCGGTTTCCCTGCTTATTGGGATCACAAGAATGGGAGACCGCCCAGTGCGCGGGCGGTCTCCTTCTATGCGGTCTGCTACTCACCCTGCGGTTGTGCGGCTGACGGGGTGGCGCCGCTGGGGGCAGAAGAGGTGCCGGGACCGGTGGCAGCCGCTCCGGGCGGCGCCTTTTCGGCAACCTCTGCCTTCTGTTTCTGGCATCCTGCGATGACCAGTGCGTTTGCTACCATCAACAGCAGGATGATTCGGGTCCACTTTTTCATGTCTGCAACCTCGTTATTCGATCGTTGGTCTGTGCCACCAGGCGGGGCAACAACCGGTCGTGGAGCAGAAATCGGGCACCCACAGGCTGGTGGGGATGCCATTGGCGTCCACCGCTGCCCACGGCGAGTTTTCGCTGGGGTTTCGCACCCACTTCACATGCCCATCAGCGTAGGCATAGTTGCTGCCCTCCGCGTGCACGCGATGCGTGGCTTCGAAGACGGTGGTCCACCAGATCTGGGTGGTACACTCATTTCCTGTCTCGCTGTAGCGGTACAGTGCGCCGCTGGGCGGCGGCCAGCCAGCCTTCGTGTGGGGTAGAGGGCTGACAGTGGCGAAGCCAGGGATGGTCTGCTGCCAAGCCCTTCCCAGAAGGTGATGAGTTTGGCTGGCGAGGGCGTGCCGGCGATGGGCCATGCCTGCAGGTAGCCGTTCAGGGTGAACGCCGCCGTAAAGCGCATGGGGTTCGTTGCCGGGTCGATGTTGAAGATGTTGCGCTCCTGGGCGGACGGACAGGTGTATACCTGCCAGTTCTTGATGTAGGGCGATATGGAGTTCGACCAGAACCCCTGACGGCGCGCTAACCCCACCGGAGAGGTAGCCGTTCGGTCAGCAGGCGTGGTGAAGAACGCCCTGACGTTGTCCGGCGCGGTAAGCGGGAACGTTTCGTCGTAGTCCTGCGTGTACATCAGCAGAGCCGTGTTCATGTTCTTCACGTTGGACAGGCAACTGCTCTGCCTTGCCTTCTCGCGGGCATGAGCAAAGACGGGGAACAGGATGGCTGCTAGTATCGCGATAATTGCGATAACAACCAGCAGCTCAATAAGCGTAAAAGCACGTCGGTTCATGCTAATGCCTCCCTTCTGTATACTGGATGTCTCGTCTGTATTTGAGACTACCCCTCGTATTCCATAGTACCTGAGGAATCTCCTTCTGTCAAACCCTTTTTGTTGTCACCCTGAACGCAGTGAAGGGTCTCAAAAAACGAGATGCTTCGCTCATGCTCAGCAGGACAGAAAAGTACAGCATAGCACATTTGTCACCCTGAGCACCAGCGAAGGGTCCCGGCGGGATGCTTCCATCCCCCGTGCAACAAAAATGGGGGCAGGCTCGCAATCTGTCCCCATGTTGTCATATGCTACCTGGGTTTTTGAGTTCCTCCGCCCGTGGAGGTCGCCCCTGCGGCTGCCGGGCGTCTGGGGTCGGGCAACTTGCGCATTTTTTCCTTTGCCTGTTTGGCAATTGGCTCTTTAGGCGCTGCGTAAATCGCCTCGAGATACCAGCGACGCGCCTCGGCGAACTGCTGTTGTTTTTCGTGCAGCTCGGCAATCTTGCAGGCGACCTCCGCCCTGTCCTTGCCGGTGGGCGCTGCTTGATACGCTTTGTCCAGCAGGGAGCGCGCTTTGGACAGGTCGCCTTTTTGCTGGGCAGAGGCGGCTTGCTGAACCAGCGCCTTCCACTCGGGTTGTTTGTTCTTCGTGTTCTGGGCGCTTTGCTTTGGAGGTGGAGCAGACGAAGGCTTAGCTGGGGGCGATTGCGCCATACACAGAGATAGCCCCAGCAGTACCGCTCCACTGACCCAGAACACTTCTGTGGCTTTCATGTCCGCCTCCTAGTATTCGGTAGCCGCACCTGTTTGCCCCTGCACAGCGCCCTTCGGCGTTTGAACAGGAGCGGTGGTTTGTATTGGTCCTGACGGTGGAGGCGGGGGAGCCGGGTTGGCACTGCGGTTCATCAGATACCACCCAATCGCGATAATAAGCACTGCAGCGACAACGATAATCCCGATGGCAGCGGGAAGGGATATTTCCTTAGACTTGCCCATCCTGTCCTCCTCCTTGTGATAGGGTCGTCCCCCGCCCCGCGCGGGGCGGGGGACGGGCGTTTCCTTATAGACGGAAGTCGTAATCAGGTCGGAACAGCCACAGATGGCAGCCGTCCGTCCAGGCGTAGTACGGGAACCCCTGCCCATCGTAGTGAGTATAGGGGTCGGTCCGCCAGTCCGTTGCGGGACGATTAGCAGGGTCAGCGTTGCTGTAGACCGCACCCAGTCGGCGCCACTTGGCGTGACCGTCGGTCATCACGAAGTTGGCACCGCCGTTATGCACCCACTGCGTGCCGTCGTGTCCGAACCACGCGCTCGTGCCGCCATTGCCGGGCTGACAGCCGTTGTTCCACGGCTTGTAGCGGCAGGTGAGATCGTTGGGATCACTGCAGACAAGAGCAGGCTGAGTAAGCGCAGCGCCCTCTTTCTGTACCTTGCCTCGTCCCTCCCACAGCAGGGTCAGCTCTGCGGGAGCAACGATGCCTGCCTGTGGATACTGCATCAGTAAGCCGTTGTAGGTATAAGAGACCTTTGTCCAGGGCTTCCGAGCGGATGCGTAAATCGCATCGGAGAAGAGCCTGCTGGACGGTCCCGACGGACAAGCCCAGATGCCCTGATTCTTGAGGTAGGGCGCGATGGAGTTTGCCCAGAACGAACGATAGGAGCCACAGCGGAAGTTATCTGGCGGGCAGATGTCTCCACGCCAGTCCTCTGGCACGGCATGCCAGAAGTTCCACAGCCAGCCCACTCCAGCCGCATAGCCGCCAGCCAGCGGGAACAGCTCATCGTAGTCCTGAGTATACATCAGGAAGCCGAGACCAAGCTGCTTGGTGTTCGAGAGACAGCTGGTCTGCCTTGCCTTCTCGCGCGCCTGCGAGAAAACGGGGAACAGAATGGCTGCCAGTATCGCGATAATCGCGATGACGACCAGCAGCTCGATCAGTGTGAAAGCACGTCGGTTCATGCTAAAGCCTCCTTCACCTCGATGAAGTAGAGTTTTATCATGCGACCATCTAAAACTATACCTAAAACTTACACAAACAGTTACTTTTTGTCAAGCGTTTTTCGCTCGTGTAACTACTGTTTTTTTGAGAAAGTGGTAATTTCACGTTCAGATCTCGTCTTCCTGAGGCGCTGCGACTGCGCCGTTGCTGTTCTCGCAGCGCAAACGATACCTTGACTTCTGACCGTCCCTCAGATAGGGCCACAGCTTTTTCAGCACTCGGTGGATGTGTTGCCCAATCCGATAGGGTGCGGTCGCCGGGTCGTCCAGCATCGTCTCGTTGCCTGCTGCATCATCAATGAGGTACCAGAACGGTCCCTTCGTCCGCGTGATTTCTAAATAGTGCACGCCTTTCTTTATCCCGTGCTCGGCGAGCACGCGCTCTGCCTCTTCCAGGTCGTCTCTGCTGGTAAAGATGTAAATGTTGAAGTGATTGCTGAGCTCCCTGAGCGCTTGCACGCGGGTCGGGTAAGGCTTGGGTTCTTCGCCCAGATAGACGTAATGCACGGGAACCAGCGTGCCATCAAAGTCCACCGCAACTCTGAACCGTTCCATGCGCTCTTTTCCCTCGTATTTGCCCGATAAGGTGTTGCTGTGCGTCACCATTATGATAACACGCGCCTGTTTATCCCTGCAAGCGGTGTTTCAGATACTGCCCTTGCGATTGGAAATCGCAGGCTAAACAGAGCGAAACCTGCTGGCGCAAGTTAATATGGATTGCTCAAGCCGTGCTTCGGCGGTCCAGAAGCCTCCCCGTAATCGCCCCTTGAAAAAAGCCTTTCATCCGAGTATCCTCAATGGTGACCATCAACAGAGGGCTTGGAAGGAGGTCTATCGTGTCTCTGTCGCGTGAGGATGCATGGAATCTGTTGTGCGAATACGTGCAGTCTGAAAACCTGCGCAAGCACGTGCTGGCGGTGGAAGCCTGTATGCGCTACTACGCCCGCCTGTGGGGCGAGGATGAGAACCTGTGGGGGATCGTTGGTTTACTGCATGACCTGGACTATGAACAGCACCCCTCGCTGGAGGAGCATCCCTTCGTCGGGATGGAGATTCTGAGGCAGAGGGGCTACCCGGAGGAGGTTGTTCGCGCGGTGGGGGCTCATGCCGACCACACAGGCATTCCCCGCCAGAGCCGGATGGAGCATACCCTCTACGCCTGCGACGAGCTGACGGGATTCGTGGTTGCGGTGGCGCTGGTGCGCCCCAACAAAACGCTGGCGGAGGTGGACGTCTCGGCGGTACGCAAGAAGATGAAAGATAAAGCCTTTGCGCGGGCGGTCAACCGTGAGGAACTGCTGAAGGGCGCAGAGGCTATCGGCTTGCCTTTTGACGAGCACGTGCAGAACGTGATTCGCGCGATGTCCGGGATTGCTGGGGAGCTGGGGCTATGAAGCTGTACATTGACGGCGCATCCAGGGGCAACCCGGGCAGTGCGGGCATCGGCGTGCTGTTATGCGATGACGCTGGTGAACCGCTGAAGGAAATCAGCGAGCCGATTGGCGTTGCCACCAACAACGTTGCCGAGTACCGTGCGCTGATACGCGGGCTGGAAGAGGCACGTGCGGCAGGCTGGGACAGCGTGGAGGTTTACACCGACAGCGAACTGCTTGCCCGCCAGCTGAGCGGACAGTACAGCGTGCATGCGCCCAACCTGATTCCCCTGTATCGCCGCGCCCTGCAACTGCTGAAGCTGTTCAAAACCGCTTGGGTACAGCACATCCCCCGCGAGCAGAACCACCATGCGGACAGGCTGGCAAAAGCTGCGGTGAGAGAACCGTCGGGATAACATACGATTTGCAGGATAGTCTTGTCCATCTGGAGAATTTGGTGCAAACTACATCTATATTTGCTAGAGCAACAACCTACTACTCTGTCAAGCCTGAATCTCTGGATATAGATACTTCGCGCAATGGTGTTCGCGGAGGAGGCGACTTATCATGCAGCGTGCAGAAGCAAGCCGCACCATCGAAGGCGGCATGGGCGCTGTACTGGCTGGCATGGTAGGACAATGGGTAGGTTTCGTCGGCTTCCGGCTGGCTCAGCTGTTTACCGATTGGCTTACTTCTATCCTCACTGCTCAGCCACGCTCGTTTGAGTCGGTACCCGCTGGCTTTCTTCTTATCCCTCCTCCGCACACATGGAATATCATGGCGGTGGTAGGCTCTGTCATTGCAGTGGTGGCTTACTGGATACACACTTCCCCAATCAACGATGTGAATCGCCGCAAAAGACGCTTTGCGTTCAATGCTATAGTGGTCCTTACTATGGTTGTGGTTGGACGTATTGGCAATCTTGTCTACGATTGGGGGATTCTCGTTATGGCTTTTCATGATGCTGTTCAAATTGTTATCGCGTTATGGGTGATGTGGCGATTGATTGAAGAAACCAGTTATCTTCTAAGGAGATTCCAGAAATGATGCGCAGTGCATTTACTCTCATAGAACTTCTGATAGTCGTAGCGATCATCGCATTACTAACGGCTCTACTGTTTCCTGTGCTGTCTAGCGCTCGCAGAAAAGCTCAGCAGGTTCCGTGCACGAGCAACCTTCATCAGCTTCATCTTGCATGGGCTATGTACTGTGACGACTATGCAGGTGCTTACCCGGTGGATATGCTCAGTATTCATTCCTACGTACGCGACAGGCAGGTTTTCACCTGTCCGACGGACTCCTTCGGCGGTGCTTCCAGGCACGTATCCAGAAGACTTGCTTCACCGGTCAGTTACTTCTACCTGCTAAGTGATGATATAAACTCCCCTAAGAACACTGATATACTGCGTCAACGAGACCCAAACCACGGCGTTTTCTACTGTGTACTTCACGGGAATCCCTGTCCTACTCCCTTTACGAACAATGTTAAATACGCTTTTGACGGTTTAGTGCTGCGTGTGCATGTGGATGGTTCTGTAGGCACAGGTTTCGTGGGATTCCGCTGTTTTCGCTCTGCAGGGGAAGGAGTTAAGGTCTTCCGCTCGCAATGGCAGTTCGTAAGCGACCAACCCTGTCCTCAAGATTTACTCGGACCCTTCTGTGGTTTCTCCGATGGACAAGAGGTCGCCTGCCCGTGTGGGAACCCTTACCCATAGCCATCTACTTCCTGCCGCCCCGTACCATGGCATCAGCAGGACGCTTTCACACCCCCAGAGAACTCTTCTGTGAGTAAGCCTATCGGGGGTGAGTGTTCATGCGCTGGGTACTCTGTGCGCTTTGCCTGTTGTTCGTGGGGTGTGGTGTCCTCAGTGCGCAACAGCCGTATGGCGACCGCTGGGTGTGGATATTCGGCTGGGGTCTGAACCGCGACGAGGATGTTGCGCAGATTATCCCCCTGCTGGAAACCGCTGCGAAACACGGCTACAATGGCGCGGTGCTTTCCGCCAACATGGACGCGCTGTGCAAGCAACCGCCCGAATACTTCCGCCGTCTGGAGCAGATAAAGCAAGCCTGTGAACGCCTGAAGCTGGATCTGATACCCTCCATCTTCTCGGTGGGCTACGGGGGAGGCGCGTTGTGGCACGACCGCAATCTGGCGGAAGGCTTGCCGGTGAAGGATGCGCTGTTCGAGGTGCGCGGTTCGGAAGCCGTGCATGTGCCCGACCCGCCAGTGTCCATCGCCAACGGCGGATTTGAGGAGTTTGAAGGCAACCGGATGAAGGCGTTCGCCTTTCACGACGAGCCGGGTGTGGTCTCCTTCCCCGATACGCAGGTGTTCCATAGCGGTAAAGCCTCCCTGCGCTTCGAGAACTTTCGTGCCCAACCCGCCGGCAACGCCCGCGTGATGCAAGAGGTGCGCGTGCATCCCTACCGCTGTTACCGCATGAGCGTGTGGGTGAAAACCGAAGGACTCCAGCCGCGACAGAACCTGCGCCTGCTGGTGCTGGCTGGCGACCGCGACCTCGCCCCCCGCAGTTTCGACGTGCCCGCCACCTCCGACTGGCGCAAACTCACCATCACCTTCAACAGCATGGCGAACGAGAAGGTGCTGGTGTACGTGGGACTCTGGGGTGGGCAGTCGGGCAGGTTCTGGGTGGACGACTGGACGCTGGAGGAGGTCGGACCGATTAACGTGCTTCAGCGTGCGGGCACACCGGTAACCGTCAAAAGCGAGGACGGCTCGGTGGTATACGAAGCGGGCAGGGACTACGCTCCACTCACCGATCCCAGCTTCTCGTTCTGGAACGTTGACCGTCCCGCGCCCACTCTCAGGATTCTGCCCGGCTCTCGCGTCCGCGATGGTCAGCGTCTGCGCGTCAGCTGGTATCATCCGGCGGTGATTTACGAGAGCCAGGTCACAGTGTGTATGGGCGAGCCTGCGCTGTACGAAATCTACGAGCACGAAGCAAAACTGCTGTGGGAGCGACTGAAGTTCCGCAAGGTGATACTCAGCATGGACGAGGTGCGCATGGGCGGCACCTGCAGGGCGTGCGAAGGCAGAGACATGGCAAGGCTGCTGGGCGAATGCGTGACGAAGCAGATACAGATTGTACGCCGGCTCAACCCGCGCGTGCAGGTATATGTCTGGTCGGATATGTTTGACCCCCACCACAATGCGCACGCCAACTACTATCTGGTGCAGGGCGACTTCACCGGCTCGTGGAAGCACATCCCCAAAGACACCATCATCGCCGTCTGGGGAGGTGCACCCCGCGCCCAGAGCCTGAAGCACTTCGCGGAACAGGGCTTTCGCACCCTGATTGCCTGCTATTATGACGCGCCCAACCTGGACGAGGTAAAGGGCTGGCAGTCGCTGGCGAAGGAGACGAAGGGCGTGACCGGCTTCATGTACACCACCTGGGAGCGCAAGTACGACCTGCTGGGCGCGTTCGGCGACCTGCTGTGGGGAAAACGGTAAGCGGCAGATGGGGCTTCTTTCGGCTCACCGGGAGGTCCGCCCTCCAGTTTGGGTAACAGAGGATGGCGAGGCTCCTGCCGAGCCGTCTCCTTGAGGGTGAGGGCTTTTCATCGGTTCACCAGGAGGTTAGTCTTCCAGCAATAGGAGATACCCCCGGCGGGCGCGAAATAAAGGCGCAGACACTATCCAAGGAGAGCATCACCGATGAACTGGCAGGCGAAATGGATATGGCATCCGGGCGAATCCGCCCCGCGCAACTTCTTCTGGGCAGTGCGCAAAGCCTTCACCATTCCAAACTCCTTTGCTCAGGTCGCTCTGCACATCACCGCCGATTCGCGCTACTCGGTATGGGTGAATGGGCAGTATGTGGGGCACGGTCCGGTGCGCGCGTTCCCGCACCGTTGGCGATATGATACCTATGACATCAGCCCTTACGTGTGCGGTGGCGAGAACGTGGTGGCGGTGCTGGTGTATCATTTCGGGCATTCCACGTTCCAGTACCTGCAGGCACGCGGCGGGTTGCTGGCACAGGTAGAGTGCGATGGACAGATTGTCGCGGCGACGGACAGCACATGGAAGGGAATCGAACATCCTGCCTACGAGCGCAAGATGCCCCGGATGGCATGTCAGCAGGCGTGGGCGGAGGCGTTCGATGCCCGGCGCGACCTGTCGCACTGGCAGCTGGCGGGCTACGATGACAGCACATGGCAGAACGCATCCATCGTGGGCGAGGTCGGTTGCGCGCCATGGAAGGAGCTGCTTCCGCGCGATATCCCCTTCCTCACGCAGGAGCCAGTTCAGCCTGTGCGTGTGATGCGCGTGCAGGCGGTGCGCCCGCCCCGGCAGGTGTGGACGTTTGACCTCAAGCCGAATCTTATCCCGGGCGACCTCACCGCCAACCCGCGCGGACTCGTGGGGCTGGCTGTCACGGTGGTGGAGTGCCCTCAGCCGACCACCTTCACGATGCGCCCCGCCTACCAGAGCGGCCGCGCCCTGCGCATCGACGGGCAGGACATCTCGTGGCAAAAGGCGCATGAGGGAATCCCGCTGTCTCCGGGCAAGCACCTGCTGGTGCTTAACGTCACCCAATCCTTCTATCACGACTGGTTCATCGGGCTGGTGTTCGACTATGAGACGGGCGACCTGCGCTTCGAGTCGCCGCTGGGAGACGGCTATCCGTGGGTGACGGTCGGTCCGTTCGCCTCCGAAGAGGACCCCGCCTTCAAGTCCGCATGGCAGGCAACCTCTCCAGCCCAGATTGCCGGTCATCCTGCGGTCAAGCCCATTCAGCCGGCGCACACCGCCTCGGTGAACGTTTTTGGGGAGACGGTATATGCGAAGCTTGTGCCCGTGCCCGTGCGGGTGGAAGACATCGGCGCGTTGACCTCTGCTAATCCGAACGATGCAGTGCTGTATCCTGCCGATGGTGCGGACGTGGAGATTCTGGTGGACTTCGGCAGGGAGCTGGTCGGTTTCTTCGAGATGGAGCTGTGTGCACCCGAAGGCACGGTATTTGACCTCAACGCCTTCGAGTACATGGAAGACGGGCGCATCCAGTGGACGTACGGACTGCACAACACGTTCCGCTACATCGCGCGGGAGGGCTGGCAGAGCTGGCGTTCGGTGGTGCGCCGGGGCTTCCGCTATGCCACGCTGACCGTTCGCTTCCCGCAAGGGGCTTCTCAGCCGGTGCGCCTGCGCGGTCTGCGCTGCTACCTGAACACCTATCCCTATGCCTATCAGGCGCAGTTTCAGAGCAGTGACGCCCTGCTGAACCAGATCTGGGAGATTTCGCGCCATACCGTGCGCCTGTGCAGTGAGGATACCTTCGTGGACTGTCCTGCCTATGAGCAGACCTTCTGGGTGGGCGATGCCCGCAACGAGAGCCTGTTCAGCTACACCGCCTTCGGTGATGCCCGGCTGGCGCGGCGCTGTCTGCTTCTGGCGGGCGAGTCTTTATGGCGTTCGCCGCTGGTGGAGAGCCAGGTGCCCAGCGGCTGGGAGGACATCCTGACCGCATGGAGCCTGCTGTGGACGGTCGCCTGCGAGGAGTATTATCGCTTCACCGGCGATATGGAGTTCCTGAAAGAGGTTTATCCCGCCGTGCGCCAGCAGAACCAGAACATCCACGAGCGGTTTATCAACGGACAGGGGCTGCTGGAGATTGAGGCGTGGAACATGCTGGACTGGGCGCCGATGGACACCCCGCGCACTGGCGTGGTGACGCACCAGAACATGTGGCTGGTGGAGGCGTGGCGACGCAGTGCGAAGATGGCGCGCGTCCTTGGCAACGAGGCGGAGGCGCAGATGTACCTGCAGTGGGCGGAGGAACTGAAGCAGGCGATTAACCAGCACCTGTGGGACGTAGAGAAACAGGCATACATTGATTGCATCCACGCAGACGGACGGCGCAGCACCGTCATCAGCCAGCAGACGCAGACCGTCGCCTACCTGTGCGACATCGTGCCCGAAGAGAAGCGTGCGCTGTTCGAGCGATACCTGACCGACGTACCCGAGGACTGGGTGCGTGTGGGCAGTCCGTTCATGATGGCGTTCACCATTGAGGCGCTGGAGAAGGCAGGCGATGTCGGGCGCATTCTTGCCTTAATCCGGCAATGGTGGGGCATGATGGTGCACGCAGGGGCGACCTCCTGTTGGGAGACCTTCCCCGGCTATCTGAGCCAGGAGTGGCCCACGCGCAGTCACTGTCATGCATGGAGTGCCGCGCCGGCGTTTGCTCTGCCCTCGTACGTGCTGGGTGTGCGTCCGCTGGAGTCCGGGTTCGCCCGCTTTGAGGTGCGTCCGTTCCTCGGCGACCTTGAGTGGGCAAAGGGTGTCGTGCCCACACCGCGCGGCGAGGTGAAGGTGTCCCTGAAGCGCGAAGGGAAGGGCATGAGCATGGAACTGGTAGTGCCCGAGCGTTCTGTGGCGGTGGTTGCCGGCAGGGAGTACGGCGCAGGCGTCCACCGCATCACGCTTGGGTAAGCGTCGGGGGAAGGGGCGTCTGCTAACCGGCTTCGGGTGGCAGGCACACCTTCCCCATCACCACCGGATGGCGTGCGCCGGTCGCAGAAGGCAGGTTGTTCGGTCGCCCCTTTATGCGCTGGTATCCCAGTACCGCGAAGGCGATAGCCTCTTTCGCATCGGGGGCGATGCCATGCGCATCGCTGGTTTCTATCTCCAGCTCCGGCAGGAGCTCGCGCAATCGCTTCATCAGGGTGCGGTTGTGTACCCCTCCCCCGGAGGCGATGATTCGAGCCACTTCCGCTTCGGGGAGTACGAAGCGGCGAATGGCGTCGGCAATGGTGCGGGCGGTCAGCTCGGTGAGAGTGGGTACTAACAGCTCGGCGTTGGAGATCTTGAACCGACGCAGGAGTTTGCGCACCATGCCTTCTCCAAAGGTCTCGCGCCCGGTGGACTTGGGTGGCTTCTGGGCGAAGTACGGGTGCTGGAGCAATTCCTGCAGCCACCCCTCGCGTACGGGATGGCGCTGGGCGAACGAACCTTCGGGGTCGTAGCGGTATTTGCCTCCGCTGGCTATCTCCATCGCCGTATTGATGAGCACGTTGCCCGGTCCTGTGTCGAAGGCGATGACCTGTTCGGGATGAGCGTCGGCGGGGACGACGGTGAGGTTGGCGATGCCGCCGATGTTCAGCAGGATGCGCCCCTCCCGCGGGTGGCGGAACAACAGCCAGTCCACATAGGGCACCAGCGGCGCGCCCTGCCCGCCCCCTGCCACATCCGCCACACGGAAGTCGCCCACAGTGACCACGCCCGTACGTTCAGCAATTACCGCCAGCTCACCGATTTGCAGGGTGGAGCGGATGGGTCGCCCCTGCCATTCAATGGGGTCGGGCTGATGCCAGACGGTTTGCCCGTGCGAGGCGATGCACAGCAGGTCACTTCGCGCTACTCCCGCTTCACGCATCAGCGCGAGCGCGCTGTCGGCAAAGAGCTCGCCCAGCACGAAGTTCAGGTGACAAATCTCGGCGACGTTCGTCTCCCCGCGCACGGTGCGCATCAGTTCCGCCTGCACATCGGCTGGGTATGGGGTAGTGTGGAAGGCGAGCGTCTCCACCTGCAGGGTGGCATCTGCCTCCCGAATGCGCACCAGCGCCGCGTCAATGCCGTCCATGCTGGTTCCCGACATCAGCCCGATGACCAGATTTGCCTCCTCCACAGCGCCCCTCCACGGTATCTTGCTTTCCTAAAGGTCTGGACAGGGTATGCGTCCCTGATGTAATATACCTTCAAGCCTGCGAGGCGAAAACCTTCTCTTTTCGGAGGGAGCCCGTCGGTTTGATGCAGGCTCTGGAGGGCGAGGCTCCTGCCGAGGTGTTTGTTAACCTAACCCCCAGCCCCTTCCCTGCGAGGGAAGGGGAGATTCCCCTCTCCCCGCGTCGGGGAGAGGTCTGGAGAGGGGTTTCCATCCCGCTTTTGCCCTCTCCTTGTGGGAGAGAGTCAGGGTGAGGGCTTT
>FMJZ01055152.1_pt1 | contig 16644 bp, 9 predicted proteins | sample 1987881 | NCBI WGS metagenome assembly FMJZ01 (sample SAMEA4378227, study PRJEB15110) | soil metagenome | biome: soil; feature: Field; material: Soil | place: India | collected 2015-03-11 | depth 0 m | reverse complement strand
TAAATAAATAAAAAGGAAAACACACCTATGGAAAAAGCCAATTTACACAAAAATCTTGACGCTTCCTTTATATTACGGTTCCCTGTTTTTTAATAAAACACTCTCTTCACCAATAAACTCAAAATACGCTTGATTTTTCAAATTTTAGCCTACCCCTCCCCTATTTTTCCCCCAAAAAACACAAAAACCGATAAAATGGCATTTAACTCTTTGAAATATAGCAACATAAATTTTTAAGCTGTAATAAAAAAAGCTTGACATTTTCCATTATTAGTGTACAATTTTTATAGTAAGTGAAAAGAATTATTAAATAATATTTAAGTTAAAATAATTTTCCAAGAAATCCGATAAATACAATTAAGATGTATATGTAACATATAGAAAAACAATAAAAATTTATATAAAAAATATGAAAAACTTAACAATATTAACAATATATTTAAGCATGCAAAACAAAAAACACTCTTCTGAATATATTGTTCAGAAGAAATTTCTTCAAAGGGGAGGGAAAAATGCGTAAAAGTATATTTCTTTTTGTTTTAATTTTGGGCTATGCACTTGTTCAGGCAATGTCTTTGAATGAGTCTTTTAATGGACCGGTATTTCCACCTCCTGGTTGGACGGTTTATAATCTTGATGACAATTCGCCCTCAATACCTCCTAATGATAGGTCAGTATGGCAGCAAGATGGTTACGGGCCGCGCACGCAACCTGGTTGTGCGTTTTGTCGAAAAACCTATGCTGGTGGTCAGGGTGGAAACCCTCAGGTGCCAAACAATGACTGGTTAGTAACTCCAAGATTACAACCCGAACCAGGCGCTAATCAATTGACATTCTATTATCGTGGCTTCACTCGAAATCAAAAAGAAAGTCTTGAAGTCTGGGTATCAACTTCAGGAAACACCCCAGCGGCTTTTACTGATTCTGGATATCGGGTTGATGGATTTAGTATTTATACTTGGTGTTATACACAAAGAGTGGTTTCGCTCGCAAGTTTTAACAATATGCCGATTTATGTGGCGTTCCGATATTGTGCTCACAATCCGAATCGTCATGGTGTTTTTATTGATGATGTTTCCGGTAATCCAGCACCAATTCCATTTGTTCGAATTGATGTCGGAGTTGAAGAGATTGTTCGTCCAGATACAGTAATTGCGGCCGGAGAATTAACACCGCAAGCAATAATCAAGAACTATGGTTCTCGAGCCACAAGTTTTTGGACACAATGCGTTATTCAAAATTATCCGTCAGGCAGCACAATTTATCGGGAATCTACTTATATCGAATTACAACCCGGAGAATCATATGGAATGCCATTTCCACCTCGTACCCTATCTGGTGGACTTTACTCTATAAAATTCCGGACATTGGCATTCGGTGATATGAATCCGGTCAATGATGAAAAGACGCGCATTTTCCGGGTAATTCCTGTTGGTTATAGAGATGCTGGTGTTATCAATATTATCAGCCCTACTGCCGAATTACAATACCAATACTCATATTTTCCATCTGCACTATTCCGAAATTATAGTGGTTCTGCAGTTCAAATTCCTGTGGAAATGAAAATTCTAAAAAATACCAGCGGCAATAATTGGCATGAAGTATGGCGCGACACCGCAACATCGCCTTTGATTGAACCTTTAACTAATTGGACTTTTGTTGCTAAAAACTGGCAGGCTGATGTCGGTTTTTATAAAATCGTCGCAATCGCAAATTTACCCGGCGACCAAAATCCTAATAATAATTTTGATACTGCTGGTGCCTTTTGCGCGATGAAAGATGTGGGAACATTTACAATCTTTAGTCCGGGTTCATTAATGGAACCAACTCGTGAAACAATACCGATTGCTGGCGTTAAAAACCGCAGTTGGCAGCAACAAACTTTTAATGCAACATTTGAAATTGGTAGTATCTATAGACAGACCTTACCGGTTACTCTTGATGCTGGCGATGACGATATAATTTCTTTTCCAAATTGGACTGCACAACCCGGCTATTACACAGTAAAGTGTTCTACCTATTTACCCGATGATCAAAGACGAGATAACGACGTCAAGCGGACAACCTTATTTGTTCCATATCGTGATGTAGCACCCGTTCAAATTGTTGCTCCGGCAGACACAATTTCTCCTGACCCGTTTATCCCGCGAGTAATTATCAGGAATAACAGCAATTATTATATCACAACACCGGTTCAAATAGAAATAAAAAATCCATTACAGCAAGTTGTTTACAATAAAACTTCCTACATAACGATTTTCGGTGACGGCGCACTGGGAATGGCGTATTTTGATGAGTGGAACGACATTATAAATATGGATCCTGGTCTATATAATGTTACCGTCACAACACTTTTCCCTTACGACCTTGTTCCGAACAATAATACAATTTCTAAGAATTTTTACATCAAGAGCAGACGTTCAGATATTGCATTAGTTAATATTACCTCACCTGGAGATAGTATTGGTCCTAATTATCCGATAATACCTAAAGTTGTCATTCGTAACGATGGTAATGTTACCTTAGGAAGTTTCTATGTAGTTACTGAAATCAGTTATGAAAAGAGTGTAATCTGGATAGATACCAGTCCGGTCTTTCTGATCAGTCCAGGACAACAAGCTTATCTCACTTGTAAACGTTGTAGTTTAGGCACGCCTGGATTATATTATATCACCAGCCGTGCTGTTATTATTGATGATAACGACACCAATAACCAAATATTCAAAGACTTCACTGTGACAAATCAACAAAGACGCGATGTTGGTATCCACAGTCAAATCGGCATAATTGAACCTAAAAATACTCGACAACCCGGTTTACTACCGGTTATGGCAATGGTTCATAATTATGGCAACACTCAAGAGAACTTTCAAGTATTTATGAAAATTACAAAAGAACCTTATGCATATGACCCAAATCCTTATTATGAATCAATTGAGGTACTAGGGCTTGACCCAAGAACAAGTTTGATTGTAACATTTCCACGGTTCCGCACAGATACCGGGTATACAGTATACACTGTCATCTGTTCAACCGCATTAAACGGCGAATTATCACAATATCTTGGCAATAATGTTAAACGCAACACTTTCATAGTATCACCTCAGCGCAATTATGGTTGGACTGTACTTGATTTTATTGATTATCCTGTGGGTGATGGCGGTGCTTTAACTTATGTTAGTGGTGGAACTCAACCTGGCATTTATGCCCTCACCGGTAATAAAGCAAACTATTTCTATTACTATGACCTCACAGAAAACCAATGGCATATGAAAGCTTCATTTCCTAATCATCCAATATATCCAACCAAACTTACAGTGGGTAAGGGTGCTGCATTGTGTAATGATGGTGCTAATACGATTTATGCAGTCCGAGGTAACAAAACCAGAGATTTTTACAAATACGATATTAACAGTAACACCTGGAGTCCACTTGAATCAGTCCCACTTGGCGCAAGAAATAAACGAATTGAGGGTGGAACCGGACTAATATTTGTAACTAAAGTAAATGAACTTGGTGAATATCGTAATTATGTCTATTTAATTAAGGGAAGCAAAACACGTGAATTGTGGATTTATGATATTGAAACCAATACCTGGTCTTTGGCTCCAGAATCAATACCTCAAGGTCCTTCAGGCAAAGGAGTCGAATACGGAAGTGCTTCCACTACGGATGGATACAACATATATCTCTTGAAAGCAAAGTATAACGAATTTTTCAAATTTAACATTACAAATAATACCTGGGAAATGAAACGGAGTCTACCAATACCACCAGTAAAACCTGGCGGTGCATTGGTATTTATCTACAAACAACCAGAAAGCAGACCGTACCTCTATGCTTTTAGAGGCGGTAATACTCGAGACTTTTTATGCTATAACGACTCTGCAAATTCGTGGACAGAAAAAGAGAATGTCTGGGTTTCCTCTTTCAAACCAAAAGGAGTAAAAAATGGTGCAGCGCTTGTTGCTGTCGGTAATGCAATATATGCGCTTAAAGGTAACAGGACACAAGAATTCTTAAAATACCTTCCTCCGCCGGTTCCATCGGAAAAAGATGGGCCTGTTTATCCACCTTCATCAAATGACCCTGCAGTTATGTCATCACCCTCAGATATAAACCCAATCAAAATCACGGTGCAACCCAATATAATAACGGATAACAAAGTTTCTCTACGATACCAGTTATCCAATCTCGTGCCGATTACACTTAAGATTTATGATATCACCGGCACTTTAGTTAAAACCGACTATTATGAAGTCCAGGCAAAATCTGGTATTATTCCAATAGATCTCACTAATATCGCTTCTGGTATTTACTTCTTAGAAGTGAAAGGCGATGGAATAAAGAATATAAATAAGATAATAATCTCTAAATAAATCCCAAAGTTCCTTTCCCTCTCCAATGGGGCAGTTAGATGACTGCCCCATTTTTTGTTTGGCAGAAATCATCCGAATTTACCTAAAGTCTAAAATATCTTAATTAGTATTCAGTTCTCAAACAAATTGAGCATTGAACAACTATTATGCGTAAATTACGAGTTTAGTTTTTCTCTTAACAAACAATCAATTTATTATTTTACAAAGTTTATTTTCTTAAATTGTGTATTCTATTTACTGGCTAACCTCATTCCCTATTTGAAAATAATCTTAAATAGTCTTTTTCATCTTTTAATGCCCATCACTATGTCTGAATTATAATTGTTGTTTTATATAATAAGCACAAGTCAACCATAGGAGTAAACGTTTCTTATGTATCCGGTCAAAAAGAACACAAACCTATATACCTTTTGCAAATTCTATATAATCATAGTAATAAAGACTAATTTTCCTTTAGTGTTCAAAAATTAGTTGACATAAGGATAATAATTTACTAAAATAATAACAATAATTATCTGACATCTTTTGCCGAAAAGTTTATTAAATATAACAATATGCGCTTTGCGCCCGTAGCTCAATTGGATAGAGTGCCGGACTACGAATCCGTAGGTTCCGCGTTCGAATCGCGGCGGGCGCGTGAAATAAATTATTAATGAATCACGAACATTGGATGCGTGAAGCTCTGCTTGAGGCCCAAAACGCATTTAATATCAACGAGGTACCTATTGGTGCTGTAGTTGTTAAAGATAATCGAATTATTGGTCGAGGCCACAATCAAACACAAAGATTAAATGACCCTACTGCCCACGCAGAAATCATTGCAATCTCAGCCGCCGCTAATTATCTTAATTCTTGGCGTTTGACCAATGCAATCGTTTATGTCACAGTAGAGCCGTGTTTAATGTGCACTGGCGCATTAATTTTAGCCCGAATTAAAAGATTAGTGTTCGGTGCCTATGATAAGAAGTTTGGTGTTTGTGGTTCATTGTATAACATTCCGAAAGATAATTTATTTAACCATAATTTTGAAGTTATTCCCAATATTTTGGCTCAAGAATGCCAAGCGCTGTTAAAAGATTTTTTTAAGAAACAAAGACTACTTAAAAAATCCGTTTCCCTAACAAATGTTCCTGACCTTGGAGGTTAGCATATCGGATAATAAAAAGTATTGATCTTAATCATTATTTTAGGTATGATAAAGAAGTAGAAAATCGGAGAGATGGCCGAGTGGACGAAGGCGCATGACTCGAAATCATGTGGGCGAAAAGCCCCGGGGGTTCGAATCCCTCTCTCTCCGCTTAAAATTAATACTTAACTAAGCAAAATAAATTAAAAATATGAAAACAAATATAAAACCAATTGCAATAATATTTACTTTAATTTGTCTTATCTCCGGTGTCTTGGCAAATAAAATTTCTTTGATTAAATCTCGCGGACAACCAATTCCAAATCAAGAAATAATAATTAGTAAGTTAATTAAAAATGATATACGCTACAGAGATAATTTGGGTCGCAATCAACAAATTTTAGAACGAATTCGTAATGCGACAAAACAGAATCGCACGGATACAGTAAGGGTTCTGGCATTGCGAGTTGAATTTGTTGAAGACAACACGCCATTGACCACTGGTAACGGTAAAATGGACTTGGCTGGTTTTTTAACGCCTGAACATGGACTATTTTATGACCCACCTCATACAAAGCGTTATTTTGAACGATTAATGCAAGGTTTAAGAAATTATTATTATCTAAATTCATTAGGCCATTTATATATTGATTATGCAGTGTACCCCCGAGGTGTCTTTGAGTGTTATCAATTACCCCATCCCATGATGTATTATGGTGACACCTCAAGAAGTATTGAAGGAATCGAAACCGGTTTATGTCGTTTGATGTATGATGCTTTAAGAATTGCTGACCAAGACCCAAATCTTAACTTTTCGCTTTACGATTTTGTAATTATCTTTCATGCCGGCTCTGCACTGCAAAGTGATTTAAGAGGTGACAGTCCATTTGATTTATTAGCCGGAACTATTCCTTCAACTGCTTTACAAGCTTATTTAGGTATTCCTTATATAACCGTTGATAATGGCCATCGAATTTATCAAGCAACAATAATGCCGGAAATGATGCGTCAGGATACAATGTATAACGGTCAAATTAACTTATTGGGTATGACTGGTCTTTTGGGAACCCTTTGCCATGAGTTCGTTCACTTACTTGGTGGATATGACCTCTATGATGTTACCGGTAATTCCATGGGTATTGGTGCTTGGTCATTAATGGGGTTTGGTGCTTGGCTTGGTGATTGGAGTATTGGCTCGCCGCCGGGCGTAATTCCCGGAATGCTGGATGCCTATCATCGAATCCACCTGTTTGGACTTGAACCATTAGTAATAAATATACCACAAGAAAGTATCCCCATCTTTGCAGCAACAATGGACACAACAAGATTTAGTATTTGGGCCGATTCTATTTCTCCACTTATTATAAAAATCCCAATTTCTGACCATGAATATTTTCTGATTGAAAATCGGCAAACCGATGTAAAAAGAAAAGATACGATTGTTGTTGATACCGAGGATGGTGTTGTTATTTGGGTTGAAGATGGTGAATATGATTTCTTTTTACCTGGTTCTGGAATTCTAATTTGGCACATTGATGAAAAAGTCATTGCGGATTTTGGACAGTACAATGCAATAAATATTTTTCCTCATCATAAAGGTGTGGATTTAGAAGAAGGCGATGGCATTCAAGATTTTGATGACTGGAGTCAATCAGCCAATTTTGATTATCAAATTTATGGTTCAAAATATGACCCATATTATGTTGGTGGTTTTAATTCACAATTTACACCTTATACAACACCGAATTCAGATGGCTATTATGGAAAGACTCATATTGCAGTCAGCGTTTTGAGTCCTCAAGATACCGTGATGTTGATTTCTGTCGATTTTTTATTATACCAAAAGGGATTTCCCAAAAACCCAAGACGCAATAGTAAAATGTTATCTGCCAGTTGTGCAGATTTAGACCAAGATGGCGATTGGGAAGTAATTGTAGCCGACAGTGCGGGCCGAATCTTTACCTGGCAAAGTGATGGTACTTCGCACACTTCCATACCAGATGGCAGTTTTGGACAATTACCGTCGTCAATGATTTCTGCACCAGCCATTGGTGATGTAATCGGCGACCACCGATTAGAAGTAATTTGCGTTGATGAAAATGGTTCACTTTATATCTATCCGTACAACGGAATCAGATGGTTGAGTCAAATAACAACTAATGAAAGAACTCTTTCTTGCCCGGTCTTAGTGGATTTAGACCGAGATGGCAAAAAAGAAATAATTTTTGGCACAACTAATATGAATTTGCATGTCTACAAGGGCGATGGTTCTGCTTTTCCTAACTTTCCGAAGTTTTTAAGTTCAGAAATTCGTGCTTCCGTTGCAATTACCGACACCATCAATCCGCTAATTGTTGTCTTAGCAAGCGATAACCGACTGTTCTTAATTAATCCCGATGGCACAATTGCGCGCGGTTTTCCAATTACTCTTTCTTATAGTCCTTTATACAATCTAACTTCACCGGTAGTTGGTGATGTCGACCGCGATGGCGCTAAAGAAATAATTGCCCTGGCTACTGGTGAAACTAATTGTCGCATATTAGTTATTGATTTAAATGGCAAAATAAAATATGCTACTACGGAAATTATCCAAAGGCCCGTTCTTTCCGTACCAGCATTAGCCGACATTGACAATGACGGTTTTTTGGAAATTATAATTGCCGGAAAAAATAAAATTTATGCTTTTAACTACAACGGCACGCTCCAAACCAACTATCCGTTTTCTCAAGATTCATTGGTCTCAATAACTCAATTGCTTGATGGTTGGTTAATAACCTTTGAAATTCCCTTTGTATTCAAGTCTTCACCCATAACAGTAGATATTGATAACGATAATTATTTTGATATTGTTATCGGGTCTCCCCAATATGGCGTATTAGGATTGAATGGCAAAACCGGAAGTCTTTTTAGTCTATTTCCGGTGGCCACTGTTGGTTCAGTTAGTGCTACACCTTTAGTCTTTGATTTTGATTATGACGGAGATTTAGAAATCGCTGTTGGCTCAGACGCTGGTATCTTCTATGTTTGGGATTTTCCTACGACCACACATGAACTTGTTTGGTCACAATATCTTAAAGACCCTTGTCATACTGGTCTTTACTTAAAACTTCCTTACCAACCATCAATTCCCGAAGAAATCGTGAAAAATTTTTACCTCTATCCTAATCCGGCTAACAAAGAAATATATATTCGTTATTGGCTTGGCCGCACACCTCACAAAGTCCAAATTAATCTTCTTGATATCACCGGTAAATCAAAATTTCAGCATCCTGGTAGTATCGATCCTTTAACGGATAATGAAGTAAAACTAAATTTGGAAGGAATTCCCAGTGGAATCTATTTGCTCCGATTAGAAGTTGATACAGAACAAAAAAAAGAGATTAAGTTCTATAAGTTCGCTGTGGTCAAATAGCTAACGAAAATACCAAAAATGAAAAACGAAAGGCCAAAAACACATAGATTTCATTTTTTTGACATCCATTATTCCTCGGCTTTTATTTTACAACTGTTGACTAACAATTCGTTGTTCAAAGTTTACTGTGTATTGGTTTTTTTGAGCTTTATCTTCAATATTTCAGTTGGTGAGCTTCGAGATGATTTTATATTAAATGATGATAATTATGGTGGTTGTCGCCAAGAAGAACCTTCAATTGCAATTAATAATGTTGGTACTATTATTATCTGTTGGACTGATTTTCGGGATGGCAATGCGGACATTTATACGCAACTACTTGGTCTTGCTGGTAATTTTCTTGGTACGAATTTCCGCACAAATACCGATGCTGGTATGAAATGGCAAGGCACGCCATCTGTCGCCATCCACGCTTCAGGAAATTTTGTCATTGTTTGGGAAGATCGTCGTTATTGTAATTCTGATGTCTATGGTCAAAAGTTTAATAGTCAAGGAATTCCCATTGATACCAATTTTCGGGTCAATGATAATCTCGGAACAACGGACCAAAGAAATGCTGAGGTTATTATTCTTCCCAATCAAAATTTTGTTGTTGTCTGGGAAGATTGGCGTAATGATTGGGGGGATATTTATGGCCAAATCTTTGATGCTTCATCTAATCCAATAGGATCGAACTTCCGAATCAATACTGATGGATTTGGAAATACTCAATATTCACCATCATTTGCTCAAGATAGTTTAGGTAATTTTGTTGTTACTTGGATGGATAGTCGAAATGGTCATTGGGATATTTATGCTCAACGGTTTAATAGTCAAGGAATTCCTTTAGGAAATAATTTTAGAGTTAATAATGATGCCACTTCTTCAGAACAAAGCTCACCTCAAATCGCATGCTTCGACAATGGACAATTTGTTATTGTCTGGGAGGACCAAAGAGCTGGAAATAGTGATATTTACTTTCAAAGATTTGATGCTGCGGGTAATCCAATTGGGACAAATGTTCGCGTGAATAATGATATCGGAAATGCAGTTCAAATCTTACCCGATATTGCGTTTGATAATATGGGTAATTTTATTATTACTTGGACTGATAACCGAAATGGTAATTTTGATATTTTTGCTCAAAGATATAATAATCTCGGCTTAGCTCTCGGCCAGAACTTTATAGTCAACGATGATTTCACTAATCAAGATCAAGCCGGATCTTGTATTGCAATAAATGCCCAAAATGAATTTTTTATTGTCTGGTCAGATAAGCGGGAAATGAATAGTAACATCTACTTTCAAAAGTATGATAATGGGGGCAATCCCATCAGCACCAATCTTCGACTTAACGATGATTTTGCCAGTTCCCATCAGCGTTGTTCTTGGATATGTCAAGCTGGCAATGGAAATTATATTATTACTTGGGAAGACGAACGGAATGTCGATACTGATATCTATGCAGTTAGATTAGATTCTTTAGGCAACATTTTGGGTCAAAATTTTAAGGTGAATGATCTCTTTTCGACTCGAGACCAATTCTACGCATCAGTGGCTTCTGATTTTGAGGCCAATTTTATTATTGCCTGGACCGATGGAAGAAATAATGATTTTGATATTTATGCTCAAAGATATTCCAGCGCCGGTGTTGCCATCAATAATAATTTTCGGGTCAATGGTGATAATACAAATCAAACCCAGTGGTATCCAGTAGTTGCCTGTGATAGTATCGGAAACACGATAATTGTCTGGACTGATTATCGGAATGGTAATCCTGATATTTATGGACAACTTTACGATTTCCAGGGTAATCCTATTGGCGATAATTTTATTATTAATAATACTATTGATGGTTCGCAACTATATCCCTTTGTTGCCCGAAATCTATCCGGGAAATTTGTGGTTGTTTGGATGGACAATCGACATGGTAATTTTGACATTTATGGCCAAAGATTTGATAATTTAGGAAATGCAATCGGTTCTAATTTCAAGGTCAACGATGACTTTGGCACATCCTTTCAAGGTTACCCCGCGATTGCCATTAATTCTGTTGGTGATTTTATTGTTGTTTGGGAAGATAAACGCAACGGCGATACTGATATTTATCTTCAACGGTTTAATCACAACGGTACACCAATTCAGTCTAACCTAAAAGTTAATAATGACAATTTCACTGAACAGTATTCGCCTACGGTCAGTTTTAGCGAAGATAATAAATTTGTGGTTGTCTGGTGTGATTTTCAAACTGATAATGACCCGGATATTTTTAGTCAAGCCTATACTGCGAATGGAACGCCCATAGGTCTAAATCGCCAAATCAATAATCCGGATGCATTTTTAGGTAATAATCAATGGCTAATTGGCCAAGGTGTCGTAGCGAATTCTCGCAGGATAAATTTTGTTTGGATTGATAACCGTCGCCATAAAGGTTGGGATATTTATGCCAAAATAGTGACCTGGGATTTTTTTACCGCACTTACGGAAATTACCGGTGAAAATCTAATTATGGACAAACAGATTAAAATTTTTCCCAATCCTAATAATGGTAAAATGTTAATTAAAATTAATGCTTTAATTAAAAATCGCCTAAATATCTTTAATGCTAATGGTCAGAAAGTTAAAAGTATTCAACTCGACGATACAGATTATAACAAATCTCTAATGCTTGACCTTTCAGATTTAAATAACGGTGTTTATTTTATCCAATATCAAACCCAACAAAATTTACATTCTGATGTTTATTTTAGTCAATCGCAATTATCGCTAAAACCAATTATCGAAAAAATCCAGATAATAAAGTGATGTCTTCAATCAGTAAGGTATTATATATTTAAGGAGCATAAATGATTAAATTCAAAACATTCATTATCTTATTGTCTGATATTAAATATCGGACTTGCAATCAAAGTATTATATTATTTAAGGAGCGTAAATGATTAAATTCAAAACATTCATTATAATATTTCTGATATTTAATATTGGTTTTGCAATCGATGAATCTAAAGATACTAGCGCAATCGCGCCGAAAACTAATAACATACACAAAAAAGCAATTTGGGCATCAGCGGTAATTCCCGGCTGGGGTCAAAGTATGCTTAAGAATAATACTAAAAGTGAAATTATGCTTTGGACTGATGTAGGAATCTGGCTATTTTATGCCGGATTTTCTTGGTATGGTACTTCGCTAAATCAAGATGCAAAAGTATTTGCTGGTGTTTATGCTCAAGCAAATACTAACATCAAGTCTAACAAATATTTTAGTGTTTTAGAAAGATATGATAATGCTGAAGAGTACAATAACGACATTCGGCGTGAAGCACGAGAACTTTATCCTGATGATACCTTAGCCCAAAAAAATTATTTCTTGAAATATGGCTATTTTGGAGACTCAATCTGGGATTGGGGTTCAGATTCTTTAAGATATGTCTATTGGGCAAAGAGAAAATCGGCTCGAACCGCAATCACTCGTGCTGGACTCTTTTTGGCTGGTGCGTTACTCAATCGATTTATCAGTGCTATTGATTGTGCATTCTTCACTTCGGATAAAAGAAATACGCTTGGCATTGCACCCAGTTCTGACCAGACTGGTATCGGTCTGGCTTATCGATTCTAAATTATACTCCAATAACCTATTTACTATGAAATGCTTAAAATATGGAAAAACAATCACTGAAAACAGGGCTTCAGAAACAATTGAAGTCATTCAATGACGCTTATCGATATTTGTTTTTTATATTTCAGTGACTTCAAAAGTTTTGTGGGATGTATTTTATAATACGCTAGTGTCAGGTATTTTAGGTAAATTTAGCATGATATGTTAAAGAAAAAGAAACAGATATATCCTCTTTCTTGTTTAATATTTAGAACGGAGAACACAACTATAAACAAAAAAATCAATTTACACAAAAATTTTGACACTATCTATAAATGCTCAGATTAAATAATGAATAATCTTATCAAAACTGATTTTTTAGTAGTGGGTTCAGGAATTGCTGGACTTTGGTTTGCGTATAAAATGTCAGAATACGGTCACGTAATTGTCCTGACCAAAAAAGAAGATACTGAATCCAATACCAATTATGCCCAAGGCGGCATTGCGGCTGCTTTAGGCGAAGATGATTTTCCGGAAATTCATTTCCGCGATACGCTTAAAAGTGGTCAAGGACTCGCAAAACCAGAAATTGTGCGCATGGTCTGCGATACCGCTCCCCAATTAGTTCAAGAATTATATGAAACTGGAATTAAATTTACAACTTATTACAATTCTTCAGGCAAAAAACATTTTGATTTAGGCAAAGAAGGAGGTCATAGTCGAGCACGTATTGTTCATGCCCAAGATTATACCGGCCGAGAAATCGAAAACGGCTTAATTAGAGTCCTCAAAGATCGGTGTCAATTTTATGAACACCATCTGGCATATAACTTAATACTAAACGCAAAGGGACAATGTTATGGTGTTAGCGCAATTGATACTAAAACCGGTCATTTCCGAAATTTTATTGCCAAAGTCATTGTTTTAGCCACTGGCGGTCTTGGCCAAGTCTTTCTTCATACAACAAACCCACCAATCGCAACAGGTGATGGTATTGCTATGGCTTATAATGCTGGCGCCAAAATTGCTAATATGGAATTTATCCAGTTTCATCCTACTGCCTTATATGGTCACAAAATCAATAATCGATATTTTCTAATATCTGAGGCGGTTCGGGGCGAAGGCGGACTTTTAAGAAACTTAGACGGCAAAACCTTTATGGAAAAATATCATGAATTGGGTTGCTTAGCACCACGCGATGTCGTGGCTCGTGCCATTGATAATGAAATGAAGAAAAATCACCAAAACTATGTATTGTTAGATATTACCCATTTGGACCCAGAAAGAATCAAAAGACGATTTCCTAATATTTATAATACCTGCCTGTCCTTAGGATTAGATATTACTCAACAAGCAATTCCTGTAGTTCCCGCAGCCCATTATGTTTGTGGTGGTATACTGATTAACGAATGGGCTGAAACTAATATTACTAATCTTTTTGCTATTGGCGAATGTGCTTGCTCTGGTCTTCATGGTGCTAATCGCTTAGCATCCAATTCATTGCTGGAAGCATTAGTCTTTGCCGAACGGGCAGCACTTCGTGTGATTGAAAAAATAAAACTAAATCAACTCCCTGAATTTGAAGACGACCGAACACTTCTTGCTTTTTTACCATCATTAAATAACATTACGCTCACTGATTCACCGGAAACACTAAACCTAACTTATCAATTAAGAAAAGTTGTTTGGGATGGTGCTGGAATTGTTCGATCGAACCAGCGTTTACAAAATGCTTCAGAGCAAATTGCGATAATAAAAGAACAAACCAATAAAATCCAACCAATTTCACCTGGTTTGATTGAACTGCAAAATATGATAACCGTTGCCCAATTAATTGTCCAAAGTGCCATTTTAAGAAAAGAATCTCGCGGTCTTCATTATAATGAAGACTATCCAGAACGGGATGATGAACATTTTCTTAAAGATACCATACTCCAAAAATAGTTTATGTCTCGACTCCTGAACAAAATTCATACCCAAAATTATCCCAAATCCTTCGGACAAAAGATTTTAGACCAGTTTGCTAATTATTTAATGGTCGAACGTAGCGTCTCAAAACAATCCGCTACTTATTATACGACTGATGTAAGACAATTTTTACAATTTTTACAGTCCGGCATATCTCTGGATAAAATTAAAGAATCTGATATTCAAAGCTACATTGGAGTTCTCCACGAATTAAAATTAACCACGGCTTCTATTGCCCGTAAAATCACTTCCCTCAAGATGTTCTTTCGGTTTCTAGTATCGGAAGAAAAAATCAGTTCTGACCCATCAGAATACATTGAATTACCAAAAGTAAAAAAGAGATTACCGCAAATTCTGACAATAAACGAAATAAATCAGCTTATTGCCAGCACTGAATCTTCTAATGACCCCAAAGATTTACGGGCGCGAGCAATATTTGAAGTACTTTATGCGTCGGGCATTCGGGCATCAGAACTCTTATCATTACGCATTGATGACATATCATTTACTGATGGATTTATTCGAGTATTAGGCAAAGGAGATAAAGAACGACTGGTACCAATAGGAAAGCCGGCAATCAAAGTCTTGCGGCATTATTTAAATTTCGGTCGGAAATATTTCCTCAAATCTAAAACTTCACCGTATGTATTTCTTAACATTCGGGGAAAGCAATTATCGCGAATGGGACTACATAAAATATTAAAGGCGTACTTAAAAAAAGCCAAGATAACTAAACCAATAACTCCCCATATCTTTCGCCATACCTTTGCCACGCATCTTTTAGAAGGTGGTGCCAACTTAAGAGCGGTTCAAGAAATGCTCGGACATTCTAATATTGCCACAACGCAAATTTATACCCACATTGACCGCGAATACCTCAAAGAAGTCTATAAAACCTTTCATCCCCGAAGTTAATTTTTTATCTTATATCGTTCTTATTAGTACCGTAGATTTCATTCAGAGATAATATTCGTTTTTTATTCTGAAATCAAACGGCTAAATAGTATCGGATATTGCCATAGATAAATATAATTTGTCTAAAAATATTTGAGATATAATCAAATAATGTTGTGGAAAATTGTATGTCTCAATAAAAACACTTGACGAGACCTTACAAAAAGAAAAAGATATACCTAAACTATAATAAATTTCCACCAACATTGACAATATCTCAAAACATGCAGTTTTGTGAGTAAAATAAAAATGCCGACATCAGTTAAAATTATTAAAGTGTCGGCAGAAAGGAATAATAACGTGAAAAATTATGTCAAAAATCAAATTAAGTCAAGAAACATCTTGAACCGCCAGTAAAAGCAGACCACCCGCAAATTTAGTAAAGAGTTTAAACTCTATATCTTAATGATACCATTGATAAAATCGCTCGCAATAGTGCAAAAGATGCAATTGAATCCGCCTTATTAGTCGAGCAGGATGACTTCTTGGCGCGTAAATTTCACCAACGCGTCATCGATAAAACCTTTCGCGGTTATCTAAATGGTTACAACTCAAGAACAATTGGATTAGTCGCCGGGCAAACCAAAATTAAAATCCCCAAAACTTCAACCAACAAAGAATCCTTTTCCGAGTGAACCAATTTATGAAGTAATCTGTAATCTGAGATGTTTAGTCCTTTGCCTCCAAAATCAATTTCCATTATAAACCCTGAGAAACGACTTAAGAAACTCATTATTAAATGCCCTTTTAAGTATTTATTTATAGATTCTTTTATATGGTGTACTATATATGGTTTTAAGCACATGATTAGAAGTAAATCTCAAAGTCCTTTTGAGCCTCCATCTGAATTTACCACCCTGTATACCCAACTATACCCCTCAAAAATGATTAGTAGTTATTAGTTGTTAGTTATCAGATACTTAGATGAAATTTATCCATTATTTAAACTCTATTTATATATAGAATTTTTGAGTTATTTAGTTTCCAACTTAGTCTGGTAGAGTTCAATAATGTGTGGATTAGGATTGGTCGTATTGCAATCTGTTTGTCTGGGGTATTACTTAATTACAAAAAACCTGCAGTTTAGGTAATCTTCGTAATACTACTATTATATTGAGCACTACTAATGATATACTGTTGGTTAGTAGATTAAATCTCAAGATGGTTTAGCCTAATGTTTTTTTTGCCAGCTATAACCAAAATCGATTTTAAGATTGTATAAATTAGTAAT
>FMJZ01025824.1_pt1 | contig 16671 bp, 14 predicted proteins | sample 1987881 | NCBI WGS metagenome assembly FMJZ01 (sample SAMEA4378227, study PRJEB15110) | soil metagenome | biome: soil; feature: Field; material: Soil | place: India | collected 2015-03-11 | depth 0 m | reverse complement strand
AATCTTCGCTCTTTTCCTTTAATTCTTTTATTAGTCTATCGATTTTGTCTCCATGCTCAATAGATTTATCAATCCTAAAATCAAGCAATGGAATAAATTTTAATCTGACCCTGCGCGATACCTCATTTCTAATAAGACCCTTTGCAGAATTAAGAATATCAATAGTTGTTTCTTCCTCATCTTTCTTTAAAACGCTAATGAAGACCTTTGCAGCCTTTAGGTCATCTGATAGTTCAACATCAGTAACAGTAACAAATCCGAGACGGGGATCCTTGATCTTTCGCATGACAATGTCGGCGATTTCTTCTCTAAGAAGTATATTTAGTCTTTGAGATCTTTTATAGGGATGCATAATTTTTAAGAGATAAACTAATTTATAGTTTTGCAGCTATCTTTTCTATTACATAATTTTCAAGTATATCACCAATTTTGAGGTCATTGAAGTTTTCTATCATAATCCCGCACTCGTAGCCCGCATGCACATCTCTTACATCTTCCTTAAATCTTTTTAGGGATGCGATCTTACCTTCATAAATTACAATATTATCTCTTATTACCCTTATACCATCGCTTGTACGGGTTATTGTTCCATCAATAACATAACAGCCTGCAATAGTTCCAAGTCTTGATATTTGAAATGTCTGCCGAACCTCTGCCCTGCCAACCACCTTTTCTTTGAGTGTAGGTTCAAGAAGTCCTTCAAGTGCCTTTTCCACATCTTCTATTGCTTCATAGATAATATTATAAAGTCTTATATCTACACCTTCTTTCTCAGCGAGCTGGGATGCCTTTAACTCAGGACGGACATTAAAACCTATAATTATTGCATTTGATGCAATAGCAAGCATCACATCAGACTCGTTTATGCCCCCTACTGAGGCATGAATAATCCTTACCTTTACCTCGGGATGTGTAATACCTTCAAATGCCTTTTTAAGAGCCTCTACAGATCCTTGTACGTCGGCTTTAATGATAATACCCAGTTCTTTTATCTGCCCCTCTTTTATCTTTGCATATAATTCGTCAAGGGTAAGTTTTTTGTGACGGCCTATCTCGGCAAGCCTCTGCTTCTGAAGCCGTGCAATGGCTATCTGTCTTGCTCTTTTTTCATCTTCTACTGATATAAAAATATCCCCTGCATTTGGCACTTCTGAGAAACCAGTTACCTCAACAGGTGTAGAAGGTCCGGCTATATTTATTTTTTTCCCTGTATCATCTACTAAAGCCCTAACCCTTCCAAATGTTGTGCCTGCAACAAATGGATCCCCGATTTTTAATGTTCCTGATTGTATAAGGACAGTGGCAACAGGTCCTTTGCCCTTATCAAGACGGGATTCAATAATAGTTCCTTTTGCACTTTTATTAGGATTTGCCTTTAATTCCATTATCTCTGCCTGAAGCAGAATCATTTCTAATAAATGCTCTATTCCTATTGCCTTTTTTGCTGAAACCTCTACAAATATATTCTGACCACCCCACTCTTCTGATACTATGCCATATTCTGCAAGTTCGTTTCTGATCTTTGCTGGATTAGCCTCAGGTTTGTCTATCTTGTTTATAGCAACAATAATAGGGACATTAGCAGCCTTAGCATGATTTATTGCCTCAACAGTCTGTGGCATAACCCCATCATCAGCAGCTACAACAAGTACAACAATATCTGTAACTTTTGCTCCCCTAGCCCTTAGAGATGTGAATGCCTCATGTCCAGGTGTGTCAAGAAATGTTATTTCCTTGCCCTGAAGAGATACCTTATATGCGCCTATATGTTGTGTGATTCCGCCTGCCTCTATCTCTGTTACCTTTGTCTTTCTTATTGCATCTAAAAGAGAGGTTTTACCGTGGTCAACATGTCCCATTATTGTAACAACAGGTGGTCTAGGAATAAGATTCTCGGCTTCTTCAGCAACTTCCTCAATAATATCTAATTGCTCAGGAGTTACTGATTCAACCTTTATACCGAAACTGTCTGCAACAAGTGTAGCAGCGTCTATATCTACAGGTTGATTTACAGTAGGCATATAACCGAGTTCCATAAATTTTTTGATGACTTCGGAAATCTTAAGCCCAGTCATCTCTGCGAATTCTTTTACTGTTGTTCCTTCTGTAATCTTGATTGATTTTTTTCTTGGCGCAGTTATATGAGGTTGTGGTTGTGGTTCTACCCTTCCAAATCTATCCTTTGGTTTTTTTACTGCCCTATGCTCTACCCACTTCTTTGGCTCTATCTTTTTAATAGCCTGAAATGCCTTTTGCATACCGGGTCTTACTTTTATTTTTTCCACCCTCTCTATTTCTATTTCCTTCTTAAACCTGTCAGGTATTTTTTCCTCTACCTCTTCTTCTGGGAGTGCAGTGGTTATATCTTGCAAAACAGTAGGTTCTGCAGTATATATCTCTTTTTGTTCTTCTAATGGCTCAATTTCTGCAACAGGTTCTGGTCCCTTTATCTGTTTATCTTCATTAATAATTATAGGTTCTTGCTTTACCGCTTCTTTTTCATACGTTTCAACTTCTACTCCCTGTATAAGGGATCTAATTTTATCTGCCTCTTCAGATGTGAGTTTAACAAGGGTTGTGCCTTTTTTAAACTCAATCCCCCTTATAATGCCTAACTTTCTGACAATCTCGGTTGATTTTATGCCGAGTTCTTTTGCTAGTTCTGTGCTTTTAAGTTCCTTTTCAGACACCTATATTTATCCTCCAGTGATTTGCTATTTACTAATTGTTTATAAAATGTTATCATAAAAGACTTTTTTTATGCAATTAAGTATGTAAATATTCATAATAATAAATACATTAATTAGGAGGCATATTATGGCAACCTGTTCAATATGTGATAAAAAAAGGGCAATTGGCAATAATGTTAGTCATGCAAATAATAAGACTCGCCGTATCTTTATGCCTAATTTGCAGAAAATAAAAGTTGTTACAAATAGTGGTACGAAAAGGCTATATGTATGCACAAGATGTATTCGTTCAAAGAAGGTCATTAAGGCAGTTTAGTTGCTTATGCTTCTTGAAAAATGAAGCCTGTAGGAATTTTACTATCTTCCCTCTTTAAAAGTCTTGGCATTGAGGATAGGATTAAACTATCTGATTTGCAGAATTCGTGGCATATTCTTTTAAATGAGCCTTTAACTCTTCATACTTATCCTACAGATTTAAAAGATGGTGAATTAGTTATTAATGTAGACTCTCCTACATGGATTGGGGAATTAAAATTCTTTAAAAATGAAATAATACAACGTCTTCGGACTTATAATATTAAAGATATCAGATTTAGACTTGGTGTAGTTTACCAGAAAAAAGGTGTGGCCAAAGAGGTAAAAAGAGATGGAGAGAGGGTTCATATGAAAAGATCTATTTCTGATTCAGACCTTGCATGGATAGAACAAACATTGGCAAATATTTCAGATATAGCACTTAAAGAACAAGTAAGAAAAGCAATTTTAGTGCAAATAAAGACACAGAGAGTCAAAAAATAAACAATTTTTTATGCAGATTCGGCCTGTTTTTTACGGATAATTATTGGTTTATCCTTTTTTAAAATAGTATCTTCATTTATTATACATTCTGTAACATCCTTTTGAGATGGCACATCATACATAATATCGAGCATCACATCTTCTAAAATAGCCCTTAATCCCCTTGCCCCGGCCTTTCTCTCTATAGCCCTTTTAGCGATTGCAGAAAGGGCGTTATCAGTAAATTTTAAACTTACATCATCTAATGCAAGAAGTTTCTGATACTGTTTTATAAGCGCATTTTTTGGCTCTGTTAATATCTTTATTAGAGATGCCTCATCAAGCTCATCAAGCGTAGCTATAATTGGAAGCCTTCCTATAAACTCAGGAATAAGACCATACTTTATTAGGTCTTCTGGCTCCACAAGGCTTAATATATTTCCTATCTTTTTTTCCTTAGCAGAAGAAAATTCTGTGCCAAATCCTATGCTTCTTTTCCCAATTCTCTTTTCGATAATTTTCTCAAGACCAACAAAGGCTCCTCCACATATAAAAAGGATATTTTTGGTATTTAGTTGAATATACTCCTGCTGAGGATGTTTTCTGCCTCCCTGTGGTGGAATATTTGCTATGGTGCCTTCTATTATTTTTAGAAGTGCCTGTTGTACCCCTTCTCCTGATACATCTCTGGTTATTGAAGGGCTATCAGATTTTCTGCTTATCTTATCAATCTCATCAATGTATACGATTCCTCTTTCTGCCTTTTCTACATCATAATCAGATGCCTGCAGTAACTTGAGCAGTACATTTTCAACATCCTCACCTACATATCCTGCCTCTGTAAGGGTTGTAGCATCAGCTATTGTAAAAGGGACATCAAGAAATCGCGCAAGTGTCTGGGCAAATAGGGTTTTTCCTGTGCCGGTAGGTCCAATTAATAAGATATTACTTTTCTGTAGTTCTACATCAAGCTTAGCTCCGCTAAATATTCTTTTATAATGATTATGTACTGCAACAGATAAAATCTTTTTTGCCCTATCCTGAGAGATTATATAATCATTTAGAAAATTATGTATCTCCACAGGGGTGGGTAATTTTTTTGATATATCTTTTGCAGATCCTTGATTTTCTTCCGCTATTATTTCGTTGCATAGCACTACGCACTCATCACATATATATACCATAGGACCTGCAATAAGCTTTATAACATCACTTTGTCCCTTACCACAGAAAGAACATCTTAATATATTAGCATCGTTTTTTTTTGGCATTATTTCCTCCGTAGCTACATAATCCTTTAAACCTAAAATTATCTTGACATAGCTATTTTTTTACATCTTTTTCAGATGTAATCACATTATCCACAATCCCATAATTCATGGCATCATAGCCAGACATAAAAAAATCCCTTTCTGTATCTGCCTGGATTTTTTCAAAGGGCTGGCCGGTGTGAAGGGATAATATCTCGTTTAATGTCTTTTTCATTTTTAATATCTCCCTTGCGTGTATTTCCACATCGGTTGCCTGTCCATAAAAGCCTCCTATAGGCTGGTGTATCATTATTCTGGAATGGGGAAGGGCATACCTTTTACCTTTTGTTCCAGCACAAAGCAGAAGGGCTCCCATGCTTGCTGCTTGACCAATGCAATAGGTAGCAATGTCAGGTTTTACATATTGCATAGTATCATATATGGCAAGACCTGCTGAAACAACACCCCCTGGTGAATTTATATATATATGAATTTCCTTTTCTGGATCCTCTGTCTGAAGGAATAGCAATTGCGCTATAACAACATTTGCTACATTATCATCAATAGCTGTGCCTATAAAGATTATCCTGTCTTTTAAGAGTCTTGAATATATATCGTAGACCCTTTCTGTCCTGCCAGTCTGTTCTATAACTATGGGAACTATACTCATCTACCCTCCATTTAGTTATTAACTACATTTGCCTTACTTAAAAGGAATTCTAAAACCTTTCTTTCAAATATATTTTTTCTTAATATATCAATCGCTCCCTCTTTTTCTTTATAATATTTTACAACATTATCAGGTGTAGTATTAAACCTAATTGCCAAATTTAGGATCTCCTCTTTTATATCCTCTTCAGTAACCTGAATGTTCTCTTTTTTTCCAATTAAACTTAGAAGTATAGTTGTCTTTACATTTTTTTCTGCAATAGGTTTGATTTCTTCTATAATAGATTCATCTGACCTCTCATCTTTCTTGTATGCCCTTATTTCAGCAAGAGCACCTTGGATTTCAGCATTAACTAAACCTTCCGGTAGATCAAATGTATGGGACTCAAGGATTTGATTGAGTATATCTATTTGCTTAGCCCTATCAGATTCCTTTTTCTTTACGGAATCCAGGTTATTTTTAATCCTTTCCCTTAATTTTTCTAAGTTTTCGAATCCAAGGTCTTTTGCAAATTCATCGTCAATTGGTGGTATATTGCGTCTTTTTATGTCTTTTATTGTAATGTCAAGTTTAACCCTTTTGCCTGCAAATTGAGTAGGTGAGTCTTCGGGAAATTCAGCTTCTATCTGAAATTGCTGATTTATTCTTTTTCCAATAAAACCATTAAAGAATTCTTCTGGATAGTTACCACTTCCTATTTTTAAAACCATGTCAGAGTCAGACATGCCTGATTCTTTATCTTGATAGTCAAAAGTTATAAGGTCACCTGTATTTACAGGTTCATCAGTTGATTCATAATTAGCCTTCTCTTCTGAAAGCCTTTTTAAGATATTTTCTATCTCTTCATCCTTTACTTCCACAGGTATTTCTTTGACATTTATTCCTTCATATTTCAGATTTTCTATCTTTGGTAGAACCTCAACATTGACAGTTATAGTAATAGGTTCATTTCTTTTAAAATCAAAAGACCCCTCAATGTGGGGATTTGAAACAGGTGTAATGTCAGCTTCTTTTAAAGCCATATGATAGTGTTGTGGTATTATTTTTTCTAATACATCTGCCTCCACCTCTTTGCCAAACCTTTTCTCTATTAGATGAATAGGTGCCCTACCAGGTCTGAACCCTGGCAGCTTCGCCTTTTTCTGTATATTAGTTAGCTCTTTTTTTATTTCTGCCTCTAAAACCTCAGCAGGCACCTCTATTGTGAGCCTTTTTTTAGTAGAGGATATATCCTCAATAGCCTTTAACAATTTTTCCCTCCTATAAATGCTTTTAGATTATTAATTTTTAGTGTATAATTTAATTTAAAAGTTTGTCAATTTATAGGAATGACGGCTGTAAAAATAAAAAAAGAAGATCTTAAATCTATTTTAGAGTCCCTTAGAGGTTCTTATAGGATTATAGGACCAAAGATAAAGAATAATGTTATTACCTTTGATCAAATAGATGGAGATGATATACCTATAGGTTATAGGGATAGTCAGGGACAGGGCTATTATAGACTAAATAGGGTTAATGAAAATAAAATCTTTTCCTTTTCAAATGGTCCTGATTCATTCAAGAGATTTCTTACCCCTCCTTCATTAGAGATGTTTAGATTCAAAAGGGATAAAAAATCTCTCACTTTGACTCCTTTAATACCTGAAGAAAAACCTTTTGCCTTTTTAGGGATAAGGGCATGTGACCTTTCTGCAATGAGGCTTTATGACAAAATATTCATCGAAGGAATAGAAAAGGATAACTATTATTACACAATCAGGAAAAATTCCTTAATAATCGCTGTCAATTGCCTTTATCCCGGGGATAACTGTTTTTGTCACTCAATTGGGACAGGTCCTGAATTAAAGGAAAATTTTGACATAGCCCTTACAGAGCTTGATGAATATCTTATTTTGGAAGCAGTTACCCAATCGGGGAGGAAATTTTTGGAGGGCCTGTCTTCAGAAAGGCTTATAGATGATGATCTTAAAGAAAAGAATTATAAGTTAGAGATGTGTAAAAGGATGTTTAAAAAATCTATCAGATTTAATGAACTTCCATGGCTTATTTACAGAAGTCTAGAACATCCCCGATGGCAAGAGATTGCAAAAAAAGACTTATCATGTGGAAACTGCACCCAGGTATGCCCAACCTGCTTCTGTAGTTCCACATATGATATGCTCCAATTATCTGATATAAATCAGAGGTCATTTAGGATTTCTGGTTTAAGAATAAGGACATGGGATTCCTGTTTTTCAAGAAATTTTGCAAGGGTACATGGTGGCAATTTTAGACCATCAGTAAAGGCAAGATATAGACAGTGGATGTCTCACAAATTGGCTTACATGATGGAACAATTTGGACTGCCCGGGTGTGTTGGCTGTGGTAGATGTATTACATGGTGCCCAGTCGGTATAGACATAACTAAGGAATTGGAAGCATTGAGGTTATAAAATGTATAACAGATCTATACCATTTGAGACTACCATAAGGTGGATTAAAAAAGAGACAAGGGATACTTATACATATGCCCTAAAATTTAATAATTATGAGATTAAGAAGGCCTATAATTTCAAGCCAGGGCAATTTAATATGCTTTACCTACCAGGTATAGGGGAGGTGCCTATATCTATAAGCTCAGCTCCTTCAGACCATGACCTAACACATACTATAAGGGTAGCAGGAGATGTTACAACGGCTATATCAAGATTAAATGTAGGTGACATTATTGGAGTAAGGGGACCATTTGGTAATGGATGGCCAATTGAAGAGATAGAAGACAGGGATTTAATATTAATTGCAGGTGGTCTTGGTATAGCTCCATTAAGGCCTTTAATAAGGCATTTAATAAAGCCATACTCAATTTCGAAGAGATTTATATTATTATATGGTGCGAAGACGCCTAAGGATATATTTTTTAGGGATGAGTTCCCAAGATACAAGGATGCCTTTCAGATCCTACTGACTGTTGACAAGGCAGATCCTGAGGAATATTGGAAAGGTTATATAGGCAATGTAGTAACTCTTTTAGATAAGGTACCCTTCAATCCCCTTAATGCAGTTGTTTTTATATGTGGACCTGAGGCAATGATGCAGGCTGTATCAAGGGAATTATTATTAAATGGAGTTCCTTCAGAGAAGATATTTTTATCATTAGAGAGAAATATGAATTGTGGTCTTGGTATATGTGGGCACTGCTTTTTTGGTCCAAAATTTGTTTGTAAAGAGGGTCCTGTATTTAGATTATCAGACATTGAGAATTTCTGGGGTGTAAAGGAGCTATAGGTGATATTACATGAAAAGACCAAGAATTGGTGTTTTTAAATTTACATCCTGTGATGGTTGTCAACTCTCGATTCTGAACATGGAGGAAGAATTATTAGATCTCCTTGAAATCTTTGATATTGGGTATTTTCGAGAGGCTACTGATAGGCCCTTAAAAGGGCAATTTGATATAGGTATTGTAGAGGGATCCATTTCAACACATTGGCAGAAATCGGAAATAGTGGATATCAGGGAAAGATCGAGGCATTTGATTACTATTGGTGCCTGTGCCACAGCAGGGGGATTACAGGCATTGAGAAATTGGTCAAGCCTTTCATCATATAAAGAATATGTCTATCCAACTCCAGATGCAATAAAGGTAATCTCGACATCAACTCCTATATCTGAGCATGTCTTTGTAGATTATGAATTATGGGGATGTCCTATTAATAGTGATGCATTATCAGAAACACTTGTATCCTTTCTCTTAGGGAAAAGACCAGGTATACCTAAATATAGCCTTTGTATGAGTTGTAAAAGAAAAGGTATACCTTGCATTATTATTACAAGATCTGAGCCTTGTCTTGGTCCTATTACTATGACAGGGTGTGGTGTTTTGTGCCCCTCTCTTGATAGACCCTGTTACGGATGCTTTGGACCGAAAGAGGATGCAAATGTAGAGTCTCTGTTAAGGCATTTTCATGACATGGGATTAAATCCGAAGGAATGTAATATGCTCATTGACAAAATGAATACTTATGCCTTTAGAAAGGCAAAGATAAGGTATATAGCAGGGGATTAACATATTCATTTTTAAGATGTCCAAGTTGTTAAGATGTTTGATATTGTTTATGATTAATGTTTAAGTTAGATCTATTAAGGTGACTATGAAAAACACTATAAAGATTGATTATCTCTCAAGGGTTGAGGGTGAAAGTGGGATTATCATAGAGATAAAAGATGGTAAGATCACAAATCTCTACTTAAATGTTTTTGAGGCACCCCGATTTTTTGAATCCTTTCTTAAGGGAAGACCCTATTATGATGTCATGGATTTTACTGCCCGAATCTGTGGTATTTGTCCTGTAGCCTACCAGATGAGTTCAGTTCATGCTATTGAAAGGATATTTGGCATAGAGTTAGATGAGAATATAAGGCAGTTAAGGAGATTAATGTATTGCGGAGAGTGGATACAGAGCCATGCCTTACATATATATCTACTTAATGGGCCTGATTTTTATGGAATTGAGAGCGCATGGGCATCTAAAGAATATTTGGCTGTAGCGAAAAAAGGTATAATGCTAAAAAAATTGGGAAATCAGATAATAAGTATAATTGGGGGCAGGTCCATACATCCAGTGTCAGTAAAGGTTGGGGGCTTTTATAAGATACCTAATAGAAAGGAATTACATGCATTGTTAGGCGAACTTGAAGATGCCTATGAAAAGGCCCTTTATGGCATAAACTGGGCAGCAGGTCTGGATTTTAAAGATAATTCATGGGATATGCATTTTATATCAATGAGCCATCCTGATGAGTATCCCATGAATGATGGGTTTGTTGTCTCTAATAAAGGATTGAATCTTTCTATGGACAGGTTTTTAGAAAGCATTCAGGAATATCAGGTTGAACATTCTACATCTTTATATTCAGGAATTAAAGTTAATACATCTTTAAGCCATTATATTGTTGGTCCTATATCAAGGCTAAACCTTAACTATGAAAGGCTTCCAGAGGAAATTAAGGATGTTGTAAGAAAAAATGGTATATATTTACCTATAACAAATACACAGATGGGCATCATCGCAAGATCTGTTGAATTGGCTTATGCCTTTCATGAAGCTATAAGGATTATAAAAGGTTATGAAGAGACTGACAATCCATATTTTAGTTTTGAACCAAGAGCTGGTGAGGCGGTTTGGATCACTGAGGCACCGAGAGGGATGCTCATTCATAGATATGAGATTAATGAAGAAGGATATGTTAAAAATTGCACCATAATCCCTCCTACATCACAAAATCTGAGACACATAGAAAGGGATATATACCATTTTATTGAGTGTAATATTGATAAACCTATGGAATTTTTAAAGAGGGAAGCTGAAAAAATAATAAGAAGCTATGACCCCTGCATATCATGTTCTGTGCATTTAGTGGTAATATCCTAATAATAGAAAGTCTCAATGACCTCCTCTCATTTGTGAGAAGGCATAAGCTTGTAATCCCTTTTACTTGATAAGAGAGGCTATAAAACAATTCTCCTTTCTAAATAGGTTGGTGAGGGTAAATCCGTTTTGATAGAGAAGAAAAATTAAAGTATATGGAATAATAGGGATTAAAAAACAAAAATGCAATTTTCAATTAATATCAGGGATTTTATCCATTCTCTAATGAAAGACAAACAAATCAGTGAAAGCATCACTGCTTATAGATATATATCACCAAGGCCCGCCTCATTCAGTGATTTAGTTATAAAGGATGAAATAAGAGATGTTTTAAAAAATAGAGGGATTGATAGATTCTATACACATCAGGCTGAGGCAATAAACCATATAAGGGAGGGTAAAAATGTAGTTATAATGACCCCAACAGCAAGCGGTAAGAGTCTTATCTATAATATTCCTGTAATTGAATCAATAATTGATAACAGGGATACAAGGGCTCTCTATATATTTCCTCTTAAGGGACTTGAACATGACCAGGTTAATAATTTTAATGCCCTTTTAAAGGAGTGCCTTTGTCAAACTGTTGAATCAAAAAAGGGGGCAGCTAGGAAAAATAAAGGGTCCTCTATTTGCATGGCTGAGGTTTATGACGGAGATACCTCTCAATACAGGAGAAAGAAGATAAGGGAAAATATCCCCAATGTTATATTTACTAATCCTGATATGATTCATTATGCAATTAATCCATTTCATAAAAAATGGGAAATTTTTTTTAGGAATTTGAGATATATAGTAATAGATGAGGTTCATACCTATAGAGGGGTATTTGGAACTAATGTTAGTCATATAATTAGGAGACTAAGAAGAATTTGCAAATATTGGGGAAGTGAACCAATATTTATTGTCTGCTCCGCTACAATAGCAAATCCAAAGGAGATAGCAGAGACTCTAACAGGATTGCCCTTTAGCTTAGTAGAAAAAAGTGGCGCTCCTCAATTTGGAAGGCATTTTATATTTTTAGATCCCTTAGATAGTGCCTATTCAGCGGCAACAAGGATATTCATTAAGTGTGTTAATTCAGGGTTGAGGACAATACTATTTACAAAGGCAAGAAAGATTACCGAATTGATTTATAAATGGAGCATAGAGAGGGCACCCCTTATTGCTGATAAAATAAGTCCCTATAGAGCTGGTTTTTTGCCTTCTGAGAGAAGGGAGATTGAGCAAAGATTATTTAGAGGGGAATTAATCGGGGTTATCACAACAAGTGCACTTGAGCTTGGAGTTGATATAGGTGGGCTTGATGTTTGCATTCTCTGCGGTTATCCCGGCTCTGTTTCAAGTACATGGCAAAGGGCTGGTAGAGTTGGAAGACATGGGCAGGAATCATTAATAATAATGGTGGCTATTAAAGATGCCCTTGATCACTATTTTGTGACACATCCTGATGCCTTTTTTGAAAAACCTATTGAGGCATCTATCTGCGACCCTAATAATAAAAAGATACTCAAGAAACATCTTTTATGTGCCACTGACGAGGTTTACCTTAGGGCTGATGACTCTATATATGACATTAAAAAAATCGGTGATATTATTGAAGATATGGTAAAGGAACAGGAACTCAAGCCAGGCAGACTTGGTGATATTTGGTTCTCAAGAAAGAGGATGCCTCAGAGAGGGGTTAGCATTAGAAGCATTGGTAACCCGTTAAGATTAATTGATCAAGACAACAGGCATATAGGTGATCTTGACGGAAGAAGGATATATAGAGATGCATTCCCTGGAGCGATATATCTACATCGTGGAAGACAATATAAGGTAATAAGACTCGATCTGGATAAAAATGAGGCATTATGCAAGGAAGTGGATGTTAATTACTATACTCAGGCTTTATCAAGAGAACATGTTGAGATTACAGGAACGCCCCAGAAATCAGATGTTCCCTTGTCAAGAAACGTTGAAATATTTCATGGGACCCTGAGAATTACCTATCATGTGGTTGGCTATAACAAAAAAAATATTTTTGATGGAACAAAAATTTCTACTCATGATCTGGAAATGCCTGAATATATATTTGATACGGAAGGTATCTGGATGATTATACATAAGGATTTTGCAAATAAAATAATTGATAAGGGATATGATTTATTAGGTACGATTCATGCAGCAGAGCATGTGACTATCTCCAGTATTCCTTTATTTGCTCTGTCTGATAAAGGAGATATCGGGGGATATAGTTATGAAATTTATCCTGAATTTAAACTTCCTGCAATTTTCATATATGATGGATATGAAGGTGGGATTGGTTTATCAAAAAGGGTCTTGGATATATCAGTTGAGTGGATAAGGGCCTCTATAGAAATAATCAATAATTGTAATTGTGAAGAAGGGTGTCCCACATGTGTTCAGGACCCTCAATGCGGCTCTTCGAATCAGCCATTGGATAAAGAAGGGGCTTTGTATTTTTTAAAAGGGATTTTATAAAAAAATGTTTTTAAAAAGGATCATGAAGATCCTATTTAAGGGCATTGCTGATTTCTATAAGGATGGCGGTCTTATGCTTGCAGGTTCTATCTCATACTTTTCAATGATGGCATTAATACCATTCTGTCTTCTATTAGTGACTATCTTTGGCGCTGCATTAGAAGAGAATAGGGAATTATTAGCCTTTTTCTCTAAAAAACTTACTGGATTTTTTCCTCAAATTACAGATGGAATAACTAAGGAGCTTGAAAAGATAATATCATATAGAGGGATCGGTTTATATACACTCATACTTTATTGTATATTATCCTTCGAGCTCTTCTCGGCAATGGAGAAGGCTATAAATATTATTTTTAAGATAAAGACAAAAAGATCTTTTATATTATCTTTAATTCTTTCATTCTTATTAATAACAGTAATAATCGGCTTTATTATGCTTTCATTTATAGCAACATCTATAATTTCTATGCTTCATTTATATAAGGCATATTTTCCTAATGTAGAGATTGGGTATTTAGTAAGTTTTATGATAAGCTTTGCTATTCCTTTAATACTTATGATCTTTACATTAACAACCCTTTATATTTTTCTTCCTAAAAAAAAGGTAAAAATATCTCATGCCCTGTCAGGAGCCCTATTTTCAGCAATTCTATTTGAAATAGCAAAGTATCTGTTTACAATTTATATCTCTGAAGTTGTCCAGCTTGGCACTATATATGGCTCTCTTTCAGCATTTGTGATTTTTCTTTTATGGATATTTTATTCAACCTGCATATTTCTAATAGGCGCGGAGGTGGTTCATAATCTTGAATCCCTAAAAAATGATAAAAAAAATAAATAGTTTTTTGTGATTGACATATATTAAGGTTTCTTGAAAGAATATAATATCTTAAATATTTAAAGGCCCTATTACAAATTCTGCATTGAGGAAAGAAAATTGGGTGTAGATATTTTTTCAGAATTATTAGAAACCTTAAAGGATTTAATATCCTCTCAGCACTTCGATAAAAAGCTTCAGATAATAGTAGAGAAGTCGGCAAAACTATCAGGGTGTTCAAGGGTTTGTTTTATTATTTTAAATAAGAGAAGAGAACTTATAATCAGGGCAGGTTATCCAGAGGGATCCCATGGTATTGGAAAAAAAATAATACCAGAGCATGGCGAGGATTTCCTTATGAAGGTTATAAAAGATGCTATTCCTGTTATTATCACTGATCCCAAGACAGACCCAAGGACATCCTATATGAAGGATTTAGCAAATACCTATGATATCTCGGCAATAATGTTTTATCCTATCTCTTACAAAGGTGAATCATTTGGGATTTTGATATTTGACGCTATAGCAGATCAAAAATTTACAAAAGAAGGTATGAAGATTATTGATATAATTGCTGATATTATGACAAGGGTATTGGTATCAGAGTATGAGAGAAAGAAAAATGAAGAAAAAAAACTAAATATATATAAACTTTATGAATTAAAAAACCTGTCTATTAGGATTGCCCATACAATAAGAAATTCATTGTCAGTATTAATAGGCGCTTATGCAAGAAGGATGGATAATATCTTAGATAAACATCTTCTTAATGGTGAATCGGAGAAAGGAAATAAATATATAAGTGAAATAAAGGATTATACAAATATAATACTTTCTGAGGTGGAAAAGCTTGAGCATTTAATGGACGGTATATTGTCAATATCTGGATCGGTTTCAGTATGCATTGAGCCTGAAAACCTCAATGATTTTATAAGAAAAGAAGTGAAATCAATACATTTTGATGGAGATGTGGAATTAAACCTTGATGAACATTTAGAGCGTGTCAGGGTTTGTTTTGATGAAAGACTTATTTCTATTGCCTTAAGGGATATTCTGAAGATTGTAACTGATTCCCCTTCTAATAGAATTATGATAAGGACAAAAATAAAGCCAAAGAGTAGGTCATTTTCGGTTTTTATAAGCAGTAATGGTGTAAGAATTGCTCCAACAATATTGCCTGATATATTTGATACATTTATGACAACAAATACTGATCGCACAGGGATTAGCCTTGCAAATGCAAAAGCTATCATAGAGGCTCACGGTGGAAGTATAAGTATAAGAAATAATACAGATTTAACCTTTGAGATATCTCTTCCTATAATAGCATCTCCAGTACCTAACTGTTGATATTAGTAATATACAATTATGTTTTCAAATATCTTAATTACTGGACCTCCGGGAATTGGCAAGATAATATTGATTTAGAGACCTTCAGAAGATCTAAAATATTTTCATCTAGTAGTAGGCAATATGTTGTTGATATTGAGGGTTTTGAAAATTTTTTGACTGTCTTAGCCTTACAGATCCAAAAAATAGGCCTATTATAATTTATGAGATTGGCAAAAGGGAGCTTTTTTCTGTTAGATTTAAAAGACTTATAAAAGATATATAAGATTCAGATAAATTGCTGATTGTAACCATTGCACTTTATTTATGGCGAGGTAAGGGAGTGCTTTTAGTTGTTCATGGAGGTGCTGGAAAAAGGAAACCCTCAAAAATAGCTTTAAAAAAGCTCATGGAGAGCCTTAAAATCGGGTATGAGATTCTAAAAGACAGGGGTACGGCAGTAGATGCAGTGGTTAATGCAATAACAGTTCTTGAGGACTCCGGGGTTTTTAATGCAGGTATTGGTGGTAATCTTCAGCTTGATGGAATAAGGAGATTAGATGCAGCTGTCATGGATGGAAAATCTATGAAGGTCGGATCAGTTATCGGCGTAGAAGGTATAAGAAACCCAATAAAATTAGCAAAGGCTGTAATGGATTTGCCAAATATTATGTTCACTAATTTGGGAGCAAGGAAAATTGCTTCAAAACTTAATTTAAAAAAATTACCTACACCTGATAGGAAATCACTTGATGAAATAGAAAAACTAAGGGAAAAATCCCTTTTTTACAAGAATTATTTTTCTACAGTAGGGGCAGTTGCTATTGATTATCAAGGAAATCTCGCAGCAGGAACATCAACAGGGGGAATAAGGTCAATGCTGCCTGGCAGGGTAGGGGATTCACCTATTATAGGGGCAGGTTTATATGCTGAAAACTCAATAGGTGCAGTCTCATGCACTGGTTTAGGAGAATATATTATAAGGCTCTCACTTGCAAAGGAGATATGCATGAATCTAAAAACAATGCCCCTTTCAAGGGCAATAAAACTATCTCTGAAAAGGATTAAAATAATGGGTGGTGAAGCAGGTGTTATTGTGATTAATAATAAGGGAAATTTTAAGATTATGCATACAACAGAGCATATGGTATCAGGATATGTTGATAAAAGGGGCATTATAGTGAAAACAAGATTTGAGAAAATATAATTGATAAAAAGAAAATTCCTAACTCCCTAAAATAGTTAG
>FMJZ01047283.1_pt1 | contig 16672 bp, 14 predicted proteins | sample 1987881 | NCBI WGS metagenome assembly FMJZ01 (sample SAMEA4378227, study PRJEB15110) | soil metagenome | biome: soil; feature: Field; material: Soil | place: India | collected 2015-03-11 | depth 0 m | reverse complement strand
AAAAATATTAAGAGACCGGAAGATAAAGTCAAATTTCTCCGGGGTGTTGGGGATAGAAACCGGTTTGCGTCTTTAATTTAAATAGTTGCTTGACAATTGGGATAATTTGAGTAAAGTAAAGTACGCTGCTGAATTTGTTGACATTATAAATAACCAAGGAGGATACGAATGATACAGGAATTCAAAGATGGCGGCGGCATAATGTGGTTTCTCTTGGGTTGTGCCGTATTAGGCATTGCACTGACGCTGGAAAGGCTGTTCACCATTTTCATCCGGATGCGGGTGAATGTGAAAAAGTTTAGCCAGCAATTGCTTCAGACGATAGAGCAGAATGGTATTAAGGCGGGGATTGAGCTCTGCGATAAAACCCCGAGTCCGGTGGCAAAGGTGCTCCGGGCGGCGCTGGAGAAAGCGGGAGAAGGAAAAACGGTGATGGAGGATGCAATTGTCCGGGCCGGTGCCACCGAGCTGGCATTTCTGGACCGGGGAATGGCGTTGCTTTCCGGACTCACCACCGTGGCACCGTTTTTTGGTTTCCTCGGGACCGTTACCGGGATGATCGGGGCATTCAAGGCGATTGCGGCGGTGGGCGAGGTTGACCCGACCGTTGTTTCCAGCGGTATCGCCGAGGCGTTGATTACCACCAAGTGGGGGCTTATTATCGCCGCACCGCTTTCCATTGTTTACATCCTTATTTCCGGACGAACCAATGGCTATTTAAGAGATATGGAAACCGCTGCAAGTGAACTTCTTGACTACCTGGTAACCAAAGCCGGAGTCTGCAAGGAGTAGTAATGGCGCTGAGTTTGCGACCGCGTGGTGGTAGTTCGAACGAACCCAATATCCCTACCGCTTCAACCGGGGATATCGCCTTTCTGATACTTATTTTCTTTATGAGTACCAGCATTTTCGCCCGGGAGAAAGGGTTAAAGATCGTGCTACCGGAAAAAGGCGCCGAGACCAAGATTAAATCGGAGAATATTCTTACCGTTGCGGTAAACCAGACCGGTCAGGTGTTAATTGGCAATCAGGTGGTGAATGTTCCTGAGGTAAATCGGCTGGTGGGAGAAGAACTGGATAAAAATCCAGAGTTGGCGATTGCTTTACGGATAAGCCGGAAGGCCCCCTATCAAACGATGATTGAGGTGTTTGACCAGTTAAAAATTGCCAAGGCCGAGCGGATCAGTTTGTTGCCGGTACAGGAGGAAACGGAGGGACAATGAAGCGGATCGGATTGAAGAAGATCGCCAAACCGAATATTCCTACCGCCTCTACCGGTGACATTGCCTTTCTGTTGATTATTTTCTTTATGGTGGCAACCCATTTTCGCACGGAAAGAGGTTTAAAGATAAATTTACCCAAGGCGGAGATGACAGAACGCATTCTCAAACGGCGTAATGTTGCTGCGGTATGGATTGACGCCAACGGCAGGATGACAATTCAAGACAACTGGGTGAATCCGGCGATGATAACCACCTTGATGAGCGAGAAGGTTATTGAGAATCCGGAACTGGTAGTTTTGCTGCAGGCGGATAAGGATGTGAAATATGGGTTTGTTACCGATGTTCTTGAGGCACTCAAAGACGCCCGGGCGTTCAAGGTCACTTTTGCCACCAGTTATGGAAAAGGAGGTGGCGGATGAACGAAACAGCAAGAAATGTTGCGGTACTGGAATTTGAGGAACGTTACTATGCGGTGGCAATTCGGGTGGCGCTTATCGCCGCCCTGGTTATCGCCATCGGTGCGTTTCTTTTTCTGCCCAAGGAGTTTGTTGTTAAACCCTATCAGTTACGGCGTTCGGTTGAGATGGTGATGGAGGCATTACCACCGGAGCTGGAGAAAATCGCCGAACCGCCGAAAGCGGCAAAACCCTCGGTGCCGGTAGCAGCAGCAAGTGAGGCAGAAGTTCAGGCGACCACGGTGGAAGCAACCACTTTTACCGATTTAACCAAAAAGCCGGTGGAGACCGAGATTCCGATCGTCCCCTTCTGGAAGGTGGAGGTTAAACCCAATCCGATAAACATCCCCAAGCCGAATTATCCAGATTTAGCCCGCAATGCCGGGATTGAAGGGCAGTGTGTGGTTGAAGCACTGGTTGATGTGGACGGTTCGGTGGTTGAGGTAAAGGTGATAAAAAGTTCGGGAAATCAGTCGCTGGATGCGGCGGCAGTGGAAGCCGCATACAAAGCTAAGTTCACCCCGGCGAAGCAGAGAGATAAAGCGGTAAGGGTGTGGGTCTCAATTCCTTATCGCTTCACGCTTCAGTAGGGGTAAATAGAGTAAGTTATATGGCAGAAAGCCAAAAACAAACAAGGAGGATGCGTATGCGCAGCATATATATTCTGGTGGCGCTGGTTCCGGCACTCGTTTTTGCCGGCAACCTTCAGCCGATGACCGCGCTGCCTCAAGAAAATCAGGTCAGAGGGTCAGAGGAAGCTGTGAATGTTACTCTGGAGCGGGCGCCGGTGCCTAATGTTAACACCTATGCTGTGGGCAGAGTGGACACAATCGGTGGCACCACTTATGACTGGCAGTTTAACGGACCGGTATACCGAATGTTGGTAAATTCGCCACGTTTCGGACTCCACGCGGGCTGGATGTTTTCTGCTGCTCAGAATCCCTGGCCGGACCGGAATATGCGATATAATTTCTACGATTATGCCGCTGGCGGATGGAACTGGCTTGACCCGGATTACATGGCTTCTGGTGTTGGTGTTTACACCGCCCGGAGCGGATTTGGCCATCTGGATGCCGACCCGGTTACCGGGGTTGCGATGTTTACCGCCCACCAACCTGCGACAAGTGGTAACCTCAACCCGGTTCTTGGTAGAGATATGACGCCCGGCGGAGGTATTTTTGAGTACTGTGCTGGCGAACCCAATGCCGATGCGTATCAATGGCCACCGATTTCCATTGACGGCAATCAGGTGGTTCATTGTGCGCTTATTGACGCCGCTACGACCGACGAACTTTACTATACCCGGGTGGCGACCTGGTGTACTTGGGATCCGCCGGTTAGCATTGTCGGTTCTCAGCCCCAACCGATGTTTCCTGACCAAAACATTGCCGCCTCCAAGGTGAGTCAAAAGGTGTGTGTGGTTTGGGTTTACTCGGAGGGGACCTCCTATGATCCGGCGTACTACCGGATTTCAACAGACGGTGGTGTTACCTGGGGCGAACCGACCGAACTTGAGCCGCCGCCCGCTTACGGTGGGGACACGATAACTTCATTCCACATTACATCCCTTTTCCCGTGGTATGATTCTGAAGACCGGCTGCATATCGTTGCCGGTGTTATTCCGAGCGTCCGTGACACCCTTCGTATTCTTCCGGCAGAAATCTGGCACTGGTGTCCGGATAATAGCCCGGCCTGGTCAGAGGTTCATCGGGCCGGCTGTGATCCGATGAATTTGCAGGCTTCAGTTGGTTACAACGCTGCCTATGCTTGTCGTCCGAGCATTGGCGAAGATGTAGAAGGCAATCTCTATGTTGCTTGGGAACAGTTTGACTCTTCTAATGTTGAGCCGGTAACAAGTCTTCTGCGCGCTGACATCTTTGCCAGTGCCTCTCAGGATAACGGGCTTACCTGGTCGCCGGCGTTGAAGCTGACCGAAGCCGGCACCGCATCCTGTCGTTTTCCTTGCGTTGCTGACAAGATGGTGGATATTGAGGGTAGTAGGTTTATGCCGGTTATTTACGAAATTGACCAGCAGGCAGGTTTCATCGTGCAGGGACAGGGTAGTTCCACCAATAACCCGTTTGTTGTCCAGTGGGTGCCGGTGGAGAGTTTGGGGATTACCCCTGGAGTGGTGGAACAAAGGCAGATGCCTGTCCGTGTGGAACTCACCGCCAAACCGAACCCCTTCTCCAATCGCACATCAATTTCCTACGCCCTGCCCCGAGCCGGGAATGTAACTCTGACGTTGTTTGATGCCGCGGGTAGACCGGTGCGGACACTTTTCAATGGTTATCGCGATGCCGGCCGCTGGACGACAAGTTTGAATGCACACGACCTGGCTGCGGGAGTCTATTTCTATACGCTTTCTACTGAAAACACTTCTTTGACGAGAAAGCTGACGATAACTCGCTGAACGGTAGAGTGCGGGGGCCCGAGAAATCGGGCCCCCGTTTCTGCTAACCGGACACGGGAGATGTTTCACCAATACCTCCTGGGTGATCAACAGTAGCGTGAGCGTAGCAATCGGGGGCCGAAGTCAGTTTTTTTGTACGCTCCGCTCGGGGTGAGGAAACGACTATAAGGGGGCAAGATGTTAAATCGCATAATAAAGAATGTTCTCGCTAATTTACTGCTGCCGGTTTGGCGGTGGCGGGCGGGAAACAGCAGGGTGGTTTTTACCGTCCTTATTTTTTTCGGGGGTATTTTGCTTCTCGGATGCGGTAGAACAGCGCCCCCCATCTGGCCATGGTGGACGGCGGAGGATTCTGCCGCCGTTCGCGAAGCGTTAAAACCGTGGCGTGCCTTTTTGAACTCTTCTTATATAACCGGTGATACCTTCCGGCTTGGATTTTCCGTCGGGCTGAACTACCAGGATAGCAGTTCCCGTACCGGTGATACATTATATAAATTTGCCCATATTATTCGTGCCTGGATTGAGCCCGGGGATAGTGTTCATCAGGATATATATCAATTCGGAGTTACCGTTGATACGGTAACTATGGCCGACACTTTTTGCCAAGTGATATATCAGGATTCAATGAGCGGTTGCCGGTTACAGGTGGAATATGACACTTTATGGGTGGTGGGTTTTAGACCGGATACCATCGTTGATACGACCAAATCGCCCCCAGAAACTACTATTGTTCAACGAGTTAGTTATGTAGAACGGCGGGGATTTTCGGAGATACAACAAGCGGTGAAAAGCTATAATTGGGGGAGTCGGCGATGGTTGTTTCTCCGGCGCGATACGTTGCCGGAAACACTGTATTATTCGCTGATAAAAATTAGCGGAGGTTATGTGCGCATACCGAATGCCGAAGGGTCTCCCCAGATATCACGGGTAATCTTCAGTAAACCCGGTCAGGTGGACACGATTTTCTATTCCCCTCGTTCTGACGGTAAGGGGCTGACCAATCTGCGTTCGGTTGATTCCCTTTATCTGGTGCGCGTCGGGGAGGAGATTACCGTTTCTGTGGTTACCAGCACCCCGCAGGATACAGTTGCCGATAAGAATCGCTTTTTTGTTATGATAAGCCAGAAAAAACAGGACATTACTATCGGTGCCAAGGAAGGCAAAGGTGTATGCCGTTTTTCTGCTGCTGATACCGGTTACCAGCATATTTACATTGAAGTATTGCCAGCCACCAATTTATTATATCCCGACGCCCCTTATAACGGGACCGTTTGGATGATCCCGGTACGCGTGGTGTCGGAATAACTAAGGAGGGAAAAATGGCGATAAAAAGGATAGACGTGTTAGTCCCCAATTGGTCGCTGGGCTTATTGGTGTTCACTATGGTAATTGGCATGGCGTTCGCCGGTGAAACCGGTAGAATCAGAGGCAGGGTTGTTGATGCCAAAACCGGTGAGCCGCTGATCGGTGCGAATGTGGTTGTTGAGGGAACAATGCTTGGCGCCGCCACCGATGTCACGGGTGAGTATTTAATAAGCAACGTCCCAGCGGGCAAACAGACTTTGGTTGTTTCTTATGTGAGTTATCAGGCGCAACGGCGATCTGATGTTTTGGTAATTGTGGACCAGACGATAACACAGGATTTTCGTCTTTTTCCGGGAACGGTAGAAATGGGGGTCGTGGAGGTGAAAGGCAAACGGGAGGCGATTGTCAGAACCGACCCGACCACAAGCCGGTATATGACCACGGAGGAGTTTTCCAAAATGCCGGTAGCCACTCTGGCGGATATCGTTCGGCTTCAGGCCGGGGTTGTTACCAGTCCGGCTTATGGCCAACATCTCCGGGGTGGCCGTCCGGATGAGGTGATGTACTACGTGGACGGTGTGGCAACATCTGACCCGTTGTTTGGTTATCAGGCAGCGCGGGTGAACCCTGAAGCCACGGCAGAGGTGGTGATAATTTCCGGTGGGTTTGATGCCGAATACGGCGAGGCGATGTCCGGCATTATCCAGGTAATCACCAAGGAAGGCAGGGAGTACACACAGGGTAGATTGCGCTGGACCACAGATGAGGTTTTTCCGGCGCCGTTAAATTTTGGTGATAATCGTTACGAGGGGTCGGTTGGGGGTCCAGTTCTGGGGTTAAAACAACTGCGTTATTTCCTTTCTGGTGAACTGTATTTCGCCGACGATTACAATCCAATGCGCTATAAATTGCCCCATCAGAATCGTCAGGATTACAAACTCACCGGAAAACTGACCTATTCAATTCCAGTCGGGCAGGGGTTAAAACTGACCGCTGACGGTTATGTTGCCCGCGAGCAGTATGAGATTTATCCTTACGATCGGGAAAACGAGAATCACCTTGGTTTCAAATATAATCTGGAGCATTTTCTTTCCCGCCGAGAACGGATTAAAAAGTTTAACGTTGCCGTGAATCACATGTTGACAAAGGCAACCATTTACACTTTGAGAATGAGTTATTTCAGCAACGAACGGATGATCGGGGTCCGGGATCTGGAGCGAGAGGCGAACGAAAGGAATTATTCTCAACGATTCTGGGAGGATTACATATTTAAGGCCGAAGATACGGTGCGGAAGGACGACTCTGTTATCTTTCATCCTATGCCGGGATATGTGGAACAGTCAAAATCCAATACCAATAACCCCTGGGGGGTGTACAATCTTTTCTATGGTTCGGGCGATTATCGGTACTTCCAGTTGCACTGGGCAGATGTGATTACTTTAAAGGGGGATATCACCCACAATGTGGGTAAGATCCACGAGTTTAAGACAGGTATTGAGTTGCGTCAAAACTACCTGCACCGGCGGTATAATTCCCTTCCTTGGGACCCCAACCCATTTGTTGATCTTTATGATGTGAATCCAATTGGCGCGGCTGTTTTTGCCCAAGACCGGATGGATTTTGAAGACCTGGTTGTCCGACTTGGACTGCGACTTGATTATCTTGACCCCAAGGCATACAAGCGAAAAAATCCGGCAGACATAGAGGATACCACTACGGTTAGAGCAAAAGAGAAGTTCAAATTTTCGCCCCGGGTGGGGATTTCTTTCCCGGTTACAACCAAAACTAAGTTTCGGTTCAGTTATGGCCATTTCTTCCAGACGCCTGCCTACCATTATCTCTATGACAACATCTCTTCAGCTGCCTATGCCCGTGGCAATCAGATTATTGGCAATGTTGACCTGCGAGCGCAACAAACCATTGCTTATGAGTTGGGGTTGGAACAGCAGTTATCGGATGTGGTCGTATTTGATGCCACTGCCTATTACAAGGACGTCTTTGATTTAATGGGTGTTCGTTATCAACCCGCGGTGCCGATGGGTTACTATCCAATTGTTAATGAGGAATACGGCAATATTCGTGGGTTTGAACTCGGGTTACAGAAACTCGCTGCCAATTACTGGAATGCCCGGCTTTCCTATGGATTGTCAATTGCTAAAGGGACCGCTTCTTACGCTTACGAATGGTACTATGAAAGATATCGTTATGGGGTGGACCCGGTTACCGGCGAAGAAATGGAGCCACCGCGCCGTGATTATGCACTGGAGTTTGATGAACGACATAATGCAAAATTCTCGGTTGGTTGTGAATTTCCCGACGATTTTCCATTTGTACTCTTGAAGGACTTTAATGCCTCGGTATTATTTAGTTACGGTTCTGGTCTCCCTTACACCCCCCGTGAGGTCCGGCGCCTCAATGCCGGAAGACCGACTGCGGAGCGTAACTCAGCGCGGATGCCACCGCGTTTTGTTGCCGACCTGAATGCCGTGAAATACATAAAACTGGGGAACATTAAACTGGGGTTAACCTGCGTTGTCACCAATTTGTTTGATGCGGAAATCGTCCAGTGGGTTTATGGTTATACCGGCCTACCCGACGACGACGGTTACATTACCACTTATTCACCGGCGAACTGGGTTCTGGATCCGGATGTGACACTACTTAATACAGGGAAATATAATCCAGTCCGGGACATTAATCACGACGGTTATATTACCGACGAGGAGGAGTACATCGCCTACAAGTTGGCGTACCAGGATTTTGTTAATAACCCGGTTAATTACGGAGCACCACGACGAATTAAAATCGGGGTGACGTTAGAGTTTTAAGGGGAGGAAGAAATGAGATATCAACGGCTATTGTTGATTACAATTGTTGCGAGTTGTTTGTTAGGAAGAGTTGCTATTGCCAGAACTGCTACACCGCAGAAAAAAGCGCCGCGGATTTATGATTTTCAGTGGTACCAGAAAAACCAGTGGAATCTTGCCGTTACTAACTACGGTACGTTTGGCAATGGTATTGGTCGTTCCGGAGGCGAATGGCCTGCTGGTTCCGGAGATATGTATATTTACGGAGCGGGCATCTGGATTGGTTGCATTAAGAGGACAGCGGCTGGTCCTGATACTTTTGTTTCTAATGGCTACAACCCCAATTCTGGTAAGTCAGAGATGACCCCTGGTTGCTACGACAATGCCCCTGGTGGCTATTCATCGCGTTCCTTTGAGAAAATTTACATCACTCCTGACTTTCCTCCTGACCCCGGGGATTTTCCTGTCTCGCTTCAAGACTCGGTTTTGACACCGCTTCGAATTCCAGTGGGCAATGAAACGCTATCCGGTTACTTTCATTACATTCCGCGCCGGGCAGTTTCTACCGGTGATGCCTGGACGGTTTTCAATGATGCTGACCCGGCTAACCATACTGCGGGGCGGACGCCAAGGCCAATAGGGGTAGAAGTCTACCAGACAATCTACTCCTGGAATCTTCCTTGGAATCGGGACATTGTGTTTTTTAAACTTGACATCAGGAACCGGAGCAGCGATACGTTAAAAGACCTTTACCTTGGAATCTGTTCTGATGCTGATGTTGGCAACGCCACCGACGACTGGTGTGGTCTCTGTTTGCATAAATATATCAAAAATGCCACCGGTACCGACTCCGCCTACGCGGATAACCTCGGTTATGTTTATTCTGACGACGCTTCACCCAGCGGGTTTGTTGGCTTTGATTTCCTTCAGAGTCCTTACGTCAAAAATCCGGATGGTTCAATTGATGGATTTGACGGCGTTGACAATAACGACAACGGTTTGATTGATGAACCCGCAGAGGGTAGACAGGTGGGCATGAGTTCGTTCCAGATTTTTATTCTGGCCGGAGACCCCAAGAACGACTTTGAGCAGTACCTGGGTTTGGCCGGTTATGACTGGAATGACCCATTATATCCTTATGTGCCCTATGATTCAAATGACGCCGCCCCGGATGACAAACGTTTTCTCCAGGCGACGGGTCCGGTGACTCTAGCACCTGATGAGTTGACCACGGTTACGGTGGCGGTAATTGCTGCCCGTTCCGACCGCAGCGGAGACCCGGCCACCTGGCCCTATTATCTGGCGGTTGCATCTCAGGCGGCACAGCAGGCTTATGATAACAACTGGATTATGCCGGAACCGCCGCCAGCGCCAAATCTTACCGCGATCCCCGGTGATCGTCGTGTAACCCTGATATGGGATAACATTTCCGAGACAGCGCGCGATAGATTCTTTCCGCTGGCTCCGACGCTTCAGAACCCTTACTATATAGAACAAGATTTTCAGGGTTATAAGGTTTATCGCAGCCGTTCTGGACAACCTGGCGACTGGCAACTGCTGGCACAGTTTGACAAGAAAGACGGTATTAAATTTGAAGATACGGCGGTAGTAGAATCTTTGCGAACAAGGGCGACAGATGCCGGACTGGCTTACTGTTTTGTTGATTCCAGCGACCTGCGATTAGGTTTTCCTTATTACTATGCGATAACCGCCTTTGACGTTAACTATCTTGGGGGCAATCCAAATCAGACCCCGCCGGTGCCTCCGGATACGCTTTCGCTTGAATCCGGTATCATCGGTACCCGGGCGGTGCCGCGGACCGCACCTGCCGGTTATCAACCGCCGGAGGCTGACTGGAAGCAGATTTCCGGGAATGGTCGCTTAAAACTGCAGCTGGAGCCATTTGGAGTTACACCTTATGCTATTCAGCCAGACACCTTCTGGCTGGAATTTTTACCACCGCTTTATGATGCCAGTTTGCGGCAGCCGCGTTATCGTTATCTAGCTTTGAGTGGTACCGGTGATACTGTCGTTCCGATTACTGAGTTTCCAGTAAAACTTGACTCCCGAACGGATACCTTCCGTTTTGTCATTACCGCATTTGATTCTATTGTTATTGGTATCACGAGTAAAAATGACAGCACGATTGATACCACCTGGGCCTGGATGCCGGTGGCCCAGATAACATTTAAGTTGAAAATGGACTCCATACCCTATCAGTTCTTTGACCGAATACGGACTGTTGGTTCTTATCCCCAGGATTCAATCTTCTTTTTAGACGACGGGACCAATAACCGTGCGTTCTGGGCTTATCGTGGTTCTCACTACCGGGTTGTCTGGGAAGCAAAGGGTAACAGCAGGACAGCGCGGGTTTATGATCTGGACAATGATTTGGAGGTTCCTTACCGGTTTATGCGTTTCCGGCGTGACCCGGATTCGGCTGATGGCTGGTGTTTTCAAACTGTTAGCAGTGCCGCTGATACCATTGTTATCGGTCAGACGATCTATCTGTCCCTTTGTGGATGTCAGTTGATGTTTCGTCCTGGTTCACGACCGGTTCAGCAGTTACCAGGTGTTGGCGATACCTGGTATGTTTATACCAAGCCACTTTCCCCCGCTCCTTATTCAGCCCGTTATCGAATAACCTTTACGCCTGCAACGGTCGTAACAGAAAAGGAGCCACTGCGGGTGAAAGTAGTTCCCAATCCTTATTTGGTTCGTAATGAGTGGGAAAGGCACAAGGACTTCCGGAAGATTAAATTCATCAACCTTCCCGCACGATGCAAAATCTACATTTACAATCTTTCTGGCGACCTGGTTAAGGTGATTGAACATCATGAGACAAAACCCGATATAGGAGGAGTGCCGGGCCAATTTGGTGGTGATGAGGACTGGGACCTGTTGAACGAAGCGCATCAGAAGCCGGCACCGGGCGTTTATATCTTCTGTGTTGAAGCAGAAGACGGGCGGTCCCAAACCGGTAAGTTTGTCCTGATTTATTAGCAGAAAGGAGGGGCAGATGCGAATTGTCAAAACAACGATTGCGTTCGTCATGTGTTTACTCTGGCTGGTTTGCCCCACTGTTGCCACTGCGGCGTTTACCAAGGTGGGAATGGCCGGACTTCCTTTTCTTAAAATCGGCATCGGAAGATGTACCGGAATGGGGGAGGCGTTTGTCGCGATTGCCGATGATGCTTCCGCCACTTACTGGAACCCAGCCGGGTTGGCATTAGTTTCTGGACGGCAGGTGCTTTTGAATCATATTGACTGGATTGGTGACATTAACCACGAATTCATTAGCGCGGTTATGCCAACGAAATTTGGCAACCTCGGGGTTAGCGTTACTGCCCTGACGCTGGGGGAGTTTGAGGAGACGACAATTGATGCTTATCAGGGAACAGGACGAACATTTACCGGCACCGATTTGGCTTTTGGCGTTTCCTATGCCCGGATGTTTACTGACAAACTGGCCTTTGGACTTACTACTAAACTGGTGGCGGAAAAAATATGGGATATTGGCACGAGTGGCGTTGCCTTTGATTTCGGCGTTCATTACAATACTGGTTGGCGCAACCTGCGTCTGGGAATGGCGATAGCCAATTTCGGCCCGGATTTGCATTACTCCGGGGCACAACTTAATTTTACCTATGACCCGGATTGGGAATGGCCCTGGACGCGCGAGCCGATTCCAGCAACTTATCTTACCGAAGCATTTCCGTTGCCGATTTTATTCCGTTTCGGTATTGCTTATGATATCATTCGGAACGAGGTTAACACGCTGACCGCGGCAGTTGACCTGAACCATTTCAACGATGTGAACGAGAAGGTAAACTTTGGTTTTGAGTACCGAATTCAGGGCTTTTATCTACGAGCGGGTTATATATTTAATACCGACGTGAATTATGCCGCTGATGTAGGCTGGGAAACCGGCATCTCCTTGGGAACCGGGTTTCGGGTGCGACCGAATCCGGGTGTGTCTCTGGGTTTAGATTACGGCTATCGCAATCTCGGAAGGCTGGGAATGTCTCATCGTTTGGGGCTGGAAGTGGGATTTTAACCGCAAAGAGATTAACGGGACAATAAGTTAGTTTAGAAGCTTATCGGGTAGCTATTTAAAAAGGAGACAGGATGATAACGGTGTTGACTCTGGCCGACGCCAAAAATACCGGAACAGTCGGTTTTAATTCTTGGGCAGAGAAGAGTAAAAACGTTTACCTTAACCGGTTCCGGGAATCTCCTCTGGATTTTTCGGGCGATTGATGATGTAGAGTGTGTATCACCGATCTTTGATGTTGACGGTGATGCGATTAACGATGTGCTTGCTGAGTCCTATTTTGGACATTGACGGGGATTCAATTCCCGAAATGCTGGCGGCTACCGGAACTTACTGTCAGACAGTTTTTGCTTTTCCGGTGCCAACGGCAGAATTATCTGGCGTTTTTACGGTAACGACGCGTTTGGTTCAGTTTGTCCGATTGACGATGTTAATGACGACGGTAGTGCTGATGTTCTTGCCGGTGTCTGGGGGAATAGCCGGGACCGACGAATCTATTGCATCAGCGGTAACAGTCATGGTAACCAACCAACGGTTTTATGGCTCTATCAGGCAGAAGGCGATGTCTATTGTGTCCGGGCAATTTCCGATGTAAATCACAGTGGTTATTCCGACGTCATTGCTTCAACCTGGGGCAATTATGTGTATTGTCTGGAAGGAAGGAACGGAGGATTAATCTGGCGTACTAACATCGGTACTTATGGGATGAAGGTGGAATTGTTGGGGGATATCAACGCCGATACCGTTCCGGAGGTCGCGATTGGCTCGTGGAATCCAGTGGTGATTTTACTTGATGGGAAAACAGGGAAGGAACTTTGGCAAACCCCGGTCGGGAACGATGTTTGGACGGTATATCCGTTAGGAGACGTTAATGGCGATGGGATGCCAGATCTAGTGGCTGGTTCTGGCGACGGGAACATCTATTGTGTGAATGGTGTCAACGGTAATATTCTTTGGAATTACGCAACCGGCGGCTGGGTTAATTCGGCACGGAGCATAAGAGATGTTAATGCAGATGGATTTGATGAAGTAATTGCCGGCAATCAGTTTTCCGGGACTCCGGGTTATGTTTATTGTGTTGAGGGAGATGGCGTGGTTACTGCGATTGAAGAGAAAAATTTTACGGCTAGAATTACAATTACAACGACCAGATCGGCGGGAAGAGTTTATGACTCAAGTGGTAGGCTCGTGAATAATTTACAGCGGGGAATATTTTTCGTTGTTGCCACCGATAAGGGTAGCGTGGTAAGAAAGAAATTGCTGATTCTCCGATGAGCCGTCCGGTTCGCATTGCGGTGGACCAGACTGTTAATATTGACCCAGTGGTTCGGGAGAAACTGGGTATTGAAGTCCTACCGATTCATATTATCGGTCTACCGGAAACAGTGGAGAAGATAGTAAAACAAGGGGAATATGAACAATTCTACCACTTTCTCAATACCGTTAAATTACGTGTTCCACCCGGAACCCAAGCGGGGAGTGTGTGGGAGATGAGAACGGTTCTGGAGCGGATGATCAAAAAGTTTAATTGTGATATTGTCTGTTTTGTTGTTAGCGGCGAACTTTCCGCTGTTTATGAAAATACGATTCAGGCGGCACGGGAATTGGCGGAACAATATCCTAACCGGGTTGTTGTCTTTGGCGGAAAGGCGTTTCTTACCCTCAGTCTTCTGGCGCAGGTAACCGCGGAGTATGCCAGCACCGGTAAAACTTTAGAGGAGGTAGTTGCTTTTGTTGAGGATAAGGTGGACCGCTGTTTTGTTGCCGGTACGCTCATTGACATTCGCCGCCTCCGTCGTTCAGGCAGGGTAGCGATTCCGGCGTTGATTACGGTGTTAGCCCGGCCAATGTTGAAAATTTTCCGAGTTTTACCGGTATTCCTTCTTGAACATAGCCAACCCCGGACAACGGCATTGGTCCGAAAGGAAGATTTTAACGGGTTTGTCCGTAAACTCATACGGGAGCGGGTCGGGTTCAAGGAGCCAATAATAGTGGCGGTCGGGTATGCGGGCAGTGAAGCAAGGGATACCGCAGAAACTTTAGCTCGGACTATTAATGATTTTAATGAATTTTTTCTTGTTCAACCGGTAAAAGTTGAACGGGCAAGCCCGGTAATCGGTGTACACGCCGGTTCTGGATTAGTTGCTTTTGGCGTGCTGGGGCTGGGTTACGAAAGTATTTCAACTCCAGTGTTTCTGCATTTTCTTGCTGAGGCGCGACAGCAGCTAAAAATTTTTTGCCGGACAGTAAACGCCATTAATATCTTTCCGGTTCGGGATGGTGATACTGGTTCCAATCTTCTTTCTCCTCTTAGTGATGCTGGTGGAGGGGTGGCACCTGATTTGCCGTTACCGGTTGCCCTTTCCCAGGTGGCGGTGCGTATCGCCCAGAAAGGGGGCGGTTACTCGGGTGGCGCTCTTGCCGCTTTCTTTCTTGGTTTCAGCGATTGTGTACGGAAACAGGAGAAAAAATCGGTTCTTACCCTGAAAACACTGGTAGTGGCATTAAAAGCCGGAGCCGACCGTTGTTATCAGTATTTCGGCACCGATGCCAAAGAAGGAACAATTTTATCAGTGATGCGCGCGGCAGAGCAAGCTGCGGCGCATGCCTATCAACAACGCCCGACTTTTCGTAATGTTTTGAGCGCTGCCTATCTAGCGGCGACCGATGAACTTCTTAACCCTCGGATCCAGGAAGTAGAAGTGTTGCGGGTTCACCGATTGATGGATGCCGGTGGTTTTGGCTGGACACTGGTGCTGTGGGCGCTTCTGCGGACGCTGGGTTTAGGTGGCGACCCGCGACTTCGGGAGCGTTACCAGTTGGTTCTCAAGGAGGTGAAACGGCATGCCGAATTCGGTCAGAGATTGATATACCGCCACCAGCCGGTGGAGTTACGGGGCTTCTGTGTGGAGGGGTGCGTTCAGGGGGAAGTGGTAGAGGAGTTGCGGACAGCGTTTCTGGCGCTTGATAACCGCTTACCCAACGCCAAAATGACATTTAACGTAGTTAATGGGACCACCCATTTTCACATTCATGTTTCTGCAGGATTGGAGAACGAAGTTCAGCGGATTGCCGCCCGGTTCGGTTATGCATTACCGCCCCCTCCTCCCACCCGGCTGGCAAAAAGACAGCGAGAAATTTACCGATTCCGTTTCCTTTCTATTTTCCAATGGGCAAGACGGTCACTCGGCTATTTTGTTTCTTTCTTCCTTAACTGGGTGGCTTATGCGGTGCTCTTTCCGGTGATGTTTTTCCGGATCCAGCACCGATTGAAAGCACTGACGAAGAAAAACCAACAACTCCAGCTAATTCAACAGGCGTTTTCTACCGTTATTCTAGAGGAAGGTGTAATTGTGCTTCTTCTGGATCAGGAAGGCAAACTAATATTTGCTAACAATTTTTCTCCGGCGGTGCTAGAGGATGACTCAATAACTCTGGAGCGTTTGTTTGGCACCGAAGTGGGGAGAAATTTGAGGCAGAAAATGGCGGAGATGATGGCAAATCATGAGGTAATAGGATATCTTTTAACAGAGCGGTGGCAGTTTGAAATTCATGCTCTCCTTCAGAGGGGCAACAGCGGTTTTCTGGTGCGATGCCGGGAGAGATTTTGACCACCCCAGTTGTGCCGATGGCTATTGGTTTTATTACCGGGTACCTTGCTGGTGCGGTGCCTTTTGCCTGGATAATAGTCAAATGGTTAAAGGGCGTTGATATCCGTTTTTATGGGAGTAGAACGGTTTCCGGAACAATGGTTGGGGTATTGGTATCCAGACCAGCAGCGGTGTTGGTGGGGATACTGGATATATTAAAAGCACTGGTTCCGGTATGGTTTGGTTATCGGTTGATGCCCACCGAACCGGTGGCAATGACAATAGGGGCCGGTGCCTTTTTAGGTCACTGCTGGCCGGTGTGGTTGGGATTTCATGGCGGGAGGGGGGTGAGTATAATTCTGGGGACGTTGGCGGTTGTTTTTCCGTGGGGGAGCCTTTTCATCCTTCTGGTATTGGGCATTGGCAAACTGCTTCGGGCAGGGGGTATCCTTGTGTTAATTGCCTTAGCAGCATTGCCGGTTGTAGCAATTATGTTTCACAAGCCACCGGGAGTTATCTGGCTTTGTCTGGTTTTCTTTCTTCTCACCGTGGTCAAAAGATTGGAAGCCAACCGGGAGCCCCTGCCGCCAAAGGACAAAGGTAAAGTTCTGTTACGCCGATTGTTTCTGGACCGGGATATAAAAGATCACCATCGCTGGCTCCATCGTCAGCCCGGATATTGTAATTAATCCCGGAATACTTTTAGATGCGTTATCTTGGCATTTGTTTATATAATCACCAGACCGTCAGAGTTATTTGATATCCAGCGGGGTAACGAATCACAGGAGGGGTTATTCTTTTCCATGCTGGTTGAAAGAACTGCCG
>FMJZ01006186.1_pt1 | contig 16685 bp, 20 predicted proteins | sample 1987881 | NCBI WGS metagenome assembly FMJZ01 (sample SAMEA4378227, study PRJEB15110) | soil metagenome | biome: soil; feature: Field; material: Soil | place: India | collected 2015-03-11 | depth 0 m | reverse complement strand
TCGGATAGGATTTTTCCTATCCAAGCTAGAACGGGCCCTTTTCCATGCGCATTTTTCTAGAATATGCATTTTAGATGATGTTAATAAGTTGTGCGGTTAGGCTTTTTGGAAATGGTTTTATGTTTTTGGTATGTTTTGTAGATGGGGGAAATGCTTTGGGTGAGCTTGTGTTTGTTGGTTTGGGACTACATGACGAGAAAGGGATAAGCCTAAAGGGTTTGGAGGAGGCTAAAAGTGCAGACGCGGTTTTCATAGAGCTCTACACGAGTTTTATGCCGCACTTTTCTGTTGAAGGTTTTGAAAGGGTTGTTGGGAAGAAAATCCATGTTGTTTCTAGGAGGCAGCTTGAAGAAGAAAATGGGAAAGTTGTTTTAGACGCTGCTGTTAGGGGGAAAGCTGTTTTGCTGGTTCCCGGCGACCCCCTTATCGCGACAATTCATATGGCGCTTAGATTGGAGGCTGCAAAGCGCGGAGTTAGAACCCGCATAGTTCACGCTGCATCTATTATATCGGCTGTTATGGGCTTGTGCGGTTTGCACAATTACAAGTTTGGCAAAGGTGTAACCATTCCGTTTCCAAGTAATTTCTCAGAAACTCCTTATATGGTTGTTGCTCAAAACAAAGAACGTGGGCTTCACACGCTTTGCTTGTTAGATATAGATGCTGAGGGAAACCGTTACTTGAGTGTTCAGGAGGCGCTTGAAATGCTTTTGAAGGTTGAAGAGAAAAAGCGGATGGACGTCGTAACCGGTGAAACGCTTGCTGTTGGAGTAGCCAGAGCTGGAAGCCCAAACCCAACGGTTAAAGCAGACTTTGTTAAGGAGCTTTTGGACTGCGATTTTGGCAGTCCGCCCTACAGCCTAGTCTTTCCTGGAAAGCTTCATTTTATGGAGGCTGAAGCCCTAATAGCCTTTGCAGAGGCTCCTTTAAGTGTTAGGAGACTTGTTGAATGAGCCTAGAAGAGCTTGTTTCAAAGTATATTTCCTCAGCAGAACAAGCCATCAGCGAGTTAAAACTTGTCGAGGGTAGCCCCTGCTTGTCTAAGGGTTCCGTCCAAACGGTTGTCGAGTCGGCAAAAGCCTATTTGCAAGACGCAAAATATTATAGGGAAAATAAGCGGTTTGAGGTAAGCCTCGCGTCGGTGGCTTACTGTGAGGGCTTATTAGACGCGTTAAAAATGTTGGGAGCCGTGAAATTTGAATGGTCTGCAAGAAGGGAGAAAAGCCAAGTAAAAGGCGGAAAGTAGTTTTAGCTTCTGGAGTGTTTGACCTTCTGCACTTGGGGCATGTACGTTACCTAGAAGAAGCCAAAAAAGCTGGAGGGAAAAACGCTGAGCTAATCGTTATCGTAGCTAGAGACAGCACTGTTGAAAAAAGAAAGGGCGCAAAGCCTGTTATACCAGAAAATCAGCGGCGAGCCTTGGTGGAGTCTTTGAAGGTTGTGGATGAGGCGATTTTGGGTTATGAAGACTTTAACATGGGTAAAGTTATAGAAAGGATTAAGCCTGACGTGATAGCCGTCGGCCACGACCAAGATGGAATGGAAAAGGCTGTTAAAAACTATGTCCGAGAGAAGGGGTTGAAAGTGAAAGTTGTGCGAATTGGTAAGTTTGGGGAGGATGAACTGGGCAGCTCTTCCAAGATTAAACAGAAAATCATTGAACATTATAGAAGATGAATTTGGCGATGCATGTGCATAAAAGTTCTAGGCGTTTTACGCCCACATATATTCTCATAACAGCTAACATAATTGTATATGTGTACACATCCATAGTTGGTGGAAGTTTTATATCTACGAGCGATGGGTTGCTCTGGTTGTATGGTCAAGCTAATTGGCTTGTTATGCGCGGCTGGTATTGGCAGCTTTTCACAGCCATGTTTGTCCATGCGAACCTCCTGCATCTTTTGGGCAACATGTTCTTCCTTCTCATTTTTGGCTTAAGAGCTGAAGAGCTTTTCAGTCTTCCGGAATATTTGGCTATATACTTTTTAAGTGGTTTAGCTGGAAACCTCTTAACCCTTCTTTTAGGACCGTACACGGTTTCTGCTGGGGCTTCTGGCGCGATTTTCGGGGTTTTTGGAGCGTGCACTGTATACCTTGGGCACACGATAGGTAAGTCGATAATTAGCGCTTTGCTTTATTCGTTCTTTTTGTTGATGATTTTTAGCGCTTCGCCGAATGTGAATTTTTTAGCGCATTTTGGAGGCTTGGCAGCCGGGCTTTTGATGGGGTATGTTGTTGCCGCCAGACGAGCGTTTAAGATAAAATATCAGTATGATGTTTCTTACGAATAACGTGCCGTTTAGGGAAGGGTTAAAACTTCAACTTTCACTTTGTGTCCGTCTTTTAGGGCTAGGTGTTTTCTAAGGTATACAGGGGCGATGAGCTCTATTACTGATGAGTCGTAATGGCTTCTGAGGGCTGAAACAAGGGCGCCTTTGGCTTTATTCTCTATTATTGCCGGATAACATTTTACTGGTCCGAAGGTGCGGTTCTCGTTTTTGAAGCCTTCAATTTCTATTGCTGGGTAAGCCTCAAGTTCCGAACGGGTTTTGATGTCATAGTCTGTTACGAGTTTTAGGTTAAGCGTGCCAGGGTAGGGATCGAAACCCAACTTTTCCATAAACTGTCGCCTATAAGGGTCTCTTGTCACGTAGTAGGCGCCTTCGCCAAGTCCAGTGAAAACAACGCCTTCAAGGGTTATTGAGGGCGGGTAAGCAGTTTCCATCAAAAAGCGTAGGCTTGCGTAAAGCTTCTTCAGTTCTCCAACGCCCACATCTGTGATTTTTATTAAGCATCCTTCCGGGGTTGTTGTCCTCTTAATCCAGCCTCTGCATTCCAGCTCTATTAGGTGGCGGGAAGCTGACTGCTGCGAAACACCAAGTTTTCTCGCCAAAAATTCCGTGGAGATTTTGGCGGTTCTTCGGTGGGCTCCCATTTCAGCCAACTTTAAAAGTGTGTAGATGTGGCGCCAACTCTGCTTTTCACTCATTGCCCGCTCCCTCGCTCCTTTCAATTAGAAAGGCGTTATACATATTTAAGGAACACGAAACTTGCCGAAGCGTAAAATTTAGGCTTGAGTGCATGTTATGTTTGCCATGACAAATACATTGCGTAAATCGTGGATGTGTGCTGAAACCAGCACCTTGTCTGAAGACACGGCAGCTGTGAAGGATATGGCGTAGGTGCCGTTGCCATAATCTGTTATGGAAAGGTTGTTGGATTCGCCGACTGGAAACCAAACCCCAAAGTTTTCATGGTATAGGGTTATGTTTTTGATTTGGGCTGGTACTCCATCGTTGAATATTTGGCATGTCAAGTTTACAGTTTTCTCCGTTGCGTTACCAGTGTAATAGCCGTCAAGCATTAGGGATGTTGTGATGTTGATGGCGTAGTTCGCTGTAACATTAGATGTTAAACCCGAAACCCTGAGCGAGAAAACTGCATAGGCGCTTGAAACCCCAAGTCCACTAGTGTTCCACGAAAGCCTTATGCCATCCTCGTATCCTGAACCATTTAAAAGCGTGTAGGACAACCGCCATAGTCCATGCCTATGAAAGCTTGTGGAAATGCTTGAAAGAGCTTCAAGATTGTCAGCCAAAACGGTTTTTTCTCCGCCGTTTGAGGCATTTGCAAGAGCGCTTATAACCGCGTTTTTTGAGCCCAGTTTTAAGGCTAAAACAAAGTCGTTGAGGAAACAATCTTCAATGCTTTGTTTTTCCCCTGCCAGTTCATAAACGTAGACTGTTGTTGACGCGACTAGGATGGCTATGGCTAGAGCAGCCACTATAAGGAGCTGTCCAGAGCTTTTAGCCCTAAAGATTTTGTTAGGCTTTTTCATTTTGCCACCGCCAAGTGCAAGTGGATTATGTAGTAATGGAAGGCTGGTTCTTGGCTTACGCATAGATATTCCACAAAGATTATTTCTTGGCTGCTGAAGCCTCCGTTGGAAACTATTTCACCGTTTATTTGCTGCATTTCTTCATTGTAAACTGTCAAATTGAAGGATACGCCTGTGGGTAATAGAAGGCTTAAGGCGTCCCGCAGTTCCATCCAGTTTCCAGCTTCTATAAAAGCGCTTAGGCTTCCATCAGAATCAAGCTGAAGGAGGGCTTGCATTCCAAAAGAGGCTAAGTCGGTGTTTTCTATGTTGCTGTGGCTTGATGTTAGGCTTGCTGAAATGGTTAGGGCGGAGAGAACTATGAAAACAGCCAGGAAAGCTTCAATTATTCGGATTTGCCCTTTACTTTGGCTTTTCATGTTTTTGGTCCTCCAAGCCAGACTGTGCATTTGTAAACTGCTGAGCCTATGGTGACAAGATAGCTGTAAGCGAAAACCTCTGAAAGATTGGATGCCTCTGTGAAGTCAACGCCTATCTCTAGGGGTATCTGCGGATAAGCCGTCCATTCCACAAAAAACCGTGTGGACTTCCATCCCGTAACGACAAGCACTATGGGGCTGGCGTCTGCAAATCTTGGAATGCTGAACGTGGCGGTTTGGTTGTCGCTGGCAGTCTGCGTCAGCCTCGCTGCATAATTGAAGGTTAAGGCGTAAACCGTTGACAAAATCGTTTCTGAGTTGATGGGCAACGCTGTTAAAGTGTAGTTAAGCGGAGAAAGCCTCAAAAAAGTGCCTCTGGACGCTGGTTTGTTTGAGTTGTGGGTAAAAGCGTAAGCGGCAAAAGAACTTAATCTAGCGTTAGACGCAGATTTTGCAAATACCACGAGTGAGGCTGGTCCGTTAACACTGTTTGGAATAGTGACATTGAAGCGGCTTCTTCCATCAGAGTTATAAATGTTTGACGCTTGTAGGAAATCTTCTGCAACAACATAGAACTTTATATATGCAGGAACCTCTGCGCCGCTTTTTTCCGTTGCCACTTCAAACTCGTAAACTATTTCGTCCACGTTTTCGAAGGTTGCTGTTAAGTTTACTTCAACGTCAAAAAGAGGCTTTATCTCCAACCTAAAAGACACATCGGAAACTTTGAGAGTTGCGAATATTTGGGCGTAGCTTAGGGCGTAAAGGCTTTCGCTATTCAGCCTTGAAACTTTGTCGATGTCGAGCACGTAAGGATTCTGGGCGTTTGCCTCAGCTAAGCCGAACTCTTCTGGAACAATTTGGCTGTTTTGACCCCAGTTCCAAGGCTTTCCAACGTTCAACAGCATATACTTGGCGATTTCGCCATATCTTTCGGCAGCTTCAGTCTCTAAAGGGCTGGTTATTAAGGGCTGTAGAAGCTTTGCAGTGGCAGTCATGGCTGAAAGCACAAGCAAAACCATCAGGGAGCATGCGAAGAAGGTGTCGATGGATATTGCTGGCATAACGCTTCACCTTCAAACTGTTATGAGACCAGTCCAAACATGCTGCTCAGCAAGCTCTGGGAAAGTGCAAGAGAAACATGCGCCGTCAGAACAAGCATAGCTGAATATTTGAAGCCAGCTGCGAAAGTGCCCTCGTTAACCTTTCCCACGAAAAAGCCTGAAAGCCAACACTGCAACAATATGCCCAGCGAAAAAAGGTTCATCTGCTCCTGCATCACAACAAGAGGCATTGGCGCTGAACCGGGAAGCGACAGCTGCGTTAACGTGTAAACCGTTAAGGCCACCATTGTGGTTGTCAGGGCTATGAGGATGCTCCATATGAAGGCTAAAATCACATAGGGTCTTAAAAGAGACTTCTTGTTGGTTTCCACATCCTTCTGTTTTTCACTGTATTCCGTCAATATTTCTAGGGCTACGCTGGAGCCTCCGCCCATTTTTATCGTCTCAACAAGTATGAGGAAATTGACGAGAACAGGCCACGTTTGGATTTTCCTTTTGATACTTCCGAAAATTTTTCGAAGCGGGACTCCCCATTCCATCTGGCTTCTTATGAGAGCCAATACCTCGGCGAATTTTCCATAGCCTGGACGTTTAGCAGCGTGAACTATGCTCTTCTCCGGCGAAAGTCCTGTTTTTCTTGCCTCTGTCACATCCCTTAAGAAGCTTGGTATGGCGTTTTCGGCAGCATTATTTATTCTGGCGATGTCTATGTAGACGCCTGCCGCTGGTATTGAAATTGTTAGAAGGCAAGCTGTTACCACAAGTGGTAAAATCTGCGGCTTCGTTAAATATTGAAGTTGCGGCGCCGTGGATATTAGGGCTAGGAGGCAGCATGCAGCAAGCCCAGCTATAAAAGCCACCTGATATGGTCTTTTAAGCCCTACAAGGTTGCTTTTCCTCTCTAGGTGGGCGACGACCATGAAGACAACCGATATAAGTGGTGTTAAGAGGAATATGAGGAGGCAGACGACGGGAGTGGATATGCCTGGTGTTCCAGTGGCTTTCATGGGTTCAAATATTGATGTTGCTGAGAACACTATGAAGAGGATGTAGGAGCATAAGGTTACAATGAGCATAACCGCATAGGCTTCTACAAGGGTTCCAAGCCTTTCAATGGAGCGGATGGCAGCGGCGCTTTGAATCTCAAATATTGAACGTAGCTTGCTTTTAAGATAGTTTACAATGTTTCCTCCGCTTCTAATTGCTGAAACATAGCCCAGTAGAAATTCGCGGTAGCTTTTCGACTTTGTTTTTTCAGCTCTTTTCTGCATAACCGTTAAGGGGTCATAGCCTAAAACCTCCACTTGTCTAACAACTTCTTTAGCCTCTTTCTGAAACGTCGGCAAATGGTTTATGCTGCAGAGTTTTCTCCAGCTTTCGTAGAGGGTTACCTCGCTTGCCGCTAATATAGTGAAAAGCAGCGCGGCGAAGGGAAGCTCACGGTTTATTTCGCTGGTATCCTCTTCGAAGAAACGGCTTAGCATTTTACCAAAAATTTTAGGTCCTTTGAATGGCGCTTGCAAATTTTTCACCATCCGCCTTTCTCTAGAAATTCCCTCTGGAAAAGCTCCGGGTTGTTGTAGTATTTGCTTAACACTTTGTTGACGCTTCTATATTCGCGGATGCCGTGTTCCACCATGTGGGCTAAAACCCTTTTTCGATATTCCAGCTCATCTATAAGCCTTTCAACTGGTATGTCGAGGCTTGAAGCCATCTTCCTTAGAAGGTGGCTTTCAGAAAGGTTTTCCTTAAACATGTCCGTAGACGGGTTCCAGCTGAAAACTTCTTGGTAACTGTTATAATCTTTTATCTCAGTGATGTTTACAAACTTTCTACTCGATAGTCTTCTTCCAGATTCGAGGAAAACAGGGGTTCTAACGTGTTTAACTGTGATTACACAGTTCATCAGTGGAATTATTGATGTGGGAATGTTCATGGGCGGCTGTGTTAACCTTTTCATGGCTGTGTCCACATCTTCAGCGTGAAGCGTGCATAAGCCTCCGTGTCCAGTTGCCAATGCTTGGAAAAGCACGTAGGCTTCTTCTCCGCGGACTTCGCCTACAATTATTAGGTCTGGGCGGTGGCGGACCGCAGATTTGATTAGGTCGTATAGGGTGATTTCGCCTTCGCTTTCTGTTCCGAAGCCAGACCGCGCAATTGTCGAAGTCCAGTTTTCATGCGGCAGATTTATTTCGGCGACTTCTTCTACAGAGATGATTTTGTAGTTGGGTTTTATGAGACATGCGATGGCGTTTAGGGCTGTTGTTTTTCCAGCGCCTGTTGCTCCTATAATCATGACTGACAGTTTGTTTTCCATTAAAAGCCATAGATAGGCGGCTATGCTTTCGTTTATGGTTTCATTTTCTATCAAGTCTATTATTGTGAAGGGGTCTCTGCGGAACTTGCGGATAGTGAAGGCAGTCCCATAGGGAGTTGTCTCCTTTCCGAAGGAAACAGCTAAACGGTGTTTTTCTGGAAGGGTCACGTCCACTATTGGGAAGGCTATGCTGACGTGTTTTCCAGACTTGTGGACCATGCGCATGACAAAGTCTTCCAGTTCTTGTTCGTCTCTGAAAACAATGTTGGTTTTGATGTTCTCGTATTTGCGGTGCCAAAGGTAAACTGGCTTGTTGATGCCGCTGCAGCCGATGTCTTCAACGTAGTCGTCGTACATTAACGGGTCTATTTTACCATAGCCCACAATATCCCTTTCAAGGTAGTAGAGGATTTTCCGCACTCCAACGGGCGATGTGCCTTCAAGAACCTTCCTATGTTTTGCGAGGATGGCTGGCATTTGCCGTCTAAAGGATTCCGCGAGCGTTTCTTCGCCTTCTGGGGCTTGAAGTTCAAACTCTAAAATGTTTCTAAGCCTAAAATAGCCTTCCCGCTCTTCCTTTGTTAGGGGAAGTTCGTCTAGAACGTATAAATACTCCAATGTTTCTTCGTTTTGGATTACTGCCGCGTATGAGAAAGGAGGCTTTAGGGGGTAATATTCCACCTCTAAAAAGCCTTCGGGAACACTCCACTTCTGAACTTCCAGTAAACCTGCTAATTCAGCTTCTTCCCTCATCAAATCTTTGAATTCCGACTGTGCGGCTTCACTTTTCTTAAGCTTTAGGGTGAACTTCAAATTTTCAGCCTCCATTCGGGGCTTGAGCTTGAAAGCTGGATTTGGATAACCTCCGCATTTACGGAGCATGTGATGCGAATTGCACCGTAGCCGCTAACATAATAACCTGAAGCCGAGGCTTTGTTTGGAAGGTAAACGCGCAGTTCCGCTGGTTCTGTTGGTGTGTTTCCTAAGCCACCTTCCAGCCAAGCCCTTGCCGAATCGTTTCTTAATCTAAGCCAGTAAAGCCTGTCTCCTATGGCTGTGGGCGCTTGAAGAAAAGCTTCGGCTGAAGCGTTTGTTGTCGTTGCCAATGTTAAAAGTTCTGTTGTTTTAGCTGCAACATAATCCATGAGGTTTTTCAGTTTCCGGGTTTCCGATGAAAAGCGTATGGCGTTGGCGTAGCCTATAAAGGAGACCAGTAGGATGCTGGTTACGGCTATTATGGCGAAAAACGTGTAGAGGTAGCTTGGCGTTATGACTGGCATTTAAGGGTTCACCCTTTGGATTTTTATGTTGCAGACAAGCGTTTCGAAGCTTATAACTGCGCCTTCGGCTGTGCTTTCTATTGGAAGCCAAACAATGCTTTGGACATTTTCGGAAACTGCCTTCAAAGCCAAGGAGGAGACTGAACTGTTAAATTCGAAAAGCTGAACTGTTGAGGTAACGTTTAAAGCTGAAACTTTAAGTTGGAAGCTTCCCTGCAGCGTCAGCATATCTGAAGGGCATAGGCTTATAATGTATATGCGAATGAGGTTTAGGGGTTTGCCATTGCTTGTGCCAGCGGCTAAAACTGTTGCCATGGGGCGATAACATAAAACCAGTTGCTGGGCAGTTTCGCCCCTTGCAAAGTATAACTGTGTCATGGTGTAGGCGCTTTGGTTTATGATGGTTCTGCCATCTCCCCTAACGAATAAGCCTTCCCGGCTTTCCATTGAAACCTCCAACTCGTAGAAGGCTTTCCCAACAGAACTGTTGAACACTATATGCGAAAAGGCTTCTTCGTCTGTCAGGTTTATGATGAGGCTTCTGGCGTTTGGCTGCGTTTTGAAGATTCCACCGCAGTCTTCCATGTAAATGGTTTTGGAGGCAGCATAACTCCATGCCACCGAACGCACTGCATCGTCTAAAGCTTGCATGTTCTGCCTAGCAACAGAAGCCTTGAGCAAGGCGCCTTTTGCGCTTATCCTTGTGACTGCAAAGCCATAAGTGACAGAGATTATGGCTATAAGCGACGCAAAGAGTATAAGGTAAGTGACTGGTATAGCCAAAGCCTTCCTTGAACCTACAAGCGTTTTGAAAGTTTTTGTCAGCAACCTTTTAACAGTCTCCTCTCTTGCAAACGGCTAGCTAATGAAAACCTTTGAGAGGCTGTGATAAGATAAGAAAGTGTGTGTAGAACAAAACTACACATAAGAATACGGAATCAATATCAAAAATCCCTATGAAACAGAAAAAGAGGGTGTTTATTCTAGGTAGGCTTCAACGTTTGTTTCTTTGTAATATTGGGCGTTGGCGGTGAAGACCACAACGCTGATGGGTACACCGATGTCGCTCGTTGATATGTGGGTTAAGCCGAAGAGGTAGATAACCATGCGTTGTCCAGAAGGTAACACTAAAGATTCGCCCGATCTGAGTTCAGTATAACCGGTCAACCCGCTTGAATTACTAGCATAGGCAGGGTCTTCCATTGCGGTGATAGTCTTATACCATATGCTGGTAACCTCTACTCCTCTTACTCTAATTTTGTCTATGACTGCATCACGTCCTCCAGTGTTGGTTATTACGAAGGCTGCTCTGGTTATGCCGCTTTGGTTGCACCAAACATGCAAGTTCGTTATTTGTAGGCTTTCTTCCTGCACCCGCGTGGTTGTCACGTTTATGGCATAAAAAGTTACAACGGTTGCCAATAGCACTGAAACCACTAGAATAATGAGCGTTGTTACCACTGTGCTTAACGCTTTCTTATTTTTTAACAGTTTCATTTTATTTTCGCTCCGTGCACAAAAATCCGTCTTGTTTAAATATGATAGTTTGTGCGTAGAACAAAGCTACACATAACCGTACAACAGTTCAACAAAACACGGCTTAACTCAAGTTTAAACATGTTTAAAGAATTCATAGGAAATTTTTATTTAGAAAGGCGAGTAAACCGCCTTGGGGATAAAGAATGAAAATGAGGGCGTTAGACGTTGCGATGGCAGGGATATGCGCAGCCCTATACGCCTTTATCGGCCGTTTAACAGATTTGGGCATAACCTTTGGAGGTGTTGCATTCTGGCCGGCAGCCGTCATACCAGCAGTTTTCTCGGTCCTCTTCGGGCCTTGGGTTGGCGGAACAGGCGCAGCCATAGGCATATTCATCCGCGACATGCTATTCCACGGAGACGCTTTGCTGAGCCTCTCTGCGGGTGTAACCGCCAACTTCGCTGGCGGCTTTTTGATAGGCTATTTTGCCCGCACAAACCTCAACTGGAGAAGGATAAGCACAAGCATGTTTATAGGTAGCATAACAATAGTGGCTGGCTTGCTTTTGCCGACGGTGCTGTTGCCAACGGAATCCGAAATTTTCACCGGCTGGTCAGCCTACATCAGCATAATTGTCTTTGCTGTGGCTGTTATTGCAAGCATAGCCATCATGATGGCTGTTGTAAAGCTTTGGCCCGAATGGAGAAGCTATACAGTTGGCTCCATCATCGGGCTGGGAGTCGCCAGCCTCATAATCGCCCTAGTAGTTTGGAGTTACAGCCAAATCTTCTTCTCTCCAGAAGGATACTTTAAGACGCCTATTCCACCAGAGTTTATACCCTTAATATTCGTGTGGACTTTTGCCACAGAAATTCCTTTCGTCCTCCTCCTTGGTCCGCCGATTATCAAGGCTTGCCGCAACGCCTTTCCATCGTTAACTCAAACAAAGAAAAAGAGCGATTGAAATTGAAAAGTGCAAGAGCCTTCAGCCCCGCTGGAATTTCAAGCTTCTTCGAAATATGCGACAAGCTGCCCGATGGAAAACCAATAGCAGACCTTACAAAGGTTGGCGCCAGAGGCGGAGGCTTCGGAATCCAGAAGGGCGTGACAACAGAGGTTTACCTTTCGGAAGCTGAAGAAAACACTATAAACATTTACATTAACGGGCAGACTGCCCGAGAAGCTGAAACCACACGAACTGTTGTAGGTATGCTTTTGGAAAGGGCTAATGGATGTTATCATGTTGATGTTAAGCATTGGGTTGAAGTTCCCATAGGCGCTGGTTTCGGCTCAAGCGCTGCTGGAGCATTAACCACAGCTTTGGCGCTGTCAAAGACTTTGGGCTTAAACTTAACCTACAATCAGCTTGGCAAAATCGCCCACATTGCAGAGGTAAAGTGTAAAACAGGCTTGGGTACAGTTGCCCCGCTAACGATAGGCGGAGGCTGCATACTCACATTGGAACCCGGCGCCCCAGGAACAGCCATAATAGACCGCATCCCCATAACCACGGATTATGCTATTGTTGCCGGAGTTTTCGGTTCCACACCGACAAAAACTGTTTTATCTTCGCCTGAAAAGCGTTCAGCCGTCAACAAGTGGGGTAAGCAAACTCTTGAGAAAATTCTCGCAGAGCCTTCGCTTGCAAATTTTTTGGCTTGCTGCCGCGAATTCGCCCTAAAAACAGGGTTCGCAACAGAAGGGGTTCGCCAACTGTTTAAGGCTGCCGACGAGGCTGGAGCAATAGGCGCTGCTCAGAACATGGTTGGCGAGGCTGTCCACGCCTTAACAACATTGGAAAACGCTGAGAAAGTGGCTCAAGCTTTTAAGCGAATCCTTCCAGAAAATAGGGTTCTCGTGGCAAACATCGACCTTCAAGGAGCCACACTGCTGGGATAAAAGTTGGCGGCTAAAAGGTTTAAGGTTGTGGCGGTTGGCGGAACCTTCGACGAACTCCACAAGGGACACAAAACGCTGCTTCTGAAGGCTTTTGAAGTTGGCGAACAAGTCTTAATAGGCTTGTGCACAGACGAGTTCGTCGCAAAAATGGGAAAGCCTCATGTGACAGCCTCTTACCAAGAAAGACTGGCAGAGCTGAAGGGTTTTCTGCAAAGATACGGCTTGCTGGAAAGAGCCAAAATCATCCCATTAAACAATGCTTACGGCGTGACGCTTCAAAGGGGCTGCCTAGAAGCCCTAATAGTAAGCAGAGAAACAGAATCCACAGCCAAAAAAATAAACGAGGAAAGAGCCAAACGCGGACTTGAACCCCTAACCATAATCGCCATAGACATGGTTCCATCCGAAAACCACACGCCCATATCCACGACGCGAATCCGAAAGGGCGAAATAGACCGAGAAGGACGTCTAATAAAAAAGCTGGCCTAACTACCACGCCTCTTCAATGATATGATTGTGGCTGTTAGGATTAACATTAAACATAGAGCCATGTTTTGCGAAAATTCCGAGATTGGTGTCGGATTTCCATAAACATAAACTGTCTGCCCGTCAGTGCCCATAACTATTGTTCCGGAGACGTATGTTCCGTAAACTGTTACGCCTTTGTTTAAAAGTCTTTGAACAGTCTCGTTATGTGGATGCCCATAAGGGTTGCCTATTCCCGCGCTGATAACCGCATATGCTGGATTAACAGCGTCCAAAAACTCCTCTGAAGTTGCATATTTGCTTCCATGGTGGGCAACCTTTAAAACTTGGCTTTGGAGGGTTAAACCAGCATTTATCATGGTTTCTTCCGCCTCGAAAGTGGCGTCTCCTGTGAATAGGAAAGCCACACTTCCAGCTTGAAGCCTCAAAACCACGCTGTTGCTGTTTACGTCGCTGAACTCAAGGGGTTGCACGGGATTTAATACTGTAAAATTGATGTTTTCGCTTAGAACATATGTTTGTCCTTTCTGGACAATGTTGATTTTGCTTTGGGCTAGGCTCATAAAATCTTGATACACTTGCGAAGTGGCATTTTCGCCGTTGTATAGGACCACGCCAACAGATATGCTTGACTCTAAAACCGATATGAGCCCGCCTATGTGGTCTTCATGGGGGTGTGTTGCAACAACGTAGGCTATTTCTGAAACGTCCAAAGCTGTCAAGTTGCCTAGCAACCGCCCGCCAGCAGAGCGAGGTCCACCATCTATTAGCATGTCCTGCCCGTTGGTGTTGATGAATATGGAGTCACCTTGCCCCACATCGAAAAAGTAAACAATGACTAAAGGCTGACCGTTGCATAAGGCGGTTTGAACAGCGCTCAAAAATGCAAACGCACAGCATATTAGCGCCAAAAATGTAGTTTTACACAAAATCCTTTCTAAACTCAAACAGTCCACCAACAACCCCTTTTGCACTTTATTCTCCTATTATTTTTGCTCCAAAATCTAGAGAGGGTATCCAATTTATCAGTTTTCCGATTTTGCCAAAACTATAGAGAGGGGTATCAATTTTGCAGTTCGCCGCCAACAACAAAATTGACTTTTGGCAAGGTAAAAATAAGGCTTATGGCATAGCATACTGTGGGTTTGAAGAGTTCATGCAGAGAACAGGCGTTGCAAAGCTTCCACTTCATTATGGCAAGGCGCCGAGGTGGCTAGTTGTCCGCATGCGAAAACTAGCCAAAGAAATAGTAACCATAATCGTCGACGAGTATGGCACTGGAGAATTCTTAAAACGTCTATCCGACCCGTTTTGGTTTCAGGCTTTAGGCTGTGTTTTAGGTTATGACTGGCACTCTTCAGGCGTGACAACGGTGGTTACCGGCGTATTAAAGCAGGCTGTAATGCCCGAAGAGCATAGCGTGGCTGTCTGCGGCGGAAAAGGCAAAATTTCAAGGCAAACCCCGCTGGAAATTGGTTTGGTGGGCGAAAAGTTCGGCTTCTCAGACAACAAAGTAGAGGGGCTACAATATGCAAGCAAGATGAGCGCCAAAGTGGATAACACGGCTATTCAGGCGGGTTATCAGCTTTACCACCACGCCTTTTTTGTTGACGAAAGCGGAAGATGGACTGTAATCCAGCAGGGAATGTGCCCCCAAGATCGCACCGCTAGGCGTTATCACTGGCTTTCGGAAAACGTCAGCAGTTTTGTTGTTGAGCCCCATAACGCCATCGTCGGCGATGCAAGGCGCGAAATAGCCTTAGACATGACCGCTAAAGAAAGCGAAGGCTGCCGTAAGGCTTCTGTGGACTTGGCATGCGAACCCCCCAAAAAACTTATGCGCCTTATAATGTCTATTCGCCCCGCCTACCAGAAATCCCTTGAAGAGTGGCTTCCGAAAACACTCCAAACACCGTGGGCAGACTACCCAATAGACGTTTTATCCATGCCAGCCAACATCAACTGGAAAACCCTTCAACAAATATACGAGTTTAAACCCAAAAACTACGAGGAACTGTTGGGCTTTAAAGGCGTAGGCGTAGCCACCGTCAGAGGCTTAGCTCTAATAGCTGAACTCGTTTACGGCGAGAAGCCAAGCTGGAAAGACCCAGTGAAATACTCCTTCGCCTATGGAGGAAAAGACGGCGTCCCCTACCCAGTGGATAGAAAAGCCATGGACGAATCCATACAAATCCTCAGAAGAGCTGTGGAAGACGCAAAACTCGGCGACAAAGAGAAACTCAACGCCTTGAATAGGCTTAGGGTTTTCATTCCGCCAACACGCCAGTAGCCTTTCACACCAGTGCCCTCTGCTGAATTAAGCCTACTCCATGTTTGACATGGGACTTACAGCCTCAGATAAGTTTATATCTACGTCTTTGAAGTTTGTGGGGAAAATGATAACAAAAATGCTAGGGTTTACATATGACCTTACTGCTGAGCGTTGCAGCTTTCATAGCAAGTTTGCTGCTCCTATACATAGGCTCGAAAAAAATAGTGGGCGCAGCCTCACGGTTAGCCTCCACTCTAAACATGCATAAAGTTGTCGTCGGAACAGTTTTTGTGGCATCTGTGACATCTGCTCCGGAGCTTTTCAGCTCCATAATGGCAGCCCTTTTCAGCTCTTCACAGATGGCTTTAGGCAACATAATAGGCTCAAACATCTACAATGTTCCATTAATCATAGGCATATGCGGCTTAATAGGTGAATTCAAAATGAAAAACTCCACAATTAACCGGGAATGCCTCTTTATGATAGGGCTTTCAGCCATGCTCACGATTTTAATGGTTGCAACAGGCATGGTAACCCAGTGGATTGGGCTTATCTTTTTAGCCTTATACCCAATATTCATTTACCATTCCATCCGCAAAGGAAACGGGAATGGAAACCAAAACGGCAAACCAGAGGCTGGCGCGGCGAAACCAGCCCTCATCATGCTTTTAGGCGGCGTCACCCTAATAGCCGGCACATACTTGCTTGTTTACAGCGCAACAGCCATGGCTGAAATCTTCGGCTTAAGCCAATTCTACGCTGGACTAACAATAATGGCTTTAGGCTGCGTAGTCCCAGAAACAGCCGTTTCAGTGGCAGCCGCACTACACGGCGAACAAGAAATATCTATAGGCAATGTGGTAGGCGACAACATCATAACAATAACATTGGTTTTCGGAATAGTCGCACTTATAAGGTCTTTCACGGTAACATTGCAAGAGATTATGACAACTGTTCCCTTCATGATCCTCGTAACCATTGTCTTATTCGTCATGAATAGGCGAAGCCACAAAATAACAAGGGCTTGGAGCCTACTCATGCTAGTTATAGCCGCCGCAGCCTTCATCCTAGAAACATTCAACCACATAGCCTAACATCAAGCTTCTTGAAAATCTCAAAAGATTGTACCCTTGGGGAAACACTGAAGCCGCAAAAGCTAAGCCTAATAAGAATCATTGTCCCAAGCGAAAACGCTCCTGCAATCCGTGTTTATGAAAAAGTTGGGTTTAAACAGTATAGAAAATACTTTTTCATGAAAGGAACCAAGCGTAAGTCTTAGTGGCTTTTACTCTTCAACCGTTATTGCTTGTGTGGGGCACGATGTTACACATGCCATGCATGCTATGCAGTCGCCTTCCCTAACGGGCACAGACTTCTGGGTGTCTGGGTACTCCGGCAACTTCTTAAGTTCAAAAACGTTTACTGGGCAGACTTCGACGCAGATGCCGTCTCCGTTGCATTTGCTCCAATCAACCTTAACTTTAGGCATAACCTTCAACCCTTGCCATTAACTCTGGACGCTTTCCACTTTTAATTCTTTCCATAGTTTTGGAAAGGCAAACGCTTTATCCGTTTATGCAGCAATTAACTGTTTGAAAAGGGAATGTCTAACAAAAGCGACAAAAAA
>FMJZ01003954.1_pt1 | contig 16697 bp, 17 predicted proteins | sample 1987881 | NCBI WGS metagenome assembly FMJZ01 (sample SAMEA4378227, study PRJEB15110) | soil metagenome | biome: soil; feature: Field; material: Soil | place: India | collected 2015-03-11 | depth 0 m | reverse complement strand
AGCCCTTTTCGTAGGAATTGAAAAATGAAAAACTATTAAATTTTATTTACTATTCCATCAACGTAAACGCCATCTCCAGAGTGAAATTGTTACCCTACGAGAGAGGGATAAGATAGAGCATTTTTGTCAAAATTTAATCAAGGGGAAGGTTCGGTTCAGGGGTCGTAGGGGCTGGACTGGGTTCCGCACTCGGCAGGGCATCGACACTGAGTTGATTTTGCAGGGTGAGGGCAACGGCACCCGTGCCCGCGATCACCAGTAAACTGAGGGCAAAAGCACTAACCGACTGATGGGATGGCATGGTGGCGGGTGTCGTTGGATTTGAGCTGGAACTTGCTTGCACAGACGGCGCCGCTGTCAAGGTCTCCTGTAAGTCAACGGTCTGTGTCCATTCTGGCCATTCTTCGCCAAGGAGCCGAGCATGGAGCCGTACACGTAGAACCCCTTGGGGTGCCAATTGCTTGAGGCCTCGGCAAACAAACTGAACGCAGACTTGGGGGGGGAGCGATCGCGCCGCTTCAAACATAATGTGTAAACAGTCACCCCGTCGCCGGACGAGGGCACGCACTCCCTTGGCCTGAAGCGTGCGGTTCATCAAATGGGCAATGGCCTCTGCTTGACCCTGCCGTGCCTGCTGCCAAATCAAATCAAGGGAAGCGGTCACGATCAAAGAACCCTCAGGCGATCGCGAGCGAACCTGTGGTTATTCTACGGGAAGCCACCAATGTTGAAAGTTAGTGTCAGGCCAATTTGACAAACGTCACGCAGAGGTTTCTTGGGTGTGCAAGGCTCGCAACAGATCATGACGGCTAATAATGCCGACCAATTCCCCTTGGGCATTCAAGACCGGCAGGCGACTAATGTGGTGATTCACCATGAGGCGAGCCGCTTCAGCAATGGGTGCATCGACGTTAATCGTGTGGGGGTTGGGGGTCATGACATCTTGCACCTGCTGGCCGAGGGTTTTCTTGAGGTGTTGATGAAAGGATTCTGGAGACTCAAAGTAAATGATGCTGCCTAGGAACGTAATGTACAACGGCGGCTCTAGAGGCGCTTCGCGCACGATCAGGTCAGCTTCAGACACCAAGCCCACCAATTTGCCTTGGTCATCCACGACGGGGAGGCCGCGCACCTGTTTTTCTTCCATCAGGCGAACTGCCTCAGAAATCGGGGCATCGGCATGAATGGTAAAGGGGTTGGGGGTCATGTAGTCACGGACAAGAGCGGTCATAGTTAACCTAGGGAATGAGAGGACAGATGGAGGGGATGGTAGTCGCTGTGCATTACCAGATCGGGGCGGAGGCTCTGGGCATGGCGCAGGTAGGCATGGTAAATCGGTTGATCGGGATTGGGAGTGTTGAAGTAAATCAAGCAGCGGATACAGCGGGGTAAGCCTCCCTCCACGTGCATTTGTTGGACATCAAGGAGAGGAATGTTGCGCCAATGGGGACATTCACGGGCGATCGCCGCCGGAAAGATCTGATCGAGGTCACGGGTAACAGAGAAGGTAACACTAATCACTTCCGAGAAATCGAGAGCATTGCGCCGCTCAATCTCGCCGAGGAGTTCCAAAACCGCCTCACGGATTGCTGGAATTGAATTTTCAGTGGCGGTAGTTGCTCCACGAATTGCTCGGACGCGCCAGCCCACAGTGTGCTCCTCCATCAAGACATCCGCAAGGGTACTGTATCCAGCTTAGGGGCGATAGAGCCATAGGGGAAGTCCATTGGTGGCCAGTTCAAATTCCAACCAGTCGAGACCCGCTTGCCACGGAAAGGGAAATCGTTCCTGCTGACGCGGAAACAGCCGAGCCAAGGGCGACTTGGGTTCTTCGATGGTTTGCACCTTGGTTTTGTCGGGGTCAAGTCCGGCCAGTTCCGCCAACCAGCGACGGGCATCCTCCTCGGTTCCCAAGCGATCCACGAGTCCGAGAGCAAGGGCCTGCTCACCCGTAAAGACACGGCCATCGGCAAAACTGCGCACGGTTTCGACATCGAGGTTACGGCCTTCGGCCACGGTTTGGACAAATTGGTGATAGCTGGTGTCAATGAGATCTTGGAGAATGCGGATTTCTTCCTCGGTAAGGTCGCGATCGAAAGCAAGAATGTCCTTGTAGGGGCCAGACTTGATGACCTTGAATGAGACCCCCACTTTGTCGAGGAGCCGTTGCAGGTTATTGCCCCGCAGGATGACGCCAATACTGCCCGTAATGGTGCCGGGGTTGGCCATGATGTGCTGTGCCCCCATACCAATATAGACCCCGCCAGAGGCAGAGATATTGCCAAAACTGGCAACGATTTTCATTTTCGACTGCAAACGCTTGAGGGCAGCATAGATTTCTTGAGAATCCCCCACGGTACCGCCGGGACTGTCAATCCGCACCAGTAGTGCCGGGTAGCCCCGTTCTTCAACGGTTTTCAGGGCTTTGAGGACACGACGGCGAGTACCCCCAGCAATCGCCCCCGTAATTTCGAGGCGGGCAATCTGACGATGGTAACCACGGGATAGGGGCCAAGGCATAGGCAGCAATCAGTTCAGCAAATCGTAACAATTGACTCAGATTTCTAATCTAGCAAGGTTCTAGGAGGCGGGGGACGGTGCTTGCTTCACCATTGCTGCTGAGAGTCCCTCTGTACCGTTGCCGATATACCACAGAGCCACAGCAGCTTCAGCACGGGTGACGGGTTTTTGGGGCTGGAGCAAGAGGGTTTCTCCCCAAACGCGGCGAATGTTCGAGAGATCCCCCGCGAGATAGTCAGCGGCCACGGCATTGATGGCGGGGGGAGCAATCCGTTGACTGTCCTTGAAGCCCCATGTTTGCTGAATGCGGTCAATCGTGCTGGGACTGAGCCGCCCCTGTTGATCGAGGGGCACTTTCCACTGCAACAGGGTTTCGCGGGTGAGGGGAGCATTCGGTCGAAAGAGGGTACTGGTATCGCCGGTAAGGGGGCTGGGCAAAAATCCTGCCATCGCTAGTCCCTGAATATAGGGAAAGTCGGGATTATCACGGGGCACATCTTGGAAAATGGGTGTGTCGTTGCGGCTGCCCAAGCGGATTTGGCGTGCGGGGCGATCGGCATAAAAGCGATTGTAGGTGGTCACGAGCCAGCGCACAAACTGAGCGCGACTGATGGGGGTATTGGGTTGCAGGCGATCGCCCGTGGTGCTGAGGACACCCAGTTCTGCCAAGTCACGAATGGCGGGCTGGAGGGGAGGGGGGGCTTGATCGAGATCGGTAAAGGTTTGGGGTGCCGTGGGGTTGGGTTGGGGAGACGGTGTGGCTGTGGTGCTATTAGTGGGTGTGTAGGCCACAGTGAAGGTTGTCAGGTTATTTTCTGGCACCGTGTTGATGGTGACGATCACTTCCAGTTCAGGACTGCGCCCCTTGAGGGTGATCGTATTGTCGGCCACCTGCTGCTCCACCAGTTGCCAGCCCGACTGTTGAAATTGTTGGCGATAGAATTGCTGGAGGGCGATCGCCGGCGCTGGTGCTTGCCAGCGGGTTTCCGTCGTCTGGGGTGACCCCGCTTGCGGCTGATTGGCTACAAGCATCGCATTAGGAAACCGTAAATTCTCTGGCAGCGTTGTCGTCGCTTCTGGAATGGGTGCCGCTGTGGGGGGATTCCCCGCCCATTGATCAGCATTGGGATCGGCAGCAAACCAACTTTGCAGACCACTACCCTCACAACTGCTGAGCAGCAGGGCACTCAAGAATAAGATCCATCCCAATTGGCGCGATCGCTTCAACGTTCTTCGACCCTCAGCTTGCTACCGTTTCACTCAGCACTGATTTCAGCCGCCATAGGAGGAAAGTCTGCCCCAACTCTAGAGGCAGCGGTGTCACCCCCTCAATACAGGACTGTACCCAACCATCTCCCCACGACCATTCTTGCCAGCCCTCAATGGCCTGTCGCAATACCAGTACCAGTCGCTCTGCCGTGAGCAGTTCCACACGATGCTCCAGTTTTAACCACAGGAATTGACTGGTGAAGGTATCCCCCACTTGCAGGCGATCGCCCGTCGTCTGAATTTGTAGAGGCCACAACCACTGCTGTAACTGTGCTGGCTGCGTCAAATAATCCCGCAGTTGGTCTGCGGTGGCCGGCACCCCAATGCGCAAATGGCTTGACTGAAATGTTCCCAGCATCGCTTTCCCTAAGAGGATAGATACGTGTAGCTGCGCAAACTCCGCTCGTAGTTTTCCAGTAGGTGCTGCGCTTCCGCCAAAGTAATGTGCTGCTCTGCAAGGGCAGCCTCGGCACGGCGGCGGATTTTCTCGAGGAGGGCATCACCTTGGTACTGCACATAACCGAGGACCTCTTGCATTGTATCGCCCCGCACCAAATGCTCAATTTCGTAGCCCTTGGGGGTTAGACGGATATGGACGGCATTCGTATCCCCAAAGAGATTGTGGAGATTGCCCATGATCTCTTGGTAGGCACCGTTGAGAAAAAGGCCAAGGTAGTAGGGTTCGCCGGGGCGAAAGGGATGGAGTTCCAAGACCGATTTCACATCCCGCAGGTCAATGAACTGGTCAATTTTGCCGTCGCTGTCGCAGGTCAGATCCGCAAGGATGCCCCGTTCGGTGGGTTCTTCATCAAGGCGGTGGATTGGCATGATCGGAAACAGTTGATCGATCGCCCAGCTATCGGGCACCGACTGAAACACCGATAGATTGATGTAGTAAATTGAAGCCATGATTTTCTCAAGGTCTTCGAGATCGTCGGGCACATATTCCTGCTGGCGAGCAATGCTGAGGATTTTGGCACAACAGGCCCAAAAGAGACTCTCTGCCCGTGCTCGCTCCGGCAAACTCAAGTAGCCAAAGTTAAAGAGACTGATGGCTTCCCCTTTAAATTGCAGGGCGTCGTTGTAGGCCTCTTGGTAGTTGTTTTCATCAATCGTTTGGTAGGTGTCGTAGAGGTTGCGGATAATCAGGTGCTCCTCTTCAGTGGCGGGTTCGGGGGTCATTTTGGGCACTTCACTAACCCCCAAGACATTGAAAATCAATACCGATTGGTGGGAGGCAATGGCACGGCCGCTCTCGCTAATGAGGATCGGATCAGGAATGCCCCGCTGCCGACAGGCGTCCTTAATACCAGCCACGACATCACTGGCATAGTTTTGCATACTGTAGTTTTTCGAGGCATGGAAGTTGGTTTTCGAGCCGTCATAGTCGACTCCTAAGCCGCCGCCCACATCGAGGTACTGCATATTGGCACCGAGGCGCACCAGTTCGCCATAAATTTGCCCCGCCTCCCGAATGGCATCCTTAATGACGCTAATGGCAGAGATTTGAGAGCCAATGTGAAAGTGCAATAGTTGCAAGGAATTGAGCATTCCTACTGCTCGCAGTTGTTCAACCGCTGTTAAAATCTCTGGCACCGTGAGACCAAACTTGGCGCGATCGCCAGCGGAGGTGCCCCAGCGCCCCACTCCTTGAGTACTGAGTTTTGCCCGCACGCCAACAATTGGCTCAATGCCCAAGGTCTGACTGACAGCAATGACTTCGGCCACTTCTTCGGGCTGCTCAAGGACAATGATCGGGGTGTGACCAAGGCGACGCGCCAGAATAGCCGTTTCAATATAGCCGCGATCCTTGTAGCCATTGCAGATCAGCAGTGCCCCCGGTGTATTTAGCATTGCTAAGGCAATCAGCAGTTCCGGTTTCGAGCCCGCCTCTAGGCCAAACTGATGGGACTGGCCAAAACGCACGAGGGCTTCAATGATGTGGCGTTGTTGATTGCACTTGACGGGAAAGACCCCCTTGTAGGCTCCCTGATAGCCATAGCGGGCAATGGCTCGGGCAAAGCAGGCATTCAGTCGCTCAATGCGATCCTCAAGGATATCGGAAAACCGCAGCAGCAGGGGGAGGCCAATGTTGCGCTGTTGGAGCGCTTGCACCAGTTCATAGAGATCCAATGACCCACCGCGATCGCCCTTGGGAGAGACGGTGACATGACCCGCAGCATTAATCCCAAAGTAGGGTTCGCCCCAGCCCTGAATGCGGTAGAGCTGTTCGCTGTCTTCAATTGTCCAATTGCTGGTTTTCGTAACGGTCAATGCCATCGTGGGTGACACAGCAGCCATAGTGCGCTCCCAAATAAAACCCTGCTGATCCTAACTTGTTTTTGCCAGTGGCACCAATGCAATTGCCGTCGGCTTTTCGGAAGCGTTCGGCTGGCATGGTAGCATTAGGGATCGCTTCCCCTACCGTTGACCGCCATGGCCTTTACAAAAATTTTGATTGCCAATCGTGGCGAAATTGCACTGCGGATTCTGCGTACTTGTGAGGAATTGGGCATTGCAACGGTTGCCGTCTATTCCACCGTAGATCGCCATGCCCTGCACGTGCAATTGGCTGATGAGGCGGTGTGCATTGGCGAAGCCCCCAGTAGCCGCAGCTATCTCAATATTCCCAACATTATTGCCGCTGCCCTCACCCGCCATGTCTCGGCGATTCACCCTGGCTATGGCTTTTTAGCGGAAAATGCCCGCTTTGCGGAAATCTGCGCCGACCACAAAATTACCTTTATTGGGCCGAGCCCCGCTGCCATGCGTGCTATGGGGGATAAATCCACTGCCAAAGCGACGATGCAACAGGTGGGGGTGCCGACAATTCCCGGCAGTGATGGACTGGTGCAGGATGAGGAAACTGCCCGGGCGATCGCCCGCAAAATTGGCTATCCTCTGATGATTAAAGCCACGGCTGGGGGAGGGGGTCGGGGGATGCGCTTGGTGCGCTCTGCTGAAGATTTAGGACGGGCCCTCAGTGCCGCCCAAGGGGAAGCGGAAGCCGCCTTCGGTAATGCCGGCGTCTATCTGGAGCGGTTTATTGAAAATCCCCGCCACATTGAGTTCCAGATTTTAGCAGATAGCTATGGCAATGTTATTCACCTCGGGGAGCGCGATTGCTCTGTACAGCGGCGTCACCAAAAGCTCCTTGAGGAGGCGCCTAGCCCTGCCCTCACCCCAGAACTACGTGCCAAGATGGGAGCCGCCGCTGTGACTGCCGCCAAAGCCATTAACTACGTCGGTGCCGGCACAATTGAATTTCTCCTTGACGGCCAAAACAACTTCTACTTTATGGAGATGAATACCCGCATTCAGGTGGAGCACACCGTCACGGAAATGATTACGGGGCTAGATCTGATTGCGGAGCAAATTCGCATTGCCCAAGGGGAACCCCTCAGCTTGACCCAAGAGCAGGTTGAGTTGCGCGGACACGCGATCGAGTGCCGCATCAATGCCGAGGATCCGGAGCGCAATTTCCGTCCCCATCCCGGGCGTATTAGCGGTTACTTGCCCCCCGGTGGCCCTGGGGTGCGCATGGACTCCCATGTTTATACCGACTATGAAATCCCCCCCTACTATGATTCGCTGATCGGTAAATTGGTGGTGTGGGGGAGCGATCGCCCCGCTGCCATTGCCCGCATGAAGCGTGCCCTAAGAGAATGTGCGATTATGGGGGTGCCGACCACCATTCCCTTTCATCAGCAGGTGATGGACACACCGGAGTTCCGCAGCGGCATTGTCTATACCAACTTTGTCGATAAGCTCATGACCACATTGGGCTGGAATGTTTAATGCCTGGACCAAGAAAACTACTGATTGCAGCGAGTGGCACCGGGGGGCATCTCTTTCCGGCGCTGGCAGTGGCAGCAGAGTTACCTGAATATGAGATCCATTGGCTGGGGGTACGCGATCGCCTTGAACAGAAATTGATTCCGCCCTATTACCCCCTGCATACAATCAATTTTAGTGGCCTCCAAGGTAAGACCCCTTGGGCAAGGCTGCGCCCCTTGTGGCAATTTTGGGGGGCTTTTTGGCAAACGCGCCAGTTGTTAAAACAGGGACACTTCCAAGGGGTGTTTACCACCGGTGGCTACATTGCGGCGCCAGCTATTTTAGCGGCTCGCAGTTTGGGGCGTGTCGCCCTGCTTCACGAAGCCAACGCCTTACCGGGCAAAGTCACCCGCTGGCTGGCTCCTTGGTGTACGCTGATTGCCTTGGGTACCCCCGCGAGTTTGGCCTACCTCAACTCTAAACGGCTGAACCTACGGGTCACGGGCACACCGGTGCGTCCCGATATTCTCCATCCCGGCGACTTGGAGTTGCCGATTCCCAAGGAGGTGCCCCTGATTCTAGTGATGGGGGGGAGTCAAGGAGCAGTGGCCATCAATCGCCTTGTACGGGAAACGGTTCACCGCTGGATCGATGCTGGGGCTTGGGTGGTGCATCTCACGGGTAACAATGATCCCGATGCTCAAAGTGTTCAGCATCGCCACTACCTCGTCTTTCCCTTCTTTGAACCCATGGGACCCCTGCTGCACCGTGCGGATATCGTCATTAGTCGAGCCGGCGCCAGTGCCTTGGCGGAACTGACACTCACAGGAACCCCGGCGCTATTAATTCCCTATCCCGATGCGGCTGAGGATCACCAAACGGTCAATGCTAAAGTGCTGGTGAGTGCCGGGGCTGCTGAAATGATCCCGCAATCGGCATTGACGGGCGATCGCCTCGGACAGATCATTTTAGAATGGCTACGGCAGCCCCAAAAATTACAAGCCATGGCGGAGAATGCCCGCCAATTGGCGATGCCCAACAGCAGTCAGCAGGTCGCTGATCTGATTCGTACGCTGATTCCCGCCCCCTAGGAAACGCGCTATGCCCATCCGTCTTCTTTTTGTTTGTCTTGGTAATATCTGTCGCTCCCCTGCCGCCGAAGGGATCATGCAGGATCTAATCAAAAAGGCTGGCCTAGAGCATGAGATTCAGTGTGATTCCGCTGGCACCAGCAACTTCCACGTTGGTGATCCACCGGATGCCCGCATGGTGATGACGGCACGGCAACGGGGACTGCCCTTGACCCATCGAGCACGCCAATTTCATGCTGCCGACTTTGAGGAATTTGATCTGATTTTGGCGATGGATCGGGAAAACTACTACGATATTTTGCGCCTTGACCCCGAAGGGAAATACCGCGATAAGGTGCGGTTAATGTGCGATTTTTGCCGTCACTACGACGCGAAGGAAGTGCCCGACCCCTACTATGGTGGTCGTCAGGGGTTTGAGAAGGTGTTGGATCTGCTCACCGACGCCTGTGAAGGCCTCTTGGAGTATCTCAAGGCTCACTACCCCCAACTACAGGAGCAGCATTGATGGACTACCGCAGTGCCGGTGTAGATGTGGCCGCTGGCCGCGCTTTTGTTGAGCAGATTCGCCCCTTAGTGCAGCGAACCCAACGACCGGAAGTCGTGGGACGACTGGGAGGCTTTGCTGGGCTATGTCAAATTCCCAAGGGCTATCGTCAACCCCTTTTGGTGTCGGGAACTGATGGGGTGGGTACCAAGCTGAAACTGGCTCAAGCCCTCGATCGCCACGAGACTGTCGGCATTGATCTGGTGGCCATGTGCGTCAACGATGTCCTCACCTGCGGTGCTGAGCCGCTCTTTTTCTTGGACTACATTGCCTGTGGTCGGCTAGCGCCAGAGATTATGACTGCTGTGGTGGCGGGTATTGCCCAAGGGTGTGAAGCAGCGGGTTGTGCCCTCTTGGGGGGGGAGACAGCGGAAATGCCGGGATTCTATGCCGAAGGGGTCTATGACCTCGCAGGGTTCTGTGTTGGTGTCGTTGAGCAGGATCAGGTGCTGGATGGCACGCAGGTACAGGTGGGGGATGTGGTCTTGGGATTGGCCAGTTCTGGGCTGCACAGCAATGGCTTTAGTTTGGTGCGCAAGATTGTTAGCGATCGCCAACTCAGTTGGCAGGATACTCCCCTTGGTACCTCTTCCCTTGGCGAGCTGTGCTTGGAACCAACGCGCCTCTACGTCCAACCCATTCGTGCTGCTTTAGGTCAAGGAATTCCCATCCACGGCATGGCCCACATTACGGGCGGTGGGTTGCCTGAAAATTTGCCCCGCTGCTTGGGCGAAGGGCGATCAGCCCAACTGAACCCTCAGGCTTGGCCGATTCCACCGCTTTTTCACTGGCTGGGGGAGATGGGAGAAGTCAGCTTGGCCGAACTCTTTAACACCTTCAATATGGGCATTGGGTACACCGTGGTTTTACCGGCGTCAGCGGTTGCAGCGGCGCAGGCCTGCTTTGCCAAGTGGGGGATTGAGAGTTGGCCGATTGGCACCGTTGTTGCGGGCACCGGTGAGGTATTGGGATTACCTGCTGCTTAATTGATGCACATTTGCTATTCACCATTGCGCTCCCGCCTAGAATAAAGGGGCTGGATGCTACCACGGACTGTTGCGAAATTTGTATCAAGCAGCATCCTTAGAGATAGCAGAGTAGGACACTATTGGGGAAAGAGTTCTTTGAGGGCTTCTTCGAGGGTGGGTGCCATCACAATCCGCTGGTTATCCATAACGATGACCCGTGCTAAGGTGGGCAGTTGATTTTGATCGGCTTCGAGGTAAATGGGTTCGACGTAGAGGAGCGATCGCTCGATGGGGATAATGAGAAGATTGCCCTGCACCGATCTTGACCCTTGGCGATTCCAGAGGGAAATTTGCTGTGAAATCATTGGGTCTTGATTGATACGTGCCTCCATTTGTTCAGGGCCAAAGACCAGTTCTTGCTTGGGAAAGACGTAGAGCAGGAGCTTGCCATAGTTTTGACCATCGGAGCGAGCCGCCAGCCAGCCAATGAGGTTGGGACGATTCACGGGCGTAAAGGGGACCAGCAGAATAAACTCCTCGGTGTAGCCAATGGGCAGCTTGGTAATGAGATAGTAAGGGGCAACGGCTTGGGGTTTTTCGCGGTAGATCTCCTTGGGAATTTGCCAGAGGTCTTCGCGGTTGTAGAACACCACGGGATCCGTCATGTGGTATTTCAGGAGCTGCTCGGACTGCACTTGCAGCAGATCAATGGGATAGCGAATGTGGCGATAGAGGCGGTGGGGCATCGCACTCAGGGGATGAAAGAGGGTTGGGAAGAGCCGCTGCCACGTGCGAATCATGACATCGTCGGGTTCCACCACATAGAAGGTGACATCGCCGTTATAGGCGTCCACCACCACTTTGACGGAGTTGCGAATGTAGTTAAACGAGTGCTGCCCCGGATCGCTGTAGGGATAGTAGCGACTGACGGTATAGGCATCAATAATCCAGTAGAGATAGCTAACCCCCGCAGTGCTCGGGCTAGCCGCAATGTCGTGTTCAGAGCGTGGATCGGCGACGACAAGGTAAGGCTCACTGTCAAAGCGCAGAAAGGGGGCGATCGCCCGCACGCGATCCTGAATCAATCGCCGAAAGAGCACCCGTGAATCTGGCCGCAAGTTGGGGGTCAACAGGAGTTGCCAATCCCGGAAATAGACGCTATAGACCAAGCGTCGCCACCAACTAGCAATGGGTACGCCCCCCGTGCCATCGTAGTGGTTATAGACATTTTCAGCCCCGCGGGGAAAATCCAGTTCTGGGACATCGGAAGGGGCAAAGATGTAGGTATTGGTGAGTTCACCGTAATAGATGCGGGGGTAGAAAAATGGAATACTCTCGCGAATCTCGGGGGGATTGACCAGTAGCTCACCCGTATCGCCAATATCGCGCACAAAGTACTTGGGCAGACCATTGGCCTCGGCGGTATTCACGGGACTCATGGTGAAGCCATAGCCGTGGGTAAATACGAGGTGCTCGTTAATCCAACTGCGGGCAAACCGCTGAACCGCACTGTAGTCCACTTCCCGAGCGGCAATGAGGACTTGGCGAATTTCGGATTGGTCTTGTTCAGGGGATAGTTTGAGATAGTAGCGATCCAAAAAGGCCGCTGGAAACCGATAGTAGGAGCGCAGTTGTTGCAGTTGGCGGTTGGTTTCAAGCAGAGGGCGGGTATCCCAAAGACGAATGTTACGGGTGGTGGCCGCATTGGCAGCAATGATCTCGGCGTTGAGGTTATTCTCCGGCTGAAAGGGTTCGACCCGCATTTTTTCAAGGTTAAAGCCTTCGCGGGTGTGGGTAATGGTGCGTTGAATGTAGGGGAGTTCCCGTTGCAGTTGGTTGGGTTGAACAATCGCTGCTTCAATGGCTGTGGGCAGGAGCCAATCGGCAATTAAGATGACCACTAGATAGCCCAATGTAAAGCCAAAGAGGCCGGGGGCGATCGGTCCTAGCCGCCGCTGCCCTTCGCCGCCCCGTCGAATCGCTGACCAAGCCAACAAACAGGTGACGCCAAAGGCCGAGGCCGAGAGCCAACCATAGAGGGGTAAGCGCACGGTGACATCGGTATAGCCTGCGCCAAAGGCAGCCCCATTAGTTGAATAGAGAAGTTTGTAGCGCTCTAGCCAGAAGCTAAAGGCCACGGTGGCAAAGACAAAGGCACTTAAGCCCTGTAAATGCCGCCGTTGCGATCGCACGAAGCCGAGGAATTTGCCATGACTGAGAGTTTCATTGGCAAGGAGATAACCCAGGGCCGTTCCCCCTAAGCCGACAACACTGAGGTTCACCAACCATAGGCGCAACAGTTCCCACAGGGGGATTTCAAACAGGTAAAAGCTAATGGAACGGTGAAAGAGCGGTTCGGTATGGGGATCACTGGCGGCAAACAGTCCCTTGAGAACCACTGACCAACTGAGGCTGGCGATCGCCCCCATAGCAAGGCTTAAGAGAATGCCCAATCCTTGAAAGAGGCGCACAGGCAACCACAGCCCCAGCAGCAATGCTGCCAAACTCAGCACTAATAGCCGAGGATTCTGCACTATTTGCAGTGATAACTCCGCCACCCGCCAAACACTCAGTTGCGGCAGCAGAGGGCTATTAAACGTAATTTCTGAGCGCTGTTGCCACAGCTGCAGAGCGATCGCCCCAATATGGTAGGTAGCAACAATTAGCAGCCAAGTTAAACCGCTGGCACACAACAAAAGCCGCCATAGCCCCAACCCCCGATAGGTACTCTGGGCTGTCAGGGTGGGATCGAGGGTCACGGTGCGTTGCCGCAGGAGCCAGTGTTGCTGCCAGCCATAGAAAAGCGCCGATACCCCCGCAACCGCTAGAAACAGTAAAGCTTGGACACTCCAGCGCTGCCAGACCACCGCCAAATAACCCAGTTGATCAAACCAGAGGCTTTCGGCAATCAAGCGACACAGCCCCACCCCAAGGGCGATCGCCAGCACGAGGCCAGAGAGCCAGCGCAACCAACGGGGCATAAACTGTATAGCGGAGAGCGACGGCATCAACCTCGAAAAATCGTTAAAACTACGGTACAGTGCAGCTAGATGCTTTCCTAAGGCCAGTTTAGCGATTTAACTATGTTCTTGCGCTCACTACTTATTGCCCTCTTGAGTTTGCTTCTGTTTCTGAGCCCATCAGCCCCCAGCTGGGCGCTCGGGGGTGAATTGCCCCCTCTCAATGCCCCAGCACCTGACTTTTCCCTTCCCAGCAGCACCGATGGTCAACCCATTTCCCTGAAGGATTATCGCGGCAAGTGGGTAGTGCTGTACTTTTACCCCAAGGACTTCACCTCTGGCTGCACCCTCGAAGCCCAACGCTTTCAGCGGGATATCGAGCAATTTCATGCCCACAACGCTGAAGTCATTGGCGTCAGTGCCGACTCGGTAGCCTCCCATGAAGATTTTTGTGACAGTGAAGGCTTGACCTTTCCCCTCCTCTCTGACCCCGATGGCCAAGTCAGCAAGGCCTATGGCTCGTGGTTGGGATTTGTCTCGCTGCGCCACAGTTTCATCATTGATCCTGAGGGCATCCTGCGGGAGCGTTATGTCAAAGTGAATCCCGCGATCCACAGTCAGGAGGTACTGGCTCGCCTAGAGGAACTGCAACAGCAAGCTTAGGTCTCTATTGCTGCGGCGAGGGTTCAGGGGTTGCTGGAGATTCATTTTGCACCTGCTGCGCTGCCTGCTGAATAGCATCTTTATACTTGGCGGGGGCTAATTCCACGGCTTTGGCATAGAGGGACGCCGCCTCAGTCTTTTTCCCCTGTTCCGTCAGTGCCATCGCTTGGGCAAGAACTGGGCGAAAATCGTTGGGATTTTCTTTGCCCAGATTTTGGAAGAGGGTGAGCGCTTCATCGTAGCGTTTTTGTGCCATATAGACATCGCCAAGGAGAAGTTGTAAAGCCGTGACATCTACGCTCCCTGGTTGGACTTTGTTGGCTTGCTCTGCCCCTTGGAGACTCTCTTCAATCAAACCAATAGCAGCTTGGGGACGATCTTCCTTGAGGTAAAGATCCACAAGACCCCGCAGGGCATTGAGGTTCCCCGGAGATTTAGCAAGAACTCCCTGAAAGGTTTGGGCAGCCCCCTCGCGATCGCCCGTTTGTTGTTGCGCTTGCCCTAGGAGAATGGCATAGTCTGTTTGCTCGGGTCGCTGCGCCGCCAACCGCCGCAAGGGATCAATGACGCTGGCAATTTCTCCTTTGCCTAGTTGAATCAGTTGCAGCCGAGCCAGCACCAAGCCTTCCAGTGCCGTGGCATTGTTGGGTTCACGCTGCAGCACCAGTTGATAGCCCTTTTCTTGGGCTTGGAGTTCTGCGATTTTGTCTGCCGCCGGGGGACTGGCCACAGGGCTAGGGGTGGCTTGGGGTGACGTAAAGGCACTGGTGAGTAGGGGCATGACAGAAATGGCGATGAAGGGAATCATCCCCAACACCAACACTAAAAGAGTGATCCATTTCTTGCGCATTCTGCCTCCTGCCCAACGTTTGCCTTGCCAGTACGATTCTAGCCTAGGGGGTAGGGCAATCATTGCGAATTTTCCCGTGGCTTCCCCTTGCTAAAATTTGAAAGATTCCTCGGAGAGCTGCCATGAGCGAACTAACGCCAGAAACGATTAATTGTGCAGAGGCCTGTGTCAATGGCTGTGTCCTTGGCGATCGCTGTCCTAACCGCGAGTACATTGCTGCCGCCACCAAGTTTATGAATGATACGCCCCTCGATCAAATTCTGCAAATCGCAGCGGATAGCTATCCTAAACGTCTCTTGGCCTCGATTGAACGCGATCGCCAGCGAGCGGCGAACCCACCCCAAGAATAACTCGGGCGATTCATGTCTCGTCTGCGTGCATTGCAGGGGTACCTGCTCCTGCGGCTTTTACTTGCGCCGCTGATGCTGTGGACGATTGTCACCGTCGTCTTTTTGCTGCTGCGAGCCACGCCGGGGGATCCCGTGGATGCGATTTTAGGCCCCCGTGCCCCGATGGCTGTTAAAGAGGCCTTGCGAGAACAATTGGGCTTGGCTCAGCCCCTGTGGCAACAATACTTGACTTACTTAGGGCAACTCCTGCGATTTGATCTGGGAACCTCCCTCACCAGTCAAGGGGAAGCCGTTACGAGTATCATTGCCCAGCATTTTCCTGCAACGGCTGAATTAGGCCTTGCGAGTCTGGCGATCGCCTTTGGTTTAGGTGTGCTCATTGGCAGTCTGGCTGCGGTTAAATCTGGCACTGCTTGGGATATCGGAGGTCGCCTCTTTGGCATCATCACCTATGCCTTGCCCCTCTTTTGGCTGGGGATGCTCTTGCAACTGCTCTTTGCGGTGAATCTGCGTTGGCTTCCCTTGGGTACCCGCTACCCGATCACAGAAACACCCCCCCAAGGTCCCACAGGGCTGTATCTGCTGGATGCGCTCCTGAATGGCAATCTCCACCAACTGGCAACTGCTTTCAGTTACTTGCTCCTGCCTGCGGTCACGCTGGCGATCGTCCTCAGTGGTATCTTTGAGCGCATTGTGCGGGTGAATCTCAAGCAAACCTTAGTGGCAGATTATGTGGAAGCTGCCCGTGCCCGTGGTATCCCTGAGCATCGGATTCTCATTCACCATGCCCTCAAGAATGCCTTGATTCCGGTGATCACGGTTTTGGGTCTGACCCTTGCGAGCCTCTTGGGGGGAGCGGTGTTGACGGAGGTGACGTTTTCTTGGCCGGGGTTGGGTCAGCGACTCTACGAGGCGATCGCGCTGCGGGACTATCCAACTGTACAGGGCATTGTGGTTTTCTTTGCCGTGATTGTGGTCGCCGCTAGTATTCTCATTGACTTGCTTAATGCTTGGATTGACCCCCGCATCCACTACTAACTTTTTGGCACCTGCCGATAGAATAAAAAACGAAACGATGTAACAAATCTTAATGTTTAGGAGGTTATGCATCATGGCTCTAGCCGTTGGTACACCCGCACCGCCCTTTACTGCTAAAGACACCCATGGCAATACCGTCTCCCTTAGTGACTTTGCGGGCAAAACTGTCGTGCTGTACTTTTACCCCAAGGATGACACCCCCGGCTGCACCAAAGAGGCCTGTAGCTTCCGTGACAACTATGCCGCCTATCAGGGCAAAGATATCGTAGTTTTGGGGGTGAGCAGTGATGACGAAACCTCGCACCAAAAATTCACGGAGAAATTCAACCTTCCCTTCCCCCTCCTAGCGGATGTGGATCAGTCCATTATCAAGGCCTACGACGTGGATGGCGGCGGCTACGCCAAGCGAGTCACCTATGTCATTGACGGCAATGGCATCATTTCCCATGTCTATACCAGCGTCAAAACCGATACCCACGCCACCGACATTTTGGCGGATCTCGGCTTATAGGCGACTCTAAAAGTCATTATTGGGTGAGGCGGCTGGAGAGGTTCTGGCTGCCTTTTTGTTGATTGAACGGAGAGAGAGGGATTCGAACCCTCGGTGACATCACTGCCACACTCGATTTCAAGTCGAGCGCATTCGACCACTCTGCCATCTCTCCCA
>FMJZ01011492.1_pt1 | contig 16715 bp, 12 predicted proteins | sample 1987881 | NCBI WGS metagenome assembly FMJZ01 (sample SAMEA4378227, study PRJEB15110) | soil metagenome | biome: soil; feature: Field; material: Soil | place: India | collected 2015-03-11 | depth 0 m | reverse complement strand
CGCCTTCATCGTTTAGGAATATGGTTATTTTTCCGTGGCCCTCCAGCCTTGTGATGGGGTTTATAACTATCTCTTTCATTTGGGCATCACCTTCCTCCTTAAAATGGAATTAGCTAAGGAATACTTGTAGAAGGTTCCAACAGGGTCAACCACTTGCTCAATAACCTTTGGGTCTACAGCTATAGAGGCGAAGGCGCTTATCATGGTGGCGCCTTGGTCTGTCACTTTTGGTGTTGGTCCGCCGCATCCAGTGCACGGGATATTAGCCTTCAAACACTGGGCGCTGCATCCGCCTCTTGTGGCGGGACCCATGCATATGACGCCTTGATCTAGGAAACATGTTTTGAAGTCGTCTTCTATTTCGTAGATTCGCCTTACTTTGGTTATTTTTCGGTCTTTCTTTTCTCGTGGGCATTCGTCGCAGACAGACTTGTTTAGCAGGAAGCTTGAGCCTTTAGGTGGGAGTTTTCCGTTTAAAATGGCGTCTAAAGCTTCAATTATCCTTGGAACTGGAGGGGGACAGCCAGAAATGAAATAGTCCACGTCGACGGTTTGCGCCAAGGTTTTGACAGTGTCGTAAAACTCTGGAAGCTCCAGCTCTCCTTGTGCAACCTTAAATCGTGTTTGAGGAGTTACGCTTTCCGGGTTTCTTGTTGAAGGAGTTTCAAAGTATGCTCTTTCAAAAATTTTCTCTCTGTTCCACAGGTTTCCTAAGCCTATTACGCAGCCGTCGCAGGCGCAGGAGCCGAAAGCCACCAGCACTTTTGATTTTTGCCTTAACAGTTTTGCCATGTGCTCGTTTTCCTCTGTTCTTATGGCGCCGTTGAAGAAGCAGACATCTATGCTTTTGTCGGGCATGGCTTCCACATCTTTATATTTAATGTCCATGGCAACAGGCCAAAAAACAATGTCTGCTTTGGCTATAACGTCTAAGATTTTCTCGTTGACGTCTAAGACTGCGATTTCGCAGCCGCCACAGCTTGCAGCCCAATAAAACGCGAACTTCAATTTTTGAGGTTTCTCCATTCTCCTCACCATTGGTCATAATTTTAATGAAGCTAGTTTATTGCAGCTTCTATAATTTAAATTTAGCTCATAAAGTAAATAGAAAATATGTTTCATTAAGCTTAATTTATTCTTAGCATATTCAAAGAGAGTTTAGTGCAATGCACACGCTAACTTGTGGCGGCGGTTTCCGCCTCTTTATCCACAGTCCTTTCGGCTTCTGTCTTTTCCCCGCTTACAACGGCTTCCGACAGTTCCGCTTTCTCTGCAGCTTGAGGCGGTTGCTTCTCTTCCTTTAGGTTTAGGGTTCCTCTAATTGTGCCGTCCTCCATGTACTTAAGCTGAAAGCCAAGATTTTTCATGAGCTCTATTGCCTTTCGGTTTTCAGGAAGCATTACTCCATAAACGCTTTCTAATTCGCGTTCCTTGCATATTTCTATAACATAGTCCACAAGCTTTGTTCCTAAGCCTAGTCCTTGCCATGGGTCTGCCACAAGAAAAGCTATTTCGCCTGTTTTTCCGTCAAGTTCTATGCTTACTCTGGCGGCTCCAATTATTTTTCTTTTGCCGTTTTCTGTTAGTTCGGCGACTATGGCTATTTCTCGGTCATAGTCAATATTGCAGTATCGAACTCTAACCTCATGGGGCATGTGCTTAAGCGTTTGGAACAGTTTATAGCGGATGGACTCTTCCGAGCAGTTTTTAAACATTTCAAGCCATAAGGGTTCGTCTTCTGGTTTTATAGGTCTTAAAAGCACTGTTCTGCCGTCGCGGAGCTTCCATAAGGTTTCATATTTTTTGGGGTAGGGGCTTATCACCAAGTGCTGGTGGGGTTCAATTTTCTGAAAGACAAGCTTCTCGTCGATTATTATGCGGGCGTCTATGGCTAAGGCTTCTTTCTCATCCACCAGCAGCGGATTTATGTCAATTTCCTTTATCTGCGGGAAGTCTATGAGCAAATGCGAAAAAAGAACCATCACCTCTTCGAGGCGTTTAATGTTGGATGGAGGCATCCCGCGGTAACCCTTCAAAAGCTGATAGACCTTTGTCTCCTCCATCATCCTTCTAGCCAAAGTCTGGTTCAGTGGAGGCAAACCGATGGAAAAGTCCCTAAAAAGTTCAACTCCAATCCCGCCCATTCCAAACATGACTATTGGACCGAAAACAACATCCTTTTTTGCTCCGAGAATGACTTCACATCCGCGTTTCTTAACCATAGGCTGAACTGTCACGCCGATGATTTCCGCGTTTGGATTATACTTTTTAGCGTTTTCCATTATGGTTCTGAAAGCTGCCCTGACCTCATCATCGTTTTTAATGTCGAGGATTACGCCGCCCGCATCTGTTTTGTGAATTATTTGGGGAGAGAGAATCTTCAAGACAACTGGATAGCCTATCCGCGAAGCTATAGCAACAGCCTCATCCTCATCTTTGGCGATAAACGTTTTAACAACTGGAAAGTTGTAAAACTCCAAAACTTTTTTGGCTTCAAACTCTGTCAATACTTCACGGTTTTCAAGGGCAGCATTCCGCATAATAGCCATTATTGGAAGCTTAGGCGGAGAAACATCCACAGGCAACTCTTCAGGCGTTTCATAAAGCAGTTCGAGGTTGCGCTTATACTGGTACATGTAAAGGTAGGTTTTAACTGCTTGTTCAGGAGTGGAAAAGGTTGGAATTTCGTTTGCGTTGAATATAAAGTTGGCTTCTTCAACAGCTTTTCTGCCCATAAAAGAGGTTAGGATGGTTTTGCCCTGCTGTCCTTTACTTTTTACAAGTTCTACAATGCTTTTAGCTATTTCAACGGGTTCCGCCACCGCTTGAGCCGTGTAAATTAATAGGATTCCGTCAACATTTTCATCGTTGAGGCATGCCTCCAAAACAGCCTTGTAACGGTCGGCTTTGGCGTCTCCTAAAATGTCAATGGGGTTGCCGTGGCTCCAGTAGGGCGGGAGAATGCTGTTAAGGTAATCCATTGTTTGCTGGCTTAACTTGGCAAGTTTGCCGCCCATGCCTATCAAGGCGTCTGTAGCCATAACACCTGGACCTCCAGCGTTTGTGATTATCGCTAGGTTTGGTCCGCGGGGCAGTGGTTGCAAACCTAAAACTTCAGCACAGTTGAATAGGTCTGCTATTTCTTCGACGCGCACTACTCCGGCACGTTTGAATGCTGCATCGTAAACATTGTCTTCGCCAGTAAGCGAACCGGTGTGGGAGGCTGCTGCTTTGGCGCTTTCGCTGAACTTTCCAGCCTTAACAACAATTATTGGCTTTGTTCTGGCGAAGTGTCTGGCGGCGCTCATGAACTTGCGGGCGTTGGTTATGCCTTCTACATACATGAGGATGCTGCGGGTTTTCGGGTCTGTTCCAAAATAGTCTATTAAATCGCCAAAATCCACATCTATCATTGAACCAACTGAAACGAAGTGGCTGAAACCCACATTCTCGTGAACCGCCCAGTCCAGAATCGCCGTGCCCAGTGCTCCGCTCTGGCTTATGAAGGCTATGTTGCCGGGTCGGGGCATCTTATTAATGAATGTGGCGTTTAGGCGTATGCTTGGGCGAATGATTCCCAAACAGTTGGGCCCAATAATACGCAAATCGTATTTCCTTTTAATCTCGAGAATCTTGTCTTCTAAGGCTTTACCTTCTGGACCAGTCTCCTTAAACCCAGCACTTATGATGATTAAACCTTTTATTCCGGCTCTGCCGCACTGTTCCACAACATCTGGAACAGTTTTTGCAGGAGTGGCAATAACCGCCAAATCAACGGTTTTGGGAAGCTGCTCAACGGTTTGGTAGGCTTTAACGCCTAAAATCTCCTTTTTGCGAATGTTTACGGGGTAAACTTCCCCTTCGAACCCGGATTCAAGAAAATTCTTCATCAAAGCATAGCCCACAGAACCCTCTTCATCGCTTGCGCCAACAACAGCCACGCTTTTAGGGTTAAAAATCTTGTCAAGATGCAACGTAACCATGCTCAAGCACCAGCACCCTTGAAAATTCGACGGCGAAGATTAAAAGTTTATGCAACGACGCTACAGTTTAGCAAGATCGTCGCTTTAAAAATTAATGCTAGAAAACTAGAGGGGAGAGGGTAGTCACTATGGGTTGTTTTTCAAAACCATTTTCGCAGAAAATCTATAGAGGGAGGAGAGCTATTGGCTTTTTTCACAACCAAAAAATGTAGAAGGGGGATATCCAATTTAGGTTTTGGCAGACGCCTAAATTTGACCTATTTCTTATTCATCAAGTATTCGTGGATGGCTCTTGCAGCCCTTTTTCCGGCACCCATGGCGCTTATGACGGTTGCTTCGCCAGTGACTATGTCGCCTCCTGCGTAAACGCCTTCAAGGCTTGTTTTGCCGTTTTCATCAGCCACAATGGTGCCCCACTTTGTAACTTCTAAGCCTTCTGTTGTGCGTTGAATAATCGGGTTTGGAGTCCGCCCAATAGCAATAATGGCGGTGTCTATGTCCATTAGGAATTCTGAGCCTTTAATTGGGACTGGTCTGCGCCTCCCAGACTCGTCTGGAGGACCAAGCTCCATCTGTATGCATTCCATCTGTTTAACCCAGCCCTTTTCGTCGCCGATAAAACGTGTCGGCGCCGCAAGAAACTTGCAGATTATCCCCTCTTCCTCAGCGTTTTCAATCTCCTCTTTGCGGGCCGGCATCTCTTCCCTTGAACGACGATAAACTATGCACACTTGTTCGGCGCCGAGGCGAAGCGCAGAACGCGCAGAGTCCATGGCTACGTTCCCGCCGCCAATAACCACCACATGTTTCCCAATCCTTATTGGCGTGTCATACTCTGGAAAAGCATAAGCCTTCATCAAGTTAACCCTAATCAGAAACTCGTTAGCCGAATATATCCCGCCCAAGTTTTCGCCTGGAACACCCAAAAACTGGGGCAAGCCAGCACCAGTTCCAATGAAGACTGCGTCGAAACCCCTCTCCTTTAACAGTTCTGGAATAGTGTAAGTTCTGCCAATCAAATAGCCAAGCTTAAGCTCCACACCCAACTTTTTAATGTAATCCACTTCCGCCTGCACTATGCTTTTCGGCAAACGAAACTCTGGAATCCCATAAACGAGCACGCCGCCTGGAAGATGCAAAGCCTCAAAAATAACCACTTCATGCCCAAGCTTGGCAAGGTCAGCCGCCGCCGTCAAACCAGCTGGCCCAGCGCCTATAATAGCTACATGCTTTCCAGTCGGCGGAGCCTTATCCGGCACTGTGAAGCCTCTAGCCCTTTCCCAGTCCGCCAAAAACCTTTCAAGCCTTCCAATGCTAACGGGTTCACCTACTTTACCAAGCACACACATTTTTTGGCATTGTTCCTCTTGGGGACAGACCCGCCCACAAATGGCGGGAAGACTGTTCTTCTCTTTAATTTTCCTTATGCCTTCCTCGTATTTTCCTTCTCTAAGCAGTTTGATGAAGGCTGGGATGTCGATTTCCACAGGGCATCCTTGGATGCATTGGGGTTTTGGGCATTGAAGGCAACGGTTTGCCTCTTCTAGAGCTTGCTCCTCCGTATAACCCAAAGCAACCTCGTTAAAATTGTGTTTTCGCACTTCCGGCGGCTGCTTCGGAATTGGAACAGCCTTTTTCTTAACTTTTGGTTTACTTTCCGCCACAGCCACAACCTCCAAGCTCCCACAGCAAAGCGCTTAAACGCTCCTCCGGGAGAAACATGCGTTGCCGATTAATCAAACCGTCAAAATCCACAAGATGCCCGTCAAACTCGGGACCGTCAACGCATCCGAACTTCATTTGTCCGCCGACGTTTACACGGCAAACACCACACATCCCCATACCGTCCACCATAATAGGCATAAGCGTAACAATTGTCGGAATTTTATACGGCTTCGTCAAGTCGCAGACAGCCTTAAGCATAGGAACAGGCCCCATGGCTACGCAACGGTCAAACCTCTCCTTAGCCAAGACATCCTTCAAGAAATCCATTCCCTTATAACCTTCAGAACCATCATCCGTCGCCACATAAAGCCTATGACTTAGGGATTTCATCTCCTCCTTAAAGAATAACAGCTCTTTTATTCGAGCGCCCATAACAGTGACAACAGTGTTTCCAGCTTCCCGTAAGGCTTTAACCTGCAGAAGCATCGGCGCAATCATAACGCCTCCAGCCACGCAGAGAACCTTGCCAAAATTCCTAATTTCAGAAGGATTTCCAAGGGGCCCAGTAATGTTCGCTATGGAATCCCCTTCCTTTAACAGACCGAGCTGCTTTGTTGTTTTGCCCACCTCGTTAAAAACAAACGTTATTGTCCCCTTCCCAGCGTCATATCCAGCTATGGTCAGGGGCACCCTCTCGCCTTTCTCATCGATAATCACTATGATAAACTGTCCTGGACGAGCCTTTTCAGCGATTTGCGGGGCATAAACCTCGAAGAGCTTAATTTTCGGCGCCAACTCCACAGCTCTTACAATTTTATACATTTTGCTAATCCCTCCCTGCAGATTTTCTTGTTGGCGGCAGCGCCGCAACCTTCTTCACAAACTTGTCAAGTTTTTCTTCAAAATCACCCGTCTGTCTTGGAGAAGCCTCAAAAAGTTCAAAGCGTTCAAGCATATTCATTTTCTTCAAAACATCCTTTAGCACAGCCATATTTCTTTCAGCCGTGTCGCGTCCCTCCTGAAGTTTACAGTCTTCAGCTGAACAGACAACAACCATAACTCCGTCAAAGCCGTTTTGTAAAGCGTTGACAACGTGAACTGGGTCAAGCGCCTTAAAACATGGAACCTCAAGCGTCACAGCATTCCTCTTAAAGAATATGCCTTCAGGATTGTCGAGGGCTGAAAACTCTGACCACTGACAACAGAAAACAAGGATTACCGGCGATTTGCCTTCGGCTTTCAGCCTAACAGCGAAATCACAGTAACGTTTCAAAACACTTTCAAACTCGAAACCCTTAATCTGAATGGCATAATGCGGACAAACTAAGGCACAGGCGCCGCATCCCATGCAATAGTCATAGAGAATTTTCGGCGTTGCAAAAGGTTCTGCTTCTATGGCTGCGTATGGGCATATGAAGACGCATTTGTCGCAGCCTACGCATTTAGCAGTGTCGTAAACAACTTTCCGAGAGTATTTGATAACTCTAACAGCTTCTTTGCTGAAGCCCAACTCTTCGAGAACCCTTCTACCGAGAAAAAGCCGCCTAGTGTTGATTTTTGTGCCCTCTTTAAAGCGGCAAAAGGAATCTTCACACTGAACTGAAACAATGTTCTTTACGCCAAATCCTAAAACCTTGAAAATAAACTCTGTTGGAACCCTTCCAGAACATGGCAAACGCAATGGAATATAATCCTTTACGCTTAAGCCCTGTTCAATTAAAATCTCTTCAACCTCACGCGTGGACGGAGAGTTTCCACGGCACATCAAAACCAAAGTTTCAATTCCAGTCTTTTTATGCAAATCTTCAACATATTTTACAAGGCTGTCATAGTCATAGTAGGCTATTTCAATCGCAAAAACTGGACAAGCACTATAGCATATCCCGCAGACTTGGCATTTTTGGATATCTATCTCCACCTTGCCAGTCTCAGCATCCCGTTTTATAGCCTCGTAGGGGCATACCGAATAGCATATGGAACAGCGGCTACAGTAATCTTGGTTTATACTTACTACAGGAGTTTGCTCCCCGCTCATCTAGCATTTCTCCAATCCGACTAAACGCATGCAAGCGCCAGAAGTTTTGAAAGATAACGCCACGAATAATATAATATTTTTGGAACAAAGTGGCTGTTCACTGCCTATAATAATAGGGTCTCCGAATATACCCATAAGCTTCCAGAGCAGCAGTTATCCCCTGTCCAACAGCCGTCCCAACCTGTTTAACTGGATGATTTGTAACATCGCCAGCGGCATAAACTCCAGAAATGTTGGTTCTCTGTCGAACATCAACAATAACATAGCCGTGCTCATCCACTTCCACGCCAGCCTCTTTGGCAAGGTGACTGTTGGGGATTTCACCAACTTGGACAAAGACTCCATCAATCGGCAACTCTCTGACTTCTCCAGTTTTGTTGTTGAATAAAATTGCCTTTTCCACAAGTTTTCCGCCTTTAATCTCCCTCAATTCAGTGTTCCAAAAAACTTCAACGTTGCCTTTCTCCAGCAAAGCCTTAACGCGGGCTTCTTCAGCGCGGAAGGCATCTCTTCTATGGGCGACTTTAACTTCTGAGGCAAGCTCCGCCAAATAAAGGGCTGTCACCACAGCAGAGTTTCCACCGCCAACCACGAGGACACGTTTACCCTTGAAAAGGGGACCATCACATATTCCACAGTAGCTCACCCCCCTTCCCTTAAACTCCTTCTCGCCAGGAACTCCCAACTCACTGTAGCTTGAGCCAGAAGCAATTATAACAGCCCCAGCCTTATAGACGCCTTTATCAGTTTTCACAACTTTCTCTTCACCCTTTAAATCCAAGCCAATAACCTTTTCAAACTCGTGAATTGCAATGCCAAGTTTTCTACACTGAGCCACAATTTTCTGTGCAAGTTCAGCTCCGCTTACTCTCTCGAAACCTGGGTAATTCTCAATCACTGGCGCGTCTCCTAGAGTCCCGCCGGCAATTTTCTCCTCTATGATTAGCGCCTTTAGTCCGCTTCTGGCAGCATAAATTCCAGCAGTCAAACCGGCAGGCCCAGCGCCAACAATTATTAGGTCCCATATTTCCATAGGCATCTCCCTTTAGTCGTCCTCATAGTCTAGTTCGTCTATCTCTATTTCGTAACATTCTTGGCAAAGGCCGTCAAAGGTTTCATATTCTTCCTTTGTGATTTTCCTTCCACAGCTTAAACAATGATAAATCTCTTCATCATCCTCTTCCATGTTGGAAGCCTCAAAATATTCTAGGCATATATCATTATAAGGCTAGTGCCAGCAGCTCCGCAATGTCCATGATTTGGATTTTACCCTCGTTTCCAGTGGTTTTTACAGCGTCTTCCATGGTTAGCATGCAGAAGGGACAAGCCACAGCTAGGATTTCTGCTCCAACATCAACGGCTTCTTTAACGCGGATTTCCGCCAAACGTGGACCTGGAATGTCAACCCACATTCTTCCGCCTCCGCCTTCGCAGCATAGGCTTCTGCTTCTTGAACGGTCAAACTCCAAAAGCGTGATGCCTTTAATGCTTTCTATAACCTTTCGAGGCTCATCGTAAATGTTGTTCTGTTTGCCAAGATAACATGGATCGTGGTAAATCACCTTTTTATTCAGCTCCTTCGAAGGGTTAAGCTTATTCTCATCAATTAGTTTTGCAAGAAGTTGCGAATGATGCTGCGCTTCAAAGCTTGTTTGGTTATATCGGTTTTTGAAAACGTTGAAGCCGTGGGGACAGTTGGTTACAACTTGTTTCACGCCATACTTGTTGAATATCTTCATGTTTTCTTCTACGAGAAAATCGAAGAGTCCTTTTTCGCCCATGCCGTAAACCTCGCTTCCACAACAATTTTCCTCTTCACCTAAAACGCCGAAGTTCAGCTGAGCCTTTTCGAAGCAAACTGCAAGGCTTTTTGCCACATTTTGGATTCTCGGGTCGTAGGCTGACGTGCATCCCACATAGTAGAGGACTTCAGCGCCTTGGGAAACATGTTTAACTTTCAAGTCTTGGCTCCATTCTGTGCGTTTTCCACGAATTCTACCCCAAGGGTTCCCATTCTTGAATATGCTTTCAAGTGCATCTCTAAGGGTGGGAGCTATCTGTCCCTCTTCAACAGCCATGCTTCTGATGTCTATTAGAAACTCGTAGGGGTTCAAGTCTTTTGGGCAGCGGATCCCACATGTAGAGCATGTGGTGCAGCTCCACAACTCGTTAGGCGGATGTATGGTTAGCCTACCCAGAGCGGAAACTTCCCGCATATATCTTCTAATGTTAAGATTGGCTTTCTTGGCAACTGGGCAGCTTCCAGTGCACATGCCACACTGGATACACTCTAAAAGCTTATGCCTCTCGACAAGTTCTTGCAGGTTCATTTTCTATGTCACTTTTGTTGAAAGTGAGGAGCAAGATTTTAAAAGCATTTTCCCCTTTATGGGTCTAAACAACCATGCAATTGGAGACATCCACTCATGTCAGAGGAGAAGAAAGAGGCTAAAACCCCCCGTGTAGGCATTTTCGTCTGCGAATGTGGTGGAAACATCGGCGACGTTGTCGATGTCGATGCTGTTGTCGAAGCTGTTAAAAACTGGGAAGGCGTGGCAGTAGCCAAATACCACAAATATCTATGCTCAAAACCAGCCCAAGAAATGATTGCCGAAGCAGTAAAAAAGGAAAAATTAGACAGAGTCGTCGTAGCTTCCTGCACGCCACGAATGCATCTTCCCACTTTCCAAAGCGTTTTGGAGCGGGCTGGATTAAACCCCTACATGCTTGAATTCGTGAACATTCGAGAACAAGATTCATGGGTTCACGGACCCAAACCGAACCCCGAAGCAACACGAAAAGCAATAAGTCTAATTAGGGGAGGTTATGAACGCAGTCTAGAACTTGAACCGCTGGAAACAATAAGCGAAAAAAGCTCACGGGAAATCCTAATAATAGGCGGCGGCATAGCCGGCATAACAGCCGCCCTTGAACTTGGATATTTAGGGTTTAAAGTCCACCTTGTTGAGCGGAAACCCAGCATAGGCGGAAACATGGCGAAACTCACAAAGGTTTTCCCCACATTGGACTGCGCCCAATGTATTTTAACGCCTCGCATGGCTGAAGTTGGCAGAAACCCAAATGTGAACCTGTTAACCTATGCGGAAGTGCAAGACGTAAGTGGGCGTCCAGGCAACTACATGGTTCGCGTTTTCATGAAGCCCAGAGGTGTTGACATTGAAAAGTGCAGAAGCTGCGGCGTCTGTGCCAAAGTCTGCCCCGTAACAGTTCCAGACGAGTTTAACGAAGGCTTATCCCAGCGGAAAGCCGCCTACATAGAGTTTCCCCAAGCAGTTCCCTCAGCTTACGCCATAGACTTTAACGCATGCACAAAATGTGGAAAATGCGAGCAGTTCTGCCCAGCAAAAGCCATAAACCTAAACGATACTGGCAAAATGGTTGAATTAAACGTCGGCGCCATAATCTTGGCTACTGGCTATAGGCTTTACGACGCGCGAAAACTCGAAAACTATGGATATGGCATATACAAAGACGTCATAACAATGATGGACTTGGAGAGGCTTACATCAGCCACTGGACCAACTGGAGGCTACGTCAAAAGGGCTGAGGGAAGCGACGTGCGCAAAATCGCCATCCTCCTCTGCGCAGGCTCAAGAGACAAAAATTACATTCCCTACTGCAGCCGAATATGCTGCATGTACGCGCTTAAACAAGCTTTTGTGCTCAAAAAAATGCTTGGAATAGATGTAACCATCTATTATACGGACATTAGAGCTACAGGAAAAGGCTATGAAGACTTGTACTGGCGAGACCAAGAAGCCGGAGTAGTATTTATTCGCGGAAAAGTGGCTGAAGTCTGGAAAAACAATAACGGAAAACTTGTTGTTCAAGTTGAGGACACGTTGACTGGCGAGACAAGGGAAGACGAGTTTGACATGGTGGCTTTAGCAACGCCAATGGTTCCACCAGACGGATTAGGCGAACTTGCAGGAAAAATGAAAGTGGCAATAGGAGAAGACGGTTTCGTAACAGAGAAGCACCCAAAACTTGACCCAGTGGACTCGCTGGTCACAGGAATTTTCGCTTGTGGATGTGCCCTAAGCCCAAAAGACGTGCGGGACACAGTTTCAGACGCTTTAGGCGCAGCGGCACGAGCAGCACTGTTCCTAAAAAGCGAATACGTAACCACAAGCCCAGAAAAAGCCTTCGTCATCACAGACCTTTGCAACGGCTGCGGCGAATGTGTAAAAACATGTCCGGTAAATGCTATAACAATGCAAGAAGGAAAAGCCCAAATCGACCCCTTCCAATGCATAGGCTGCGGTGCATGCATCCCAGTCTGCCCACAAGAAGCCATAGACTTTAGGAATGCTACATCAAGGCAGATAACCGCCACCATAAGAGGAGTGCTGGCAGATAAAACACCGGAAGAAGTTCGAATAATAGCCTTTGTTGATAAGAATGTTGGATATACGGGCATGGACTTTCTGGGACTGGACCGTGCAAATTATCCGGAAAACATCCGCATAGTCACTGTTCCATCAACAGCCATCCTTGGAAAAAAACATATCCTAACAGCCTTCGCCTATGGAGTTGACGGCGTGCTAGTCATCGAAGGAAGCGAGGAAATAGACGAAAAATTCACCAAAAAACGGATGATTGAAATGGGGAAAGAGCTTGCAGCCTTCGGAATAGAAACCATGCGACTGCGATACAGTTACGTGCCACTACCAGTTTACAAGAAAGCAGCAGAGCTCTTCACAATGTTTACAGACAGAATTAAAAAATTCGGACCCCTAGCAGAGGAAAAACGCAAAAACATAAAACAAAAACTGCAAATATAACATCAGAAAAATCTAAACCCAAAGCCGAATTCTGAAACAACAATTAAAAACACAAAACCCACTATATTATTAATGGGCGCATTTATGAGCGAGAAAGCCAAAAAAGTAAAACTTTTGAAACCCTTCGACGCAAGCAAAATATCAATAGAAAAAGACAGATACTTTCACGACGCCTATATAGTAGACCTTCCATTAGAAACCATGCCAGACCACATATGGCAAGACCTTTTCGAACGGGAATGGAAAGCTAGCCGACATTTATGGGATAGAAAACTTTTCATCATAGGAGATAAAATAAGGCTTATAACAACAGAAGAGGATTTTGAAGAAAAACTGGACTGGATAGAACGGGTTATAGACCAGACAAATAAAGCTATCGATGAGTATAACCGTAGTGTGGAAGCCGCCAAAGAGTTGGAAAGAAAGAAAGCGGCGTGGGAAGAAAGAGCAGCAATAGAAAGAATGCGAGAAATATTGATGAAAAAATTCAATCCAATCTAATTTAACTTCGAAAAATATTCATAACCGTTATTAAATCTGAAAAGTGATAACGCTAAACATTAATGATGATTCTCTCAAAATAGCAAAGGTTTAATTTGAGTTCTGCATTATTGTTGTGCGGTGTTAAATGTGAGGGACTACGTTCTCTCTGCGCGAAAACAAAACCTTTAATACCCCTCGGAACAGTTCAGAAAACTTTATGGAATTTTTAAGAAAAATCGAGGAAAAATGGCAAAAACGCTGGGAGAACGTAAGAATTTTTGAGGCAAACCCGGACCCCTCAAAGCCAAAATTCTTCATCACAGTGGCGTATCCATACCCAAATTCTCCACAGCACATAGGCCATGCTAGAACCTACACGCTGGCAGACGTTTATGCAAGATACATGCGAATGAAGGGCTATAACGTGCTTCTACCCATGGCTTTCCACTACACTGGAACCCCAGTCTTAGCCATGGCGAAACGTCTGGCGGAAAACGACCAAGACCTAATAGACGGTTTCATAAACGTCTACAGGGTTCCAAAGGAAAAGCTGAAAGATTTAATGGATCCGCTTAAAATGGCGCGTTACTTCCACGAAGAGATAAAAGAGGGAATGAAGAGAATAGGCTATTCCATAGACTGGAGACGCGAATTCACAACAGTAGATCCTCAATACAACCGCTTCATTGAATGGCAATTCTACAAACTCCGCGAAAGGGGATTTATAACCCGTGGAAGCCACCCAGTTGGCTGGTGTCCAAGGTGTGGCAACCCGGTTGGGCAGCATGATACGCAGGGCGATGTGGAACCGGAAATAGGCGAGTTCACACTGATAAAGTTCAGACATGAAGAGTGGATTCTTCCAACGGCTACGCTGCGTCCAGAAACAGTTTTCGGAGTAACAAACATTTGGCTTAACCCAAAGGCAAAGTACGTTAAGGCTGTCGTTGACCGTGAAAAATGGATAATAAGCCAAGAATCCGCTGAAAAGCTAAAATACCAAAACCGAAAAGTGACGGTTCTCGAAATCTTCGAAGGAAAAGAGCTCATAGGAAAAAAAGCCGAAAACCCGGCTACAAACGAGGAAATCTACATTCTGCCAGCAGAATTCGTAGACCCCAAAAACGCAACAGGCGCGGTAATGTCGGTGCCTGGACACGCTCCCTACGACTATGTTGCTCTAGAAAACATTAAAGGCGAAACCTCAAAGCTTACAGGATACGGACTGACAGCGGACATTATAAAATCCATAAGGGCTATTTCAATAATCGATGTTCCAGGATACTCTGAAATTCCAGCGGCAGACGTTGTCAAGCGAATGGGTATAAAGGAACAGACAGATCCAAAACTTGAAGATGCCACAAAAGAAGTTTACAGGCATGAGTTCCACAGTGGCAAAATGAAAAGCAACACGGGAAAATATGCTGGGTTATCGGTGGCTGAAGCTAAAGAAAAAGTGAAACAAGACTTAATAGCTGAAGACAAAGCCACAACAATGTATGAACTTTTAAACAGACCGGTGAAGTGCCGCTGCGGAACAGAGTGCATAGTGAAAATCTTTGAAGACCAATGGTTCATAGACTATGAGAACCCTGTGTGGAAAACCCTAGCCCATAAATGTCTAGAAAAAATGAGAATCTTTCCAGAAGAACTTCGTGCAGAATATGAGTATGTGATAGACTGGCTTCATGAAAAAGCGTGCGCGCGAAAATCAGGCTTAGGAACAAAGTTGCCATGGGACCCCGAGTGGATTATTGAATCCCTGTCAGACTCCACAATATACATGGCCTATTACACCATAGTCAGACACATAAAAGAACAAAAAATCCAACCGAACCAGCTGACAAACGAAGTTTTTGATTACATCTTCCTAGGAATCGGAAAAGCCGAAGAAATAGCGGAAAAAACGAAAATAGACATTGCAGTCCTCAAGGAAATGCGGAAGGAGTTCTTATACTTCTATCCGCTGGATAGCCGACACTCCGCCCACGAGCTGATACCAAACCACTTAACATTTATGATATTTAACCACACGGCCATATTCCCCGAAAACCTCTGGCCCCGACAAATAGTCACAAACGGGCACGTTACTATGGAAGGTGCAAAAATGAGCAAATCCTTCGGCAACATAATACCATTAAGAGAAGGTCTCGCCACCTTTGGCGCAGACCCTATAAGATTAAGTGTGCTTGCAACAGCTGAACTATTGCAAGACGCAGACTTCAGTCCCTCAGTTGCAAAAGCTATGCGCGACAAGCTGGAACGGCTATACAGACTTGTCACTCAAACATTTCAAAAAGATGCGGGAAAAATGCCTAAAGAAGAGTTCTTAACAACAATTGATAGGTGGATGCTGAGCAGACTTCAAGAACACATTAAAAAAGCGACAGAAGCTATGGAAAAGCTGGAGGTACGTAAAGCCATACAGACAATACTATTTGAACTAGACCAAGACCTACAATGGTACCAAAAACGTAAAGCAGCTAAAAACGCCAAAACATCACACATATTAAAGGAGACATTAAAAGCACAAATATTGATGTTGACACCCTTTGCACCCCACACATGCGAAGAACTCTGGGAAACAATGGATGGAAAAGATTTCGCATCTCTACATCCATGGCCCAAACCAGATGGAAAAAAGGTGGACATAAAAGCCGAGGAAAGTGAAAGCTTAATAATGAACTTGCTTGATGACACCCGCAACATAATAAAGGCAACAAAAATGACGCACAAAAAAGTCTTCTATTACACTGCAGCCCCTTGGAAATGGAAAGTCTACATAAACGCCCTTGAAAAATCCTTAAAGGAGAAAGTTGAGCAAAGCAGCCTAATTAAGGAGTTGCTGAAGGATTCTGACTTAAAGGCTATGGCTAAAGAAGTAGCAGCATTTACAAGTAAAATTATAGACGAAATTAATCAGATGCCTCAAGAAAGAAAGCAGAAGCTAATCGCTGTTGGACCTATAAACGAAACTCAAGTTTTAAAGGAGGCAGAGAGGTTCCTAAAAGATGAAATAAACGCCGAAATCATAATTTACGGAGAAGAGAACAAAGAGCGACACGACCCGAAAAACAGAGCCCATTTAGCAAAGCCATTACGGCCAGCAATATACATGGAATAGCCCTGCATCAAAGGAAGCTTTTCATTAAGCCCAATGTTCTGGAATTAACCTTAATATGGTAATTTCTCCTTCCACCACTTGTCGTTGTAATGTAAAAGTCTTCGCCTTCACGAAGTTTACAACCATAAAGAAGAGCCAAAATTGTGCGGCAAATATTTACGGTTGTCACTTTTTCGTTCCTAATTCTTTCCTCAATGTCCTCCTGCAAAATCCTAGGATTAATTGTGTAAATAACCTCAGAGCCTTCGCCGACTCTTTCATAATGCATTTCCATTTCCCTTAAAAGATGCTGAACAATATCATAATAGGGTGACCTACGATATTTTATAAGGAAGACGTAGTTTACAAGGGGGATAGGAACTTCGCCTATCCTAATTTCAGACAAGCCTGCCTCCCCCTACAGTTATATATTGTGTTACAACGCTCTTAAAAGTTTTAAGGAACATTTTTCCATACGCATCAAAAGCTTATAGGTAAAGCTATATTCAGCATTTTCACTATGAAATCCAGCAGAGGGTCCGTGGCGCAGCTTGGACAAGAAGGCGTAATGCTCGCTCCAAACAGCGCGTCGGCCTTCTAAGCCGGAGATCCCGGGTTCAAATCCCGGCGGACCCGCTAAT
>FMJZ01029706.1_pt1 | contig 16750 bp, 17 predicted proteins | sample 1987881 | NCBI WGS metagenome assembly FMJZ01 (sample SAMEA4378227, study PRJEB15110) | soil metagenome | biome: soil; feature: Field; material: Soil | place: India | collected 2015-03-11 | depth 0 m | reverse complement strand
GCAAGGAAACCTTCAAGTACGCATGGATTCTCGACAACCTTAAAGAGGAACGGGAAAGAGGCTTAACAATCGACTTGCGGTTCTTAAAATTCGAGACCAAAAAATACTACTTCACCATCATCGACGCTCCAGGCCACAGAGACTTCGTTAAAAACATGATTACAGGCGCAAGCCAAGCCGACGGCGCCATACTCTTCGTCTCCGCAAAAAGAGGCGAATTCGAAGCAGGTATAGGTCCAGGCGGACAAACCCGCGAGCATGCTTTCTTAGCCTTCACTTTAGGCGTTAACCAGCTTGTCGTAGCTGTCAACAAAATGGACGACGCCTCAGTTAACTGGAGTGAGGAACGCTACAACGAAGTTAAAAATGAAGTCAGCAGAATGCTAAGAATGGTAGGCTACAAAGTTGACAAAATCCCGTTTGTCCCCACTTCTGGATGGACAGGCGACAACCTAGTTAAGCCAAGCGAGAAAATGCCATGGTATAAGGGACCAACCCTCATTGACGCGTTAGACGTTTTTGAGATTCCTCCAAAACCTCTGGACAAGCCTCTGCGAATTCCAGTTCAAGACGTTTACAGCATAACAGGCGTTGGCACAGTTCCCGTAGGCAGAGTTGAAACAGGCGTTCTAAAAGAAGGCGACACAGTCATATTCATGCCAGCAAACAAACAGGGCGAAGTCAAGTCTCTTGAAATGCACCACACAAGGATTCCAAGGGCTGAACCAGGCGACAACATTGGATTCAACGTTAGAGGCATAGCGAAAACAGACATACGCCGAGGAGACGTGTGTGGACACTTAACCAACCCGCCAACAGTTGCAAGAGAGTTCATAGGACAAATAATCGTCATATACCACCCAACAGCTTTGGCGGCTGGTTACACGCCAGTCCTCCACTACCACACTGGACAAGTCGCATGCCGATTCACAGAACTCATAAGAAAAATTGACCCGCGTTCAGGACAAGTTGTCGAAGAAAAACCGTCATTCCTGAAGACTGGCGACGCCGCGCTGGTGAGAATGGAGCCCCTGCGTCCAATAGCCATTGAAACCTATGCGGAGTTTCCAGAGCTTGGAAGGTTCGCCGTAAGAGACATGGGCACAACAATAGCTGCAGGCATTGTGAAAGAGATAACGAAGAAGGGACTGCAGTAAACCTCCATCCCTCTTTTTATTTTCAAACAAACTAACAAGTCTTAACGTGCCCTGCTTTTGAAAACTTTTCAAGCTATTCTAGGGGTAACCGTAAGAGAAAATAGCATCAAAGTTTTAGGATACACTTCAGAGTTGATGGCATGTCTGGAGCGGAAACCCTCCTACCATATTTAAAGGAAAAGAAAGACGGCGAGCAAGAGCCCATGATAATTGTCGACAGCCGCGAGGCAAGTAGCGCCTCCAAAGTTGTTAAGGGACTTAGGGAACGCGGCGTAAACGTGAAAATCGAGGCTTTGGAAAAAGGAGACTATATCCTATCTGATGTGTGTGCAGTGGAGCGGAAAAGGGTTCAAGACTTTGTTTATACGCTTACCCACCGCTACCTTTTCGAACAACTCTTCAAGTTGAAGGATGCTTATCCCAAAGCGTTAATCCTCTTGGAGGGTTACATGCCCATAATCTATAAGTTCAGCAGAATAAAGCCTGAATCCGTTTGGGGAGCGCTGTTTAACCTTGCGAAAAATGGAATAGCCATAGTAAACACAACATCTTACAAGGAAACTGTTGACTTCCTCTACATTGCCGCCCGCCAAGAACAAATAGTGGAAAAGCGAATTCCCACGGTGCATCCGGTTAAGAAATGTGAAACGCTGGAGGATGCCCAAATCTTCTTTGTGGCAAGCCTTCCAAACATTGGAAGGGAAAAAGCCATAGCAATCCTTAAATCCTATCAAACACCGTTAAATGCTTTCTTAAACGTGGATGAATGGTCAAAAACAGATGGTCTTGGACCAAAAATAAGCGGCAGAGTTAAAGAAGTGTTAAACACGCCGTTTAAGGGATGAAGCGCATGGATGTGGAAATCGCCACAACAAAAAAGGTCAGCGTCTTGGGTTTAGACAAGCGTAATGTAAGCGACATTGCATGGTGCGCCACCACATATGGTGCAAGTAGGCTTTACTGGATAGATGGCTATTTGCTATGCCTAGAAGTTTACGAGAAATCCTTTGAACACGAACTGAAAAAAAGAGAGTTTCCCATAAGCCAAATCTGCTACGCTGAGTTTCCAAAATACGAGAAAATCTACGAAGTGGACAAAAGCCTCCAAATCCCAATAGTGAATGTTTCAGACATGAAAATCTTCCAAAACATATTGAAGGCGATAAAGGAAAAAGCAGAAACCGAAAAAGGCGAACAGCAAACCTGAAAGAGCTGAAAACTAGGCTTTCTCCACGTTTTTAGCGTGGTTGTAGCCAAGCTTAAAAGCCTTAACATTCATTTCCACATATTTAGCTGGAACAAGCTCCTTCAAAGCCTCAAGTAAACCATCTTTCGTAATAGGAAGCCTTCCCGTAGCTGCTAGGGCTCCGAGCAAAACTGTGTTTTGCATTATAGGGTTTCCAGCTTCCTTCGCCAGCCTTAAAGCTTCAACAATTATGACATTTTTAGAAAACCGCCTTATCTTTTCCGATATTTCATCTATCTGCGGATAGTTTTCACCTTTCAAGGTCAGCCCCGGCGGCGGAATTTTTTCATCTCCCATGATTATAAGGGTTTTTTCAGAGGCATACTTTATGTTTCTTAAAGTTTCTAAGGGTTCAAACCCCAAAATGACATCTGCCTTTCCCTCCAAAATCATGGGAGAAAGAACCTTTTCACCTATTCTAACAGTGGAAACTACGGCTCCGCCCCGTTGAGCCATGCCGTGGATTTCCCCAACTCGAACGTTTAAGCCTTCTTTAACAGCGGCTGTTCCCAAGATTTCAGCAGCAAAAAGTATGCCTTGTCCGCCCACACCAGCCAAAACTATGTTAAACTCTTTCATTTCATCCATCTCCTAACCTTGTTTAGCTGGTTCTATAGCCTTGTAGGGACACACATGGACGCAAAGTCCACAACCAGCACAGAGGTTTTCGTTTATGGCTGCTGTTTTGTCTTCTTTGAGAATTATTGCTGGACAACCAAGAAGTTTAATGCAAGCCATACAATTTGTGCACTTCTCATTTATTCTGAAAGGTATAATCTCCAAGCCTTTCCGTCTTTTCTCTCTTAGAAGCATTAATGTGCACGGTGCCCGAAACACTATTAGCGAGGTTTCTGGAAACTGCAGAGCCTCTTTTAAGGCGTTTTCAGCCTTTTTAACATCGAAGGGGTCGACAACCTTAACAAGTTTGACACTGCAGCCCTCAGCCACCTTTTCAATGGCTAGCTTTTCAGTGGTGGTTTGCATGCCAGTGACACCAGTTCCAGGGTGAGGCTGATGCCCTGTCATGGCTGTTGTTAAATTGTCTAAAACGGCAACCACAAGCCTATGCTTGTTGTAGACGGCGTTTAAAAGCCTTGGAATTCCAGCGTGGAAAAATGTTGAATCTCCAATTATTGCAATGGTGTTCGCTTCTGTGGCTTTGCTTATGCCTTGAGCGGTTCCTATTCCAGCACCCATGCAGACAAGGATGTCGCCAACCTTCAATGGCGGGGCTGCTCCTAAAGCGTAGCAGCCAATGTCTGTTGGGTAAATAGTCTTTTCACCTGCAACCTTCTTTATGACATAGAAGGAAGCTCTGTGGGGGCATCCAGCACACAAAACTGGAGGTCTCGACGGAAGCCCTTCAGCAACTTCCGCATGTTTCTCATCAGCGGATTCCAAGTCCACGGGTATTTTTCTTCCAGTAATGCTGGCTAGCCCCTTTAAAACTTTACGTGTTGAAAGCTCACCCGTTCTTGGAAAATACTGCTGTCCCATTTTGCCATAAACTTCTATGGTGGGCGCGTAATCTTTGGCTATAGCCTTAACATGCAGTTCCAAGTAGGGTTCAAGCTCCTCAATCACAATGACTTTAGAGTGCTCTTGCAAAAACTTTCCAATCATTTTTTCTGGAAGGGGATGCGTCATGCCAAGTTTCAAAACATCAACGTCTAAGCCTAAAAGTTCGGCGGCTTCCACAGCATAGTTGTAGGCTGAGCTTGAAGAGATTAAGCCATACTCTTTGTCTTTGCCTTCGCCCTTGTGGGCTATCAAGTTATACGGAGAAGCCTCAGTTATCTGTTTTGCCTCCTCCATTTTCCGCAGTAAAACATCGTGTTGGGGTCTGGAATTCGCTGGAACCATGACTAAACGCTTAACATCCCGAATAAATTCGCCTTTTAAGCGGGGTTTTGCAAGCTTTCCGTAGATGACGGGCGCTCTCGTGTGGCTTACGCGGGTGGTTGTTCTTAGAATAACTGGCAACTCAAGTTTTTCAGAGAGCTCCACGGCTGAAACCACCAGGTCCTTCGCCTCTTGGGCGTTGGAAGGCTCCAAACACGGCAGATTCGAAAGCAAAGCGTATAGACGACTGTCCTGCTCGTTTTGCGAACTATAACATTCGGGGTCGTCGGCAGCCACAATAATTAGGCCTCCTTTAACGCCAGTATAAGCCAAGGTCATAAGAGCGTCTGCAGCCACATTCAACCCCACATGTTTCATGGCTGCAAGAGCTCTAACGCCGCAGTTTGCAGCTCCGCCAGCAACCTCAACAGCAACAATTTCGTTAACGGAATATTCCATGTAAACGCTTGCTTTTTGAGCTATAGCAGAAATAGAATCTCCAATTTCCGAGGCTGGAGTGCCTGGGTAGGTGGTGACAACGCCTATGCCGGCTTCTAAAATGCCTCGGGCAATGGCTTCGTTGCCAAGTAGAAGCACACGTTTTCCAACCTGGTCCTTCAATAATATGTTAGGGTTTGGCATTAACGCCTTCTCCAATGCTTGGGAAAACCCAATAACCCTTTGGCTTCAGATATAACTTTTGGTGACTAAAAGCCGTTGCATACATAGCAAAAGGGCGAAACTTAAAAAGGGTGGGGATATCGCGCCAGCGCTTGTTCACTATCTGCCTTTAAACGTTGGCTTCCGTTTTTCGATGAAGGCTGAAACGCCCTCTTGAAGGTCTTCTGTGGAGGCTACCACGCTGAAGCCTTCCCTTTCTAACGCTAATGCAGCATCCAAGCTTATTTCTGCACCCTTGTTTATCAAGGCTTTAGCCACTATAAGGGCTACTGGAGCCTTCTGGGCAATTTCAAGGGCGAATTGACGCACAGCCTCCCTAAACTTGTCCAAGGGCACAACCATGTTCACAATTCCAAGCTGTTCAGCTGTTTTTGCATCAATCATCTTGCCAGTGAAAATGAGTTCTTTGGCTTTTGTCGCTCCTATTAGACGTGTCAGCCTTTGAGTTCCACCCCAGCCTGGAATCAAACCGATGTTTATTTCAGTCTGTCCCATCCTCGCGTTTTCAGAAGCTATGCGAAGGTCGCATGCCATTGCCGCTTCCAAACCGCCACCCAACGCATAACCGTTTATGGCTGCTATAACTGGTTTTTCAAGATTTTCTAATGCTGTGCAAAGTTTTTCACCCATTTGGGAAAGCTCTCTCGCCTTTAACGCGTTCATTCCCTTCATGGCTTTAATGTCCGCTCCAGCGGAAAACGCCTTTTCTCCAGCACCAGTTAAGACAACAACACGAATGTTTTCATCCGTTTTTACGTCTTCAAGCGCTTGCAGAATTTCGCCGACAACTTCAGCGTTGAAGGCGTTAAGCGCCTCAGGACGATTTATCGTTATTGTTGCTATGCCTTCGCTTTTTTCGTATAAAATGTATTTGAATTCCGTGAGTCTCGAACCTCCCTATTTTTGCGTCCAGTCGTAAAAGCCCTTTCCAGTTTTTCTTCCAAGCAGATTAGCTCTAACCATCTGCTTTAAACCAGTGTGTGGATGAAATTTTGGGTCAAGTTCTTTCTGGAGGACTTCGGCTATGGCTAGGGTTGTGTCCGCCCCTATGTAGTCCAAAAGCATCAAGGGTCCCATAGGCCAGTTTAGTCCAAGCTTTACGGCTTTGTCTATGTCATCTCTTTCTGCCACGCCTTCCCAGTATAATGCTACAGCCTCGTTTAAGGCTGGTATCAGTATGCGGTTAACAATGAAGCCTGGGCAGTCTTTTTTGACTAGGACTGTTTCTTTCTGCATTCTGTGGGCTACATCTAAAACCGTTTGTATTGTTTCGTCTGAGGTTTTTGCGCCCTTTATCACTTCTACAAGCTTCATTAGCTGCGGTGGGTTGAAAAAGTGCATACCGCACACTTTTTCTGGACGTTTTGTGGATGAGGCAAGCTCTGTTATGCTTATAGAAGAGGTGTTAGACGCAATTGTCGCATGGGAAGGCGCAAGTGTGTCCACTTCGCGGAATGTCGCCTTTTTCAGTTCAACATTTTCGGGAATAGCCTCAATAATAAAGTCGGCTTTGGAAACGGCTTCCTTTAAATCCGTTGTGGGGTGTATGCGCGCTAAGGTTTCGTTGAACTCCGCCTCGGTTATCTGTCCCTTGCTGAGAAATTTCTGTAGGCTGTTGCGAATCATGCTCACGCCGTTGTCAACGAACCGCTGTTCAATGTCCCGCAGATAAACCTCATATCTACCCACATGGGCTGCCACTTGTGCTATGCCATGTCCCATCAAACCAGCACCCAAAACAGCGATGGTTTTAACTTCCAAATGTTTCCCTCCAAATTTTGAAAGCGTTATAGAATTTGCCGAAAAATCACTATTAGCGTTTTTGGTGCCACAACGTAATTCGTGATGTTAAACGCCCTTAACTCTGAACATAGCTGCAGCGCTGAGAAGGATTAATCCAACACCAAAATAGCGAATTAAGGGAATATACTGTTGGAAAAGAAGCACCGCCCATAAGTTATGCAGCAAAGGGTCTAAAAGCAGAATAGTTCCCTCCGTTGTGGGAGAAACCTCACTTGGTTTGACGTAGTTTAACAAGCCGTAGGGAAGGGCTGTGCTGAAAGCGGCAAATAAAACCAACAAGGCAAACTGATAGGAATCCAGCGTCGAAAACCCTACGAAACTTGGGTTTACTGTGAAAAGCCTTAACACTGAACCTAAAAGCAAAGTGCAGGGAGCAGCAAACAAAAACGTGTTAAACAACCCTTGGAGAGGCGAATAGCTTGTTTTCCTAACCCTTTTAAGATAAAGGTAAACAGCGTAAAGGAAGCCCGCTAAAAAAGCGAATCCAACACCGCCAACGTTGAGATTTGACAAAGGCTCCGTTACCAACCCACTTACAAACAAAACTCCCAAAAATCCAACAACCACTATCCCAAACTTCTTCAACGTTATCCTCTCTTTCCCAAAAATTGCAGCCAACAGTGCCGTGAAAAGGGGCTGCGTGTAAATTAGAGCCACAGAAACAGCTATGGGACAGCCAAAAACTATCGAAGATAGGGCGGAAAGAAGAAAAGCGGAAAAAACTAAGCCTATCAAAGCAAAATATTGCAGTTCCCCCTTTTCAAGCTTAAACTTTCCCCTAATCAACAGAAATATTAAAGGGAGAGCCAACATTATGCGGTAAAAGACTTGTTGTAAGCTGGAAACTCCAGCATTTTTAAGCATTGTTGAAAAGACAAGGATGAAGCTGAAACTGAAGCTTGCCAGAACCAGCAATCCATGACTTCTTGTAAAGCCCAAAATTTTACACCATTTTTAGGCGTTTTATCGCCGGATTAATAGTGGCAGTCTCGAAACCTTCTAATAGGATTTTGGCAGTCCCAGCACATGTTGCCCTATAAAGGCTAATGCCATTTGATGGGTAACCGGCGCCAACCTTATGAGGTTTACTTCCCTCCACCATCTTTCAACGTCATATTCCACAGCATAGCCATACCCGCCGAAAGTCTGCATTGCATGGTAAACCGCTTCGGTTCCAGCTTCCACAGCCGCCACCTTTGCCATGTTGGCTTCTGCTCCACATTCTTGTCCACGGTCGAAAAGCCACGCAGCCTTATAATTTAGAAGTCTAGCCGCCTCAATTTTGGCTTTAGCTTCCGCCAAGGGAAACTGTATGGCTTGATGCGCACCTATAGGAGCCTCAAAAACCCTTCGTTCTTTTGCATATTCCACAGCCTTTTTAATGGCTAAAAGCCCCAGTCCGCAGGCTGCGGCAGAAAAGGACATCCGCTCTGGGTTAAGTGTGTCAAGCAGTAAATACCAGCCTTTATCCACTTCGCCTAAAACGTTCTCTCGGGGAACCCGCAAATCGCTGATGTAAACCTCAAAGGTTTTTGAATAATTTATGCCATGCTTTTCTATAGGGATTATCTCGACGGCGGGGTTTGGCAAATCCACAAGAAAAAGCGTCAAACCCAAAGTTCTTTTAGGAGCCTTCTCCGGAGGCGTTGTCCTAGTCACAAGAAGCATTCCCTTGGCTCTGTCAGCTCCAGAAATGAAGATTTTCTGACCATTGATCACGTAGTCGTTTCCATCCTCAACAGCAAGCGTTTTAATGTTCAGAGTGTTGGTTCCAGCATCCGGCTCTGTAAGGGCTAGGCAGAACTCCATACCCTTCGCGATTTTAGGCAAATATTTCTCTTTTTGAAAATCGTTGCCGTGTTTTGTTATGGATAAGCCTCCAAAAACTGAAGACAAGCACAAGAACCATTCTCCGGCGAGTCCACAACCCTCGGAAACAAGAGTTTCCATGGCTAGAAGCATCTCAAACATGCCCATGCCGCCCCCGCCGTATTTCTCCGGAATCACTATGCCCGGAAAACCTGCTTCTGCAAGGCTTTTCCAGAAATCCTCTGGAAACTCGTGTTTCTTGTCTTTTTCCCGCCAGTATTCTGGACCATAATCGCGGGCTATTTCAGCAGCTGTTTCAACTATCATTTTCTGTTCAGCGGTTAACTCAAAATCCATATTATCCCAACCAGTCTCACATATTTTCGAATAAGCCTATAAAATGCTTTCTTGTTTGAAGCGGAAATGGAATGGGGAAAAGCACTAGCTTTTATTTGGTTTGGGATGGTCTTGGTATGTAAATTCCATGAGGGTCTATTGCCCTTAAAATGGCAAGTTCCTCATATGTTGGCGGCTCTGTTGTGGGCACATGTTCTGGCACAATTAAGTCAAACCCTGTATTCTCCATGATTTGCTGCAGCGTCACGCCCGGATGAATCGTCGCAAGCCTAATCCGCTTTGTTTCGGGGTCAAAATCCATCTGGCAAAGGTTAGTGACAACAAGGGATGGGCCGCCGCCAAGCAAGCCAGCCTTTTCTCTGGCTTTTGGTCCGTCCAGAAAGCCTGGGCTTGTTAGGTAATCAAGCTTTTTCACCATTTTCCTTTTTTCATGGGTCATTATTATTACAATACGTTTTGCTGATGAGACTATGTCGTTTCCGCCGCCGCTTCCCGGAAGCCTAACGTTTGGATTTTCAAAATCGCCTATATAGGTGGTGTTTATGTTTCCGTACTCGTCTATTTGGGCAGCTCCCACAAAGCCTACGTCTACGTGTCCTCCCTGCAGCAGCAGTCCAAGGGTTTCGATGAGGCCTATGGCTGCTGAAGCTCTATAGCCAAGCCTTGAATCGGCTATTGATAGGGCGATGTCTATGGCGTTTGAGTCTATAAATCCGGCTTCGTAAACTATTTTGGCGTTGGGCGCGTGGGTTCTTTTAGCCAGCATTGTTGCAATCATGGGTAATCCTGTTCCAACAAAGACTACTTCGCCGTTTTTTATGGCTCTGGCTCCGCAAACCGCCATAAGCTCCAGCGTTGTGAACTCGCCAAGTTTTGCGTAATTTCTCTCCATTTTCATTCGCCTCCTAATATGGGAAGGGTTTTTTAGCCCTAAGTTGCAATAGGCGTTCCATTCCGATTTTCTTGAGGAACTCCATGTGGTCCTTGACGCCGGTTATGTATTCTTCGCAGTATTTTTGCCATCCCTCTTCTGTTTTGCATTGCTGGTAATACATGCGCACGTGTTCCATGTCGTAGTCGTAATAGTTGTAAACCATCATGGGATAGGCTCCCCATGGACATTCAATAACGTAGTCGACGTAAATGTTAGGTATCGCCGTCTGGTCTGGCTGGGAACGGATAAACTCTGTGTCCACAATTTCCTCAGCTAAAACGATCACTTTTTTGCCGGCTCTGGCGCCTTCCACATCCTCGCCTTTAATGCCGTCTATTTGGGCATTGCCCTCTCTATCCACGCGGGAAACGTGGACTATGCTGAAGTCTGGACGTACGGATGGCACAAGCACAACTTTTTCGCCTGTAAATGGGCACGTTATAACTTCCGCTTTTTTCGGTCTGAATTTTGTCTTAGCAATGAGGTCTGTTCCAAGCATGCTTTTCACCGGCATGAATGGAACACCCAATGCACCGCCTAGAAAGCGTAACGCCATTGCTAGGTTTGTATAATCTTCGATTTGAATTGCTCCTTCGCGGATTCTTCGTTGAATGTTGGGAGCCAGTCCTATGCCTTCTATGGCGAAAAAGGCGAGTTCAAAACGCGAAACCACATAAGCTCCAGAAAGTATGTCAATATCTATTTCTGAACCACACGTGTATATGGTTAGATTCCGCTTTTTCTGCCTCACCAGCTCGTGGGCAAAAGCCATTGGAGGCCGTTGAAAGCCGAAACCTCCCCAGAAAAGATGCGCCCCATCGGGGATGAGTTTAGCCGCCTCTTTAAGGGTTATCCGTTTATCTTCTACAGGTGCTTCAACCAAACACAACACCCCTGACAACTATTGCTAGTCGCTTTTAATTTAAACTTTTGAAGAGCGCTTCTGTTTAAAGTTCCAGTGGGACACCGTAAGATTCGTCGAAGAATAATTCGCTGAACGCCTTTCTAGGTTTTGGAGGTGGGCTTTCGTCTGGAACTCCTATTGGAAGGAGGGCTATCACCGCCATGTCCTCTGGAATTTTAAGAATCTTTTTAACTTCTTCCTCGTTGAAGGCTCCAATCCAGCATGTTCCATAACCAAGGGCTGTCGCCGCCAAAACCATATGCTCAATGGCAATCATTGGGTCTTGCCTATGTGGTATTCTGGTGGCGGAAAGCGTGTAGGGAAGCTTTGTTGGCGAAGCCTTAGGATCGCCCAGTGCCACAATAACAGCGCCGGCATCTGCAATAAACATCTGGTTGTTCGCTGCCGCAGCTAAAGCCTTTTTGGTTTCAGGTTTTCTTGCAATTATGAAGCGCCATGGTTGGCGGTTTCCACCCGACGGTGCTAGTCGTCCAGCTTCGAGGATTCTTTTAAGGGCTTCTTTGGGTATTGGGTTGGGCTTAAATTTTCTTATGCTTCTCCTCTTCTCTATAGCCTCAAACAAGTCCATTAAGGGCTCACCCATCCTTTCCGACGTGTTCCAGTTTAATAGAATTGTTTTAAAATGCTCAATTCTTATATAAGTGCTTGTGAAATAACAAAATGCGCTTAAATCTTGCTTATTGGAATGTGATGTTTAATGCGGAAAACAATATTTAAAAAACTTGAGGCTCAGGGATTAATCGCCAATTATAATCGTTTAAGGAAAAATCTGCCGCCGAAGCTTCCTGACAGAGTTTTCATTTGGGATGAAACCTTAAGAGAAGGCGTCGAAACTCCAACGGTCTTTTTGACCTATGTGGAGAAGGTTAAATTGGCTAAGTTGCTGGATGAAGCTGGTGTTTCCATCATAACTGTCGGTTTTCCAGCGCTTTCCGAAGAGGAGAAAAACACTGTTAAGAGAATTGCCAACGAAGGGTTTCAGCAAGCCAGCATAGCCGCCTCAGCACGCGCAGTCAAAGCCGACATAGATGCGTGTCTCGACTGCGGCATAAGAGAAATCCCCATTTTCACCCCGTTTAATGGACTTAACCTTCAGTATAGGCTTAAAATGTCGAAGGAGCAAGTTCTAAAGAACACTGTTGAATGCATAGAATACGCGAAAAGGCATGGCGTCATTGTTGACTTTGTTTTGGAAGATGCCTCCCGCACCCCATTGCAGGACATTCTGCAAATTTTTGAAGCCGCTGTAAAGGCTGGGGCGGATAGGCTTGTAATCGCCGACACTGTTGGATTTCTTAGGCCGCTGTCAACCCGCTATTTGGTTTCTCATGTTAGGGATGGGCTTCGGCAAGTGTTTAAACGCGATATTCCGCCGCTTTCAATCCACTGCCATAACGATTTTGGCTTAGCCACGGCAAACACGCTGGCTGCAGTAGAGGAAGGCGTAACCCATGTGCATACTTGCATCGCTGGGTTCGGCGAAAGAGCCGGCGTTGCTCCCTTAGAAGAGGTCGTCGCTGCTTTGGAACTATTATATAACATTGACACGGGTGTTGACATGAAAAAGCTTTTTAGGCTCGCACAGCAAGCGGAGAAAAGCTTTGCACTGCCAATCCAGTTTCATAAACCAATAGTCGGCGAAAACGCCTTCGCCTACGAAGTCGGCGAACATGTTGAAGGGATGCTAGCCCACCCCATAATATATGAGCCTTTCCCGCCGGAAATCATTGAGAGAGAAACACAATTCTACATTGGTAAAAGCGGTGGAAGACAGCTTGTTGCAAAACGCCTTGAAGCTGCTGGGATAAAAGCCACAAACTGGCAGATAGAGGATATTGTTAGAAGGATTAGGGGTTTGCAGGAAAGCCTAGACAAAGGTGGAACCCAAATGACCTTCTATCAGATTAAGAAGCTTATGAAAGAGCTGCGGAAAGGCTTAACCGAAGAGGATTTCTGGCGCATCGTCGAACAAGTGACAAAACAGAAACCGAAAATTCCCGCAGTCCCAATGAGGGTAGGGGAATCTTAGATTACGCCTAATTCTTCAGCCGCCCTTATTGTTTCTTCTATGCCCATGGGCCTTGGATAATTATAGATGGGACCGCTGGGCTTCTCGTTGTAGTAAGGCCTATTGCAGTTTGGACATCCAGAAGTTAGGAAAGGCTCACCAGAACGGATAATTCGTTTTAAGGTTTGTTTGTCTACGCCGAAGTTTGTTATGCGGTCTTCTCCATCAAAGTTTATGGTTTCAGCCCTTGATATTTTGTTGAATATTAGGTGTCTAGCCAACTGCATCCGCCTGTACTGCTTGATTGGTGGTTGCTTTTGGTTTTCTAAGGTTGTTCCCGCAACTGGTGTGAAAGCAAAAAGCGCTGGCAAAACACCCATGTCAACGCATTTCTGAATCATAACCACCATTTCTCTTTCTGTTTCGCCAAGTCCAACGATTAAATGGGTGCTGACTTTGCCTTTCCCGAAAACTTTCACAGCCTCTTCTAAAAGAGTCAATTGCCTTTTCATGTCATATGGTCCTCCAGCCAACTTGCCCTTAACCTTGTCGAAGATTTCCTCTGTTGCCGCGTCTAACGGTATGCCCATCCTTTCAGCGCCAGCTTCAGCCAACCGCCGTATATTTTCAGGGTTTAAAGGTTGACATGAAACCGAGACTGGAGCCTTCACGCGTTGAGAAACCATTTTGACAAGGACTTGTAAATGTGTGAAAACTTCTGGATAGTTTAGGGCTTGTATGCAAACCCGTTTTATCTCACCTTTTTCAACGGCTTCTTTTAATCCGTTGAGAACGTGGGTTGTGGCGAAGGCTGGCCATGAAACCCTTGAAAGCATGTCGGCTCTGCCTTGGCTTTTTCTTGCTTGGGGGCAGAATCCACAGTTTGCGAGACATTTGCCATTTCGGAAAGTCATTAGGTAAGCTGTTGTAGGTGTAGCGTCAAGCTTCCCATCAAGCAAACCCAGCACTATCGCGGAGCCCAAAGAAACGCGAACTTTTCTTGGAATTTCCCCCTTCACTGTCAAGGCTTCACACTTCAAATGTTTATTATTTTTAGATGTGTTTGTGTTTTTCTGCTAATGATTCTGAATTCATAAATATTTTATCATATCCGCGTTCTAACAAACCTTTAAGAGCGTGCAGGATTTGCGAAAATCAAAGCTTGAAACTTATGAGGCTATCCTATCAGCCCTAGCGAAGAGACCATTAACCGTCGACAGCATAGCCTACAGAACCAACATGGACTGCACAATTCTGGAACAGTTTCTAAATTCTCTAATGAAGAATGGACTTATCCAAGAGACGTTCGCAGAGAGAAAGAAGGTTTACGCCATAACAGAAAGGGGCATGTCAGTCTTCAGAGCCCTAAGCTTCCAAAGATATTTGGATAAAATCGCCAAATCCATCAGGACCACGAACACAACAGTTGAAACAGCTCCAACTATAGAGAGCGATGAAAGCCAGAAAAACCAGAAATAAACTGGGCGAATGCTACTGACGGGTTCTAACGAAAGCTATTAAGCATACAGTGTAGCCCTTTTATAGGAGGAAAATGGCGCAGTTTCCACCCGAAGAAATTTGGCAAATGACAGAAAAAGAGCTAACTAGACTTTTAGATAACAGCGTATTCTCCTCAATGCCGAGAAAAATTCGCTTTTACGCACCAAGCTTCATGTATTATAGAACGGGTTATTTCTGCTCTTCTTCCAAGGATTTTCCAACAATTTCTGTTACGGGCAAGGGTTGCGCCTTAAACTGCAAACACTGCGGCGGAAAAGTTTTGGAAACCATGTACCCTGCTAGGAGTCCGGAAGAGCTTTACAGTTTATGCGCCAAGCTTAAACGGGAAGGAGCTTCTGGTTGTCTAATCAGCGGCGGCTGCCTCCCAGACGGTTCTGTTCCACTGGATAGATTTATTGAAGCCATCGAGAAGATTAAGGCGGATTTGGGTTTAACGGTTTTTGTGCACGTGGGGATAGTAAGCCGTGACAACGCTGAAAGGCTTAAGCAAGCAAATGTCGACGCGGCGCTAATCGATGTGATAGGAGATAACGAAACCATTGGGGAAATTTACAATTTGAATGTGACGGTTAAGGATTATGAAAAGGCTTTAAAGGTGTTAAGCCAAACGGGTTTATGTTTTGTTCCCCACGTTATTGCTGGGCTTCATTACGGAAGGCTGAAAGGAGAATTTTACGCTTTACAGATGATTTCAAAGTATAAACCTTCAGCATTGGTTATAATTGCCTTCATGCCAATACATGGAACAGAAATGGCTTATGTGAAGCCGCCGAATCCGCTGGACATAGCCAGAGTTTTAGTCACAGCTAGGGTTATGTTTCCAAAAACTCCCATAGCTTTGGGTTGTATGCGTCCAAAGGGCAGGCACTGGGCGGAAACAGATGTTTTAGCCATAAAGGCTGGCGTGGACGCAATAGCATTTCCAGCAGAAGAAGCCGTAAAATTCGCCGAGACTCATGGTTGCGAAATAAGCTTTTCATCTTACTGTTGTTCGCAAATTTATTTAGATTTTTGAGAACTTAACGCCACGTGAAAATGGAGGATTGCACGGTTTGCATAATGTCATTTTTGAGTTTTGAATACAAAGCGCTAAGTTTTTTCGCATCTTTTTTCACCATTCCCATTTTAACCAGTTCTTTTTCAAAGGCTTTTCTTGCTTTCCTCACTTTCCAGCCGAAGCTTAACCATAAAGCAAAAAGGCTTAACGTTAAGCGGATTATATGAAGAACTATGCCGATTATGCTTCGCAGCTTCATCTTCTTTCCTTTAAAGTTTAGCCCAGCCTAGTCTTCGTCTTCTTCCTCGTCTTCATCTTCTTCTTTTTCCGCCAAGCCTTTCTCTGCCAGCTTCTCCTTGATTCTTTTTGAAATTTCCTTCTCCAACTCTTTGCTTTTTATGCCCTTTTCTCCGCTAACAGCCTTTTTCAGGACTTCGCCGAGGCTTGTAAACGCTGAAATATAGCCTTCAGTCATTTTTACGGCTACATCTTCGGGCATGCCGGCCTCTTTAAGCTCTTTGTAGAAGGCAGCCGCTGCTTTGCCCATGTCTCTTCCCGCTTCTTCAGAGAAAATGCTTGCGATGATTCCTTTTATGAGGGATGGAACCTCTTTTGAGATTACGCTTAAGACTTCTCTTAATTCTTCAACATCTTCGCCTTCTTTTTTCCTCTTTTTTTCCGTTTCTTCAGCCATTTTAGTTTCACCTCCTTTCTATTTAGCCTCTAAAGCAATTAACGGTTTTGGCATCTGCGAGCAAACATTACTGCTTAACTTTTTCTAATTTCAGCTTCTAGCAAAGCTTCCTTCACAATATTGTTTGGATTGTTAAATTTTGGGTTAGCGTATCTGCAAGGTTCAAGTTTCATTTCTTGATTCTTGTTTACGGAAATCGTCCCGAACATTTTGCCTGTGAAGTTTTGGAAGCCGTTTTTGACGTGAGTCCCAATTTTACTTAGTTGCATTCTTTCACCTTCCATGAGAATAAAGGGTGCGGCTAGTGGAGTTATTTATTCTGGGAAAAAGTGTTCAGCGGGGTGGTCACTCGGCTAGCTGGTAAACGTTTCCATAGCCTTTTGCCTTTTGGACGACGCCTTCTTTTTCTAGGCGTTTCAGTCTTTCCCTTATGATTCGTCTGGAGGCTTTTCCCCGCATTCTCTGCACTTGCCGTGTTATTGCTGAAACATTTAGCTTCTCATTTACGGCTAGGGCTTGGATTATGCATCTTGAAATGTCATCTTTGAGAATCCAATCTTTTTTAAGATGTTTTTCAGCTGTTTTCAGCCTAGCCGCCAGCTTTAATGGTTCGCCATACAAGCCTACTCCAAAACGGCTTAATCGCAGATATGGGGCTAGTTCAGCGTATTCTGGATTGCTTAGCATTAGGGTTTCTAAAGCTTCCAATCTTTTGATTATTAGGTCGAGTTTTTTGCTTAACTCCTCTATGCTGGCACTTGTTTCGCTGGTTTTTT
>FMJZ01019849.1_pt1 | contig 16770 bp, 11 predicted proteins | sample 1987881 | NCBI WGS metagenome assembly FMJZ01 (sample SAMEA4378227, study PRJEB15110) | soil metagenome | biome: soil; feature: Field; material: Soil | place: India | collected 2015-03-11 | depth 0 m | reverse complement strand
CAACAATCATGCTTCTGCATTTCATGTTTTCTAAACCGATTTTGACTTTGTCAGCACTCTCATGAACAATTGGCAGAATCAAAATAAGCGGAGTTGCCAAAATCATTCAGCAAATAATGGTTGGGGTTATGGTATCAGTAATTTACGAAGGCAATGAGAAAATAGTTATCAGGGGCATTGGTTCAGCAATCAGGAAATCATTGGCTTTTATCAAGAATAACATACAAGAGTTTTCCCAATGTTACACTTGACATTACCTATCAATATGATTATCCTAAAAACAAGCGACTTTGGACTTGTTATGGAGAAACTGACTATTACTTGATAGTCTCAATTAACGTCGCTTACTTTATGAATAATATCAAAACCAATTTATCTGAATCCGATAACAACATTCTTCGCCAAAAGCGCATCCCGGTGAAACAATTAATAAAACCCAAGGAATTAAAAGCACTACCACTAACCGATATAGAATTAGTAGAAAGAACCCAACAAGGTAATACATCGGCTTTTGAAGAGTTAGTAAGACGATATGAACGGAAAATCTATAATTTAGTGTATCGGATGCTGGGCAATGAAGAAGATGCTAAAGACGCTTTACAGGATACTTTTATTCGTGCCTATCGATTCATTAAAAATTTTAAGGGTAAATCGTCTTTCTATACCTGGCTGTATCGCATCGCAACCAATGTTTGCTTAACTCGACTCAAAAATCGCAAACTCAGTGAATCCGCAGGGTTTTCATTAGATGAGCCAATAATTGATGAATCCGAAATGCAACGAGAACTGCCCAACTATAAAGAAAGTCCGGAACATCTATATCATCGACAACAATTACAGAAGGCATTACAAGATGCGATTAATGAATTACCTTCAGATTATCGGTCAGTCGTCATCTTAAGAGATTTACAAGGACTTTCTAACCAAGAAGTAAGTAAGGCATTGAATCTTTCCGTTGCTGCGGTTAAATCTCGTCTCCATCGCGGACGAGTCTTTTTAAGAAATCGATTGTCTAAATATATAGTACCAAGCAGGCAAGACTTGTCAAAATCAAAATTTACTTCAAGTGTTGCCGAAAGTGAATAAAAACTTATGAGCGGTTATAATAAATTGCTTCTAAAATCTGATTTTGTTAATGGATAAAAACATATGATTGATTGCAATAAATTTTTTCTCTTAATTTCTGATTTTATTGATGAAGAGTTAGAAGAAGAAATCGTTTGGGATATTCGCGCACATATTAAAACCTGTCTGACTTGTCAGAATATTCACGAATCATTTTTACACATCATCAGAGTTTGTCAATGCCAATGTGCTTTAGAAGTACCTCCTGAAGTTCATGAAGAGTTATGGCAAACACTAAAAGGAGTATTAGAACAAGATATATAAAAAAGTTAGTTATGTTAGAAAGCGTCAAAATTTTGTATAAATTATTTTTCCCTTCCCTAGAGAGCTCGCCTTTTTAAATTATATTAATTCAAACAAAGGAACGAAGATACCTTTTTCTTTAACATAGCGATACTGATTTGCCCTATTAATTTTAATTATTATTATATAGGAAAAACTTTAAGGCTAAAGAGCGTTTTCCGTAAAAATTTATTACCCAATGTTCACAAAATATCTAATTGCTTTTTGAATCGGCAGCATAATTTTTATAGTCTAAAAAGTGAAAACTAAAAAAAGGAGGTGATAACTATGACTAACTGGTTATTACCATGGGATCCGTTTAAAGAAATAACGGAATTAAGAAAAAAATTAGATCAGTTTTTTGAAATTCGGCCGCGTGCTCGTCGTGGTTTCGTTTCTTCTCTAAGTGAAGAGTTCTATCCGGCAGTAGATATCTACGATAAAAAAGATGCAATTGTTCTCAAAGCAGAAATTCCGGGCGTTGACAAAAAAGATATCTCTATCTCAATCAGTGAAGATGAAATAACCATCCAAGGCGAGGTCAAACGCGAGGAAGAAGTTAAAGAACACGACTACTATCGATGCGAGCGTGCTTACGGCTCATTCTCGCGTACAATTCCTCTGCCTACCACTATTGACAAAGAAAAAGCCAAAGCAACCTACAAAGACGGTGTGTTGGTGGTGACACTGCCTAAGAGCGAAGCGGCTAAACCTAAAGAGCTAAAAGTTCCAATCGAATAAACGATTCCTAAATCAGTGCGTATCAAAACAAACTGGTCAAAAACGGGGGATGGCATAAACCATCCCCATTTCAGTTTTAAGACTTTTGCTATTAGATGAGTAATTCTTTAATTCTACTATTATTATTTATCATTATGTTCCGTATTAAACTCCAATAAATTTTTCAATATTTCAAAAAGTATTATCTGGGATAATGTTAAGAAAAGATATTAACATTAATTGATTTTTCCGATATACCAACGAAGATTAATAGTTTCATCTTTTTGGCTACTATCCGGTTCAAAAAACAAATAGACTCGAAAATCTATTTATTTCCCCAAACACCTCTTGTTTTAAAAATTCAAGAAAATCTTTTGTCATTTGACTGAAACTGGTATCTTGATGGTTTTGAGCAATGATTTCAAAACCTAAGTTTCTTCGGTATCAAACTTCTTTATCTCTTAGGAATTGAACAACCAAAGTATGAGATTGGTTGTACATCAGTTTTTTCACATTCTCGTGTTTTTTTGATGCGATGTCAAAAATTAAATCCACTCCAGAAAACTAATTCTATTGTCACTTTATCTAACATTATCGGTACAACATATCGGATTTTATCATCAATATTGGCATCTGCATTTTAAGATACTCAAAATGCATCTAATGGTCAGACTTGAAATGTTCTTGTTGATTATTATAATAATCGTAATTTGGTTTTTCGTTAACTTTTTATATTGATAAGAGGTATATTTTACACTTGCCCCAGTTTCTTTAAATTAACGATCGCTAATTGAAAAACCTGTTTCCCGTAACCATTATAATTAAATTTCATAAACTGTATAGTATGTGTTGGACATATTGCAGCATTTTATTCTTGACTTATTAGAAGTTTTAAGTAAAAATTTTATAGAATCAGATTTGTCGTGAAGACTCATCGGATTGATAAATCATTAAACTGACATGTCAAAGAAAACCAGTTTTAACCATATCGGGCTATTAATCATAGGACTCCTAACTATTAGCCATTTGCGCGCCTGGAACGATTCATTACCTCTGGAGCCTTTTGCCGTTGACAAGTTCTTTTTTCAGGGCAATAATTCTTTTAAGTCCCGAGTTCTAAAACAAGCATTGGGTATTAAAGAAAAAGAAGCGGTTTACAATCTAGAGATTGAAAAAGCAACCAGAAATTTAATATCATTCTATGTCCAACAAGGATTTCAATATGTCAATATCAAAACTTCTTTTCAAAAGACAGCTAAAGGCGTTGCAATTGTTTTCAATATTAATGAAGGACCACGTATTAAAATTTCTCAAATAGATATAAATTGGATTAACCCTTCGACACTTATTGGTCCTATTGACAATCATAGAGTAAAAGAAACTAATAAATTAGCCATATCCGACACGAAAATTAATCTTCATTTGAATCGAAAACTGCATACTGACACGCATCCGGTTTCGAATCAGTCGTCTGATATGTATAAATCGGAAAAAGCCAATATCCTTCGTGCCCAATTGAAAGTAAAAATTGGTGATTTTCTAATTATCGATAATGTTCGCGCAAGCCGAGAGGCTTTAATTGAATGGTATCAGAATAATGGCTATGCTTTTGTTTATGCTGATTACCAGATAGATATTGATAGCATCTGGGCAAAAGTGAGTTTTCTTATTGATGAAGGCCCGCTTACAGTCATTAAAGAGATTAAAGTTCGAGGTAATCAAAAGGTTCGTCATCCCATCATTGTCCGGACAACCCAGATTAAAACTGGCGAGAAATATTCTCGGAAAAAATTAAGAAATGCCCTCCAATGTCTTTATGCCACACGTCTTTTCGAACGTGTTTCGTTTTCAATATTACAATTGGATACTTTGCATTTAACTTATCCGCGCTCAGATTTATTCTTATCTGACACAAATATCAAGTCGGTGGAACGCAAAACTCAAAAACTAATTGACAGTATTACAATCCGATTTGATGTTTTAGAACAGCCAGTACGAAGCATTGGTTTGGGCGTTGGTCTACAAACTCCGCCTTTTCGACTTATGTTGTCAACTGAATGGGAACACTTAAATTTCTTATCCCGGGGCCAAAATCTATTTTTTTTATTAGGATATGCGCCAACTTTTTCTTTTGACTGGCGAGCAGAACTAAAAAGTATATATCGAATCTTTTACTTTCTAAATCTACCGATTAATTTCTCATTCCAACCATCTTTTAAATATGAAAAACGACATATCAATAATTCTGACTTATCTGTATCAAATACGGTCAATCTTCTTGAGGAATCAAATCTAAACCTTGAAATTGGGATTTCTCGCTATTTTGGTCAGAATTTAGAATTAGGAACTTATCTCCGTTATTTGCGAATCTGGACTTCGCCTGTGATCTATCGGCAATCAATAACCAATTCTCAAAATCTATATATCCGGTATGACACCCGAGACAATCTCTTTACTCCCCAAAAGGGAATCTTTTTTTCAAGTAATTTCCAATTAGCTGGAAGCATTTTGGAGGGAGATAATGATTTTTATAAGACCCAAACCGAATTAATTTTATTCAAATCGCTCTTAAGTAACTATGTGATGGGCGTCAGGATAATGTCGGGGTTTGCGGTTCCCTATGGCCGTTCACAGCAGATACCTTTTTATGATGCTTTTAATCTTGGTGGTAATAATGGTCTTCGTGGTTTTAATGAAAAAGCTTTAGGACCAGATAGCATTGGTAAGGAACATTATGGCACAGGCATTATCAATACCAATTGGGAATTTCGTAGTCATTATCAAAAGTTATTAGATTGGGTCTTTTTTTCCGACCTTGGCCGCGTCGACCATCAAAAAGATATAATGACCCTTGCCTGGGAGAAGTTTTTTTATAGTGTCGGTTTTGGCATTAGAGTTAATACTAAAATCGGTCCAATTAGAATTGATTACGCCAAACGATTAAAAGCCGCACCAAATCGAGATTGGGGTAAAATACATTTAGGACTATTAAACTTGTTTTAATAAACTCAGCAAATGCTACGAAAAGACGCTGTGCCCAAAGTATTATACAAAGTGTCACCGAATACCTTATCGTCATCCGGTTTTGATTGGTCAATCATAAAAAGAAGAAAATTTTTTACTGTTAACCTATGAAATCAAAAATTAAGATTATAATCATTGCTATCTCAATCGGTGTAGTTATTAGTCTATTCGCACTAAGAACTAAAATCAGCAATTACCTTACTTTACAATCAACTAAATTTCTTAGCCGAACCTTAAATCTTGAAATTTCTGCTAAAGAAATCAAAGGCAGCATTTTTACATCGGTCGTTTTTTCTGATGTAATAATAAAATTTAGCCGTGGTGACTCGCTACGAGCCGAAACTGTAAAATCAGAATATAATCTATTTTCCATTATCTTTCGAAACAGAAACCGAATTCGTAATTTATTAATTATCAAGCCCGATATCTATCTTGTAACTCCTACCCGCTCAAATATTAGTCGTCCTCCATCTTTATCCTTTTCGAAACTTACTCTGCCGGTATTATTTTTTAATAAATTAGAAATTCAGCATGGCCGGGTGTTTCAAGACGGTAATTTACTTTTGGATTCTCTTTTGGTTGTGACTAATTTGTATTTATCTCCCAAAAGCATTATCGCATCGGTCAGCAACATAAAATTCAATTTTGTCCGGTCAGAAACACAATTTTCCCCCTTTAACATTCATAATCTTAGTGGTGTTGCTCATTTCTTTAATAATACCCTCTCCCTAAAAAATATAAAACTCCAATCAAAAAAATCAATCAGCGAATTCGATGCCGTAATCAATTTTCTACAGCGTGAGATAAGTTTAGACCTTAAAAAAGGATATGTTGATTTATCCGAGTTTGTTCGTTTCGACGGTGTTTTTGGTTTTAATGGTCAAATAAATTTATTCTTTGAGAACCTAACTTGGAATCTATCTAAAATCCAGGGCAATTTGGATTATCAATTAAAAAATCTTAGAGTCTCGCAGATAAACTTAGCGGACGGTAAAGGCAAAATCAAAATGATTGATACCTTAATAAATATCACCTATTTGTCGAAATCCGCTTCTCCCAAAGGCCAATCAAATCTTAATATTCTTGCTCATTGTAATTTTTCTCAAAAGACCTATCATGGTAAAGCATTCTTTGATAATTTCAATATTCCCATTGAATTAATAGTTCACCCCCAAACCTACAAAAAATCGTCGATAGTTGATTCTGCACCATCAGATAAAAAAAAGGTTAACAATTTGACTCCCAAAATCAATGGAATTGTTGTCTTTAGTGGAATCGGTCTGGACAATATTGAATTAGAATTATTGGCTTCAACGCAAAACCCTGCCCTGGAAAGCATCTCGGCTAAATTAGTCTTTAATAAAGGACAATTTGTGATTGAAAAAATACGCATTAAAGACCACACAAGTATCTTAAATGCGACAAGCACGATTATTAATCCGAAACGTTCAGTTCGCTTCGATGTCGAATTTAGCGATTTTGCCTTATATCCCATCTCGGAAATTATCTACCAATTTAGTTTCAATTCTAATACGCCTATTTTTCTTAAGGGATTCATTAACGGCAGATGCTGTTGGGAATTGACGAAATTAGGCTTTTCAGCTAAAGTAATTAGAACAATTGGTGATTTAACTATTCGTAACGGGTATATCTCGTTAAAAAAAGACCGTCAACAAGATAGCGACTTGGAATTTGAGAAATTAACCCTGCAGTATAATCTTTCGGATTTGCAAAACCTGCCCAAGCTAATTAGGATTTGGGGAGAAGATATTAACTGGCAAAAAAATAAATTTTCCCAACTCCATTTTTATTTATCCGAAGAGAAATTTTTCTTGTCGTTTCGCGACTGGGCTAATAATAGTATTGTTCAAATTGATTCTTTAGAAGCAGCTGGATCAATTCAAAAGACTAATTGGGGAAAAATGGGATTTAACTTTAAGGCACTAAGTTTTGATAACTTAATTGACAATTTAAAAATTAGCAGTTTGGAGTATACTTTAATTAACTCGGGAAAATTTCGTTTGGGTAAAGTTGATCAATCATTTTATCTGACAGATTTTTCTCTCAAAGTCCAACAAGGTGTTTTTTTCCTTAATTTAATAACCCTTCCCCATCAAAAACCGTCAATCGAATTGCAGGGTCATAACATTAATTTAAAAGACATCTGTCGGATTATTGGTATACCCATATCTGTTGAGGGAATTTTAGACTTTAGTTTACATTCGTTGACAAATTCTAATAGCGATACCGATGGTTTTCGTCAAATCCGATATTCAAATCAATCTGATACCAAGAGGTCTGGTTATTCACTATCGGTGCGTGGCCGAGAATTAAAAATACCTATTGATTTTCTGCGACAGTTTGTTGATTTTAAACAAAATGAGAAATACGAAATACGCAAAGCCAATAAGGATATCTCAACAATAGAACTTAAACACTTAGAAAGCAAGGCGATATGGGATGAGACTTGTTTTTATCTTAAACATTTATCTTTCGTGCATGCCCAAGACACTTCATACCTTTTTGGAACTGTCAATATTTTTAATGGAAGTTCCAAAGACCACTCAATAGATTTAGATGTTGTTTTGGCTGACCCCGGGCCATGGATATTCTTCTTTCTTAAAAATATCTTAAATGTCCAACAATCGAAGATTTATGGTCAGGGTAAAATTACTGGCAGCCTTAATCATCCCATTCTTTCGGGAGAAGTTAAAGTATCTGATGCCAAATTACTGATTAATTCAACACAAACTTTATGTCGTAAAGTAGATGCAGAACTGATTTTTAGTCAACAGAAAATATTTCTTAACAATCTCAAGGGTTATGCTGGAGAAGGCTTGGTCTTAGCCAATGGGTTTACAAAATTAATAAATTTTACCCGATTAGAGACTTTGGCCTATCAAATTGAATTTCATGATGCTCCGATTCGACCTCACAAAGATGTTTTTGGAATCGCTTCTGGCAAGATGTTTATTAACTATAAGCCTGAATTGACGAATCAAAATGTGCATCCGCTGTCATTAGCCGGCACGATCATAATTAAAGAAGGCCTTTTAACTACTGAATTTGCCGAGCCAATTTATCAGTCACCAATTTCAATTGAAAATGGTTCTGAACCTGATATTGATTTAAATTTAACCATTTCCGCAGAAAGAGGCATCTGGCTTCGAAATCGTTTGTGTGATATTGAACTTTCGGCTAATTTAAATATTTTTTCTCAATCGTCAACCGATAATTTAATGTACAATCCTTTAACAAAACCTGCGGCAAACATAATTACCTATTCGGGTCAATTAAAGGCATTGCAAGGTGTTTTCTATTATCTTGACCATCCGTTAAAAATAACGAAAGGTATTATTGAGTTTGATAATATTGCTGAACTCGATCCGCTACTCGAGATCAATGCTGAGGTATTAACCCGGCCACTGGAAACATCTGCTGGTTCAAGGGAACGGATAAAAATTATCCTGTCGCTTACTGGTCGGTTTAAAGAACCTGTCTTTACATTGTTGTCTGAGCCTCCTGTGCTTTCGGAAAACGACATCATCAGTTATTTAAATTTCAATGTAACCTGGCAAGAAATGACCTCGCAAGAATTAAAAGATGCATTTGGTACGGCTATATCTGAAAAACTTCTTGGCTATTTTGAACGCCAAATTACTAAAAGAATTCGTGATTTGACATTGTTGGATTATCTTTGGATTGAAAGCGGACTGTTTTCTAAAACCGGAGCTAAAGTTACCGTCGGCAAATATATCGGTTCGCATCTTTATTTTACTTATGAATATAACATTTCAGGAACTTCAAACGATATCTTTCGTTTGGAATATTATCTTGCGAAGTCCCATCAGATAATTGGTGAACGTGATTTGGACAATCGCTACAATATAAAATATCAATATAAAATACGCTATTAAAAAATTATGCCGTCATTACAAAATCAGCGTATTCTTTGATTCGCAGTTATATATCACCTTGATTATAAAACTATTTTAAGTTATGTTAAATTTTATTCTTAGCCACTGCGATGAAATTTACTGGAAGACTGTTGTATCTATCCTTGGTTAATCATTTAAGGCAGTTATATGATGACCGTCTTAATTGAAATTTATTAGATTTTATGCATTAATTTGATAAGATTTTTGACAACTTCAAGCCGACTTAATTTTTTAAGGATAATTTAAAACCGATTGCCAAGATACTTAATATGTTAGCGAAGCCCTGTTATCAATGAATATTTAAAAATGTTTGCTCAAATCGCTATTCCCAAAACAACGCTTGATACCTTAACCTATTCTGTGCCTGAAGAATTTAACTCGCACATTAAAATTGGCTCTTTAGTAAAGGTACCATTGAGAAAAAAATATCTAGTCGGAATTGTCGTTGAACTACACTTAACCCTTGCCGACGAATATCAAAATTATGAGATTAAAAATATTGAGGAAGTTATCCAAACTAATTTTTTAGATAAAAATTTGATATCATTGCTTTCGTGGGTTAAAAAATATTATCTGGTTAGTTGGGGACAGGTGATAAGCCTAACAATTCCCCAAGAGGTTTTACACATCTCTTCGAAAGTTAAGAAAAGTAATAAAAAAAACATTAATTCGTTTCAATCGGAAACAACGGATTCTTCAAAACCAGCAACAACAACGCCCGACAAGGAATCTAATCAAAATACAGATGTTGCTTTAGGTTTCGAGTCCGGTCTTCGCAAAATTTCTTATTACCTTAAAAACAATTGCTTCCAACCATTTTTATTGTTCAATAACACTGCAACTGACTTGTCGGTTGGAAATAAATTAGAATTTTATTTAAGGATGATTGAAGAAACAATAAAGTTTAAAAAATCCGTTATCGTTTTAGTACCGGAAGTCAATATAATTCCCCAATTTATTGCTCATTTTCAATCCCGATTAACCGATGATTTCTTTTGTTTCCATTCGGCTTTAAAACATTCAGCGCGAAGACGCATCTGGTGGCAAATACATTCTCGTGATTTTGCGGTTATCGTGGGAACTCGTTCAGCTATTTTTGCGCCTGTAAAAAATTTAGGATTAATCATTGTGGATAATGAACAGGACGTATCTTATAAGGAACAGGAAAGACATTTCCATTATAATGCTCGGGATGTCGCTATAATTCGCGGACAAAAAAGTAAAGCCGTAGTTGTGCTTTCAAGTGCCACACCGTCTTGTGAATCTTTTTATAATATGCAAATCAAAAAGTACGAACCAATTACTCTCCAACCCAATTTAACCAAAAGTCAAAAAAGTGTCTCAGGTCGAACAATACTAATTGACCTACGCCGCAGTAAAGATAGAATTATCTCGTTTCCCTTGCGAAGTGCGATCATATCTCATTGTCGTCAAAATAAACGTGTGTTATTATTTATAAATCGATTAGGTTATGCCCGTGTCTTAAGTTGCAACGATTGTGGCTATATCCCTTTATGTTCCCATTGTGGTGTACCCCTAACTTTCCATCGAGAAAAGAAAGTTTTGCTTTGTCATGTCTGTCAAACCTCCCAACCGATTTTTGATTTTTGTCCACAATGCAAAGGAAGTGATTTTTTTCTTTATGGTTTTGGTAGTGAAAAGGTTGAATCAGAAGTAAAGAAATTCATCAATCCCAATAAGGTCTTACGCTATGATTCTGATGTGCAAAAATCATTAAAAGAAAGCATCAATCAATTATTGCATTCCCGCGATATCAAAGTTTTGGTCACAACTAAATTAGGTGTCCGAAATTTAGATTTTGCTGATGTCAATTTGGTTGGAATAATTCTTGCGGATACGACGCTGTTTTTACCCGATTTTCGTGCTCAAGAGCGGACTTTTCAAGAAACCAGACAAATTATTATCCGTGCTTTACCCAACAAAGATGCAAAAGTCATTATCCAAAGTTATCATCCTGACCATCCCGCAATTCGTTATGCAGTGCAAGCGAATTATAAAAAATTTTACGATTATGAAATTAAAATGCGCCAGAAACTTTTCTATCCACCTTTTTCTCGGCTGGCACTAATTAGTATTTCATCAAACCAAAAAGAAGTTGCAATGAGCGTTGCAGAAAAATTTACAAAAAAATTATTAGAAATCCGTTCTAATCTGAATATAATGCGCAATATTAATGATAATAAAATCAATCAAAAAACCAACTTAAACCGAGACGCCTTCAAGATTAATCCAATGATTGAAGTATTAGGACCGACTCATCTACCTCGGTCTAAACATTCCTATCGTTATACCTATCAATTATTGCTAAAACTAAATCCCAAATTATCTTTATCTGATCTAATAACAAGAGCCGAAATCAAGGTACTCCTTAAAAAAAATACAGATATAGATGTTGATATTGACCCAATTTAGAAAAATTTCTATTTTTAGTCAATTCCAACAGTTGCGACTAATGTTGATTTAATATAAGAAGAACAATTAATCTTTTGAGATTCTATTTCTGATTTTACCCTGATACTTTTTACCAAAGCAAGATTGCTCTTGACTATATTGGATTTTTTGGTATTATATAAGATATGTTTGGATTATTTATAGTACTACACATTTTTGCGTGTATATTATTGATTATTATTGTCCTTTTCCAACAGCCCCAGAAAGGTGGCGTTACCAGTATTTTAGGCGGAGGCGAATCAATTTTTGGTGGCGGAGGTGCTGCTCCATTTATGACCAAACTTACATCGGGCTTAGCAATCTTATTTATGATTACTTCGCTTTCCTTGGTATTAATCTCCTCTCGTCGGGTTCGTCCGGCACAAACACGACCAGTACCGGAAAGTACTGCACCAGCAGAAGAAGTACCGCCATTAGGCGAATAACAAATGAGGTGAAGTAATGACCGAAAGCACTAAAGCTAATACCACTTTTGCGGTAGTCAAAATCCAAGGTTCACAATTTCTTGTCAAAGAAGGCGAGAAAATTTTAGTGAATCGAATGGATGTAGAGCCTGGAACCGTTGTTAAATTTAGTGAAGTAATTTTTCTCAAGACCCGAGATAAAACTATAGTGGGCAATCCAACGATTGCTGGTGCTGAAGTTAGTGCTCAAGTTATTAATCATTTGCGTGCCCCCAAGGTCTATACATTTAAATTTATCCGTCGAGAAAACTATCGTCGGCTAAAAGGACACAAACAACTACTCACAGAATTAAAAGTAACCGCAATAAATTATTCAACTACTACCTAAATAGATATAACCCAAAAAGTACTTTTTATATAACCAATTACGATAAAAGATTATATTTCTTAGGTGAAAATTTTAGAGATACCGATAAGAAAAGAAAAAAAACCTATTGCTCCGTTAATAATAAAGTATAAATTATAGAACATAATTTTTTAACGTTGGAACCGAGTCATATTTTTGCGGAAAAATTGAAGAGCGAAGTATAAATTTTAACATTATTAAATATAATTTTTTAACTCTTATCGGTATTTATGATTAATAAAATCTAAAAAATGTCTAATTTGGTAATAGAAAAGATTATTTTTATTATTTTCTGCGCTTTCAGTTTATCGCTTTGGGCAAATCTTCTTACTAACCCAAGTTTTGAGAACTGGTTAAATCCCTATTTACCTGGCGGAACTTGGCGAGTTGAAGATACAACTTATACTTGGATATCCCAAGAAAGTACTCTCGTATTTGATGGTAATTATGCATTAAAAATGACCCGAAGGGTTGCGGGCACAGGTAATAATCGAGGAATTTTCCAAAGGGTTCAAGTTACGCCGGGCCTTAATCGTTATTTAGTCCGCTGTCGATTTTACGATAACTCGGACAGTGTTAGGGGCGGTCTTATTGTTACTTGGCGCCGAGCAGATTCAACGGCAATTAGTTCTTGGCGAACAATTTATACGATTAATTCTCCAACCTGGCAAATCGTCCAACTGGACTCCACAGCTCCGAACGACGCAAATTGGGCTGATGTGATTATTCGCACTTATGGAATTAACGCTAGTACTCCCTCGGGCGGAACCATGGTAATTGATAGTGCTGTCTTTGTTTCGGTAACATCCAATGAAGAAACTAAAGAGGTAAAAAATAAATTTATGGAAAATTTTATAGTTACGCCGAACCCTTTTTCCAATTTCACAAAGATATGGCTTAATAGTGAACCAGACCAATTAGAATTTATTAATATTTATGACCTTAGGGGAAATATTGTAAAAACCGTTAACAAACCAACAAATACTAACTTTGTCGCGTGGAACGGACGAGACTATAAAGATAGATTATTACCCGCAGGTGTTTATTTTATTGCAGTGAAAATCCAACATACATCAGAACAAATAAAAAAAGTTTTGTTTTTAAGGTAATTTAAGAGTTCTTCCATAAAAAGTCTATTTACTTGTGAGATAATTTTATCTATAATTTTTAAATATTTAGACATTAACTTAAACAAAAATCCGTGTTTATGCTTAAACCGTAAGGAGCAAATATGTTTGTAATTATGTTATCAATTTTATTTATGCAACCGCAAGGAGAAATTATTTGGTCAGCTCAAGGAACTGGTGGCATTTATTGTGCCGTACCAACTTATGATTATAATAATGATAGACATCCTGATGTTGTTGCAGCGGCATATTATGGGGCATATCCTTCACCTCCGGTTAGACTTTTTTTGCGCTCAGGCATAAATGGCGACATTATTTGGACGCGATCCGACTGCCAAGGAGTTTGGGGAACAAGAGGACTAAAGACAATAAATGATATTAGCGGCGATTCAATACCAGATATCATAATGGGAACACCAGGTGGAGTATACCCAGGGAGAACCATTTTTGCCATTAATGGCGTCACTTCAGCGACCATCTGGAGTTACTCGTACTATCCTAATGCTGGTTGGGTTTATAGTGTTAGTCCGTTCGTTGACCTGAATAATGACGGTTATCCAGAAGTATTAGCCGGTGTTGGCGGAACTTCCAATGACCGGCGAGGTGTGGCTGAATGTTTTAGTGGACATACTGGGGTTTCACTTTGGTCCTTTCGGCCCAATGACGCAGTTATGTGTCTCGCACCCCATATCGATTTAAATAATGATACAGTGCCTGAAGTTCTTGTGGCTTCGGGTGGCAATGGCTTAGACAATCGTATCATCTGTTTAAATGGAAGAGCCGGTACTATTATATGGTCATATTTAACCGCTAACTCGGTTGAATTTGTTGCGCCAATCGGTGATGTCAATAATAATGGTGTCCAAGATGTTGTTGGCGGTGGCTGGGCTTACACTGTCTACTGTGTCGAAGGTTCTAATGGCAGTTTAATCTGGCAAAATAATCTCGGTTCAGGCCGTGTGGTTTATGAATTGAGAAAAATACGCGATATTAATAACGATGGAGTTGAGGATGTCGTGGTTGGTTCTTGGTCAAGTTTAGTAAGCGTGCTTTCGGGTCAAAATGGAACTATACTTTGGTCCCAAACAGTCGGTAGTGACTGTTGGAATATCGACACATTAAGAGATATTACCAATGATGGCATACCCGAGGTCGTGGCCGGTGCAGTAAACGGTCGAAATATCAAGGTTCTAAACGGTGCCAACGGCAATGTACTTTGGCAGTACAATTTCATTGACCGGGTCTACGATGTAACCGCATCACCCGACCTTAACGGTGATCATATACCTGATGTTTTGGTTGGCCTTCAAGACCAAAATAACCAACCGTATCAACTTTATGCCTTCAAAGGACTTCCAAGCAACGTTGCTGTTAATGAAGACTTCTCCAATATCAGAAAAAATCTAATTAAAGTCGAATACCAGAAAAATCTCGTAATCTTAAAAATCTCCATTCCACAAGGAAAGTCTTTGGGGATTAAATTGTATGACTCGAATGGCAGATTACTCCAGTCAACAACCAAAATAAAGTCAGATGTCGGTGTTTATCATTTTGATATCTATAAGGATAAAAAGCCCGCTGGAATATATTTTGTTAAATTAGAAGTCGAAGGCGAACCAGCCCAAACTGCCAAAATTTTACTATTTTAACTAATTTGCATCCGCATCTGGCTTAAAAACCACGGAATAGACCAAAAATAGGTTCAGAAAATTAGGAAAATCTCTGTACGATATGTCTTAATTTAATTTTGAGACTCGCCGTAGTATTCTCTTAATGTTCTGATTTACTTGTAAGCTTCCTTTTAATTTATCTTGATTAGTCTATCTGGCGTTAGAATATAATTTACTTTCACGTCTTTCTCAGTTACTAAGTTAGAAAAATCCGTTACGATTTGACATTCATGAACAATTGTAATTACCTTGGCATTTGGTTTTAATAATTTTTTGATAAGAAGTTCTTCATATTCTCTATCTCCATACCCCTTACCTTTACCCAATCGGTTACCCTTTAAATCGACCGCAACGCTTCCTTGAATAAACAATTCAGCTGGAGTTTGAGGTGGTTTACCATATTTTTTAAGTCCTTGAATTGTAATTGGTTTTGTTGCTAACTCGTTTCCGCTAATTTGTTTATATTCTGTAATATGGGGTAATGCTGCCAGAAGCGTCTTGTCATTGGCTAAAATCAACCTGCGGGCATTAGTTAAGACCGCGTCTGGCGCAGTAAAAACGCAATGTGCAGTGATAAACTCATCAAGTTCGAGTAATCGAGCGCATGCCTTTTCAGCACCGAAAAAATTAGGTATTCGGCCATAACATGGTTTAGGAAAAGTAATGAGATTATTTTTTTCCATATATTCCCAAATACGGAAGCGAATTTCGTCCTTCGGCATAATTTTCCTTTGAAAATCTTTACTTATAAAGCCATGCATGTATATCGAATTATTATAGCCCAAGAAGTTGCTAATTGCAACCCTACTAATAGGTATGTTCTCCTTTCTGACTAATTGATATTATTGATTTAATATATTCCAACATGGGCTAGAATACACCTTTTCTTTAACATTTCAATATTGAATTTCCACAAAATATTATAGACTTCTATGAAGTTTTTATTCTGCACCTCTTGTTTCGGACAAAAAGGCGCTGAATTTATAGCTGACTTTTTCATAGTTTTTCAAGTAATAATTTGGGGGTAGCGTTAAGATCTTTGTGTAAACTGTTTTTTCATAGACAGATTTCAGTAACTGACGCTTCGCCTTTTAGCGTTTCTAAAACGACCGAGAGTTTTTCTGCCGCTAACCAGTCTTTACGGTTCATTTTACTTCTTTTCTAAGTCTAAACTATCATTAGTACCCGTTATCCAATTAGAGTTTTACAATAAGTCTGACCATTATTTTTAATTTGCTTTTCATAAAGTGTTAATTTTGTATATTGTCTCTCAATGAAAAGCCGATGATTTCCTGATTGCTAAAACCAATGAGCTCGGATAATTATTTTTTAATTGTCTTTCAGAAAGTAATTAATTCCGTAAATTACTAATACCACAACCTAAACCATTATTTTCTAAATGATTTTGTCTGTTCCGCTCATATTGATTGTGTTAATTGCCTACAAATTGAGAATTATATTTTTACCAAATTTAATCCCCAAACTAACTCCTAAATTTCTCCCGACCTTGCTTTCTCAAACAGCTTTCTTGCCTATTTTTCAAGTAATCCAGAAGGCTGTGCAGGGAACTGTACCCTCTTTTTAGAGCAAAATGCTGTATCT
>FMJZ01043735.1_pt1 | contig 16790 bp, 9 predicted proteins | sample 1987881 | NCBI WGS metagenome assembly FMJZ01 (sample SAMEA4378227, study PRJEB15110) | soil metagenome | biome: soil; feature: Field; material: Soil | place: India | collected 2015-03-11 | depth 0 m | reverse complement strand
AGCAAAAATGGTGAGTCTTTAATTAGTAAAACTACTACTAATCCCATTAACAATTTCAAAGTTAAGCCCAAAAAAATCGATGACTTCAAAATTCATTATGAAGGCAAAAACAAAATTCGAGTTATTGGAGTTAAAGATCACTCCCTCATAACAGAGGAACTATTACTTGAAGCTAAAATTGAAGACAACATGGTTGTAGCAGACATTGAGAGGGATATTTTAAAAATAGTAGTAATTAACAGATACGAAGATACCAAACCATCGGTAGGTTTTATCAAGAATATCGGAATTAAAAAAGGTGCTTTTGCAACAACAATAGCTCACGATTCACACAACATAATTTCAATCGGTGCAGACGACCAATTAATTACAAAAGTAGTTAATATCTTAATAGAAAACAAGGGTGGAATCGCATATGCAGATGATAGCGATGAAATGATACTAAAACTTCCTATAGCTGGGCTTATGACTGACGAAAATATTGACGAAGTTTCACAAAAGTACCTAAACATCGAGAATAAGATTAAAAGCATTGGTTCCAAATTAACTTCTCCTTTGATGTCCACTTCATTTATGTCATTGCTTGTCATTCCAAGATTAAAAATTGGGGATAAGGGACTTTTCAATGTAAATTCATTTAAGTTTGTTAATTTATTTGTTGATTGATTCTTGCTTAAAATGAAAAAAATTTTAATTTTCTTGCTCTTGGTTAACATTAGCTTTCTTTATTCTAAATATCATTTAGTAAGAATTTACCTTAATGATGAAGAGGATTTCAAAAAGCTACATTCATTAAATTTAGATTTGGAATCCGCATCTGGTTTTAAGAACGAACTCAGCCTTGTTGCAAACGACTTTGAAATTGAAGAAATTAAAAGAATCGGTTTAAATTATTTCATTGAAGTCGAGGATTACGAAACATACTTAGCAAACAAAATAATTCAATACGAAGATAAAAAAATTGAAAATGTACCACTTGGATTCCAATTAGGTTCAATGGGTGGTTTCTATAAATTAAATGAAATTTACACCGAATTTGATAAACTTTGTTCAAATTATCCATATACTGTTGACATAGACACAATTGGAACTTCTTGGGAAAGAAATCCAATAATTGCTTATTGTTTTGGAAGTCAAGATACTACAAAACCAGAATTATTAATTACTGCTTTGCACCATTCTCGCGAGCCTGCTTCAGTTACAACAATAGTCTACTTCCTGCAAACACTTTTCAATAAAGCACAAACAGGCAATCTGGAAGCAAATTATCTCCTTCAAAATCGAAGAATTTGGGTAATTCCGGTTTTAAACCCAGATGGCTACCTTTATAATCAAAAAAATTACCCGAGTGGTGGCGGCTTGTGGAGAAAAAACCGACGTCCAATAAACGACAAAGATACTGGTGTAGATTTAAATCGGAATTACGGACCTTATGACTTTTGGAATGCAAATAACAACGGCTCTTCAACTAATCCTAAAAATGAAACCTTTCGTGGAACAGCTCCATTTTCTGAACCAGAAATATCATCGCTTCGTAATTTTTGTTTTTCAAGAAAATTTCTTCTTGCAATTAATTTCCACACATACGGTGGAATGCTAATTTATCCATATAGTGCACTACCATACGAAACCCCAGATTCTGTTTGGTACAGAAGTTTCGGAATGTATGTCCACCAATTTAATAGCTATTACTTCGGAACAGATTTACAAACAGTCGGTTATTCAACAAGAGGGTCATCAGACGACTGGTTTTACACTGTTGATTCAACAAAAGGTAAAGTATTAGCTTTCTCACCAGAGGCAGGTTATCAATTCGATAGCTTCTGGCCAAGCAAAGATAGAATTGTTCCCATTGCGCAAGAAAATTTCCCACTTTTGATGAACTTCTTGTGGTCGGCAGAAGAAAATGTTAAGCTTTCCGATTATTACTACTATTTTGATACTACTAGAAAAATTGGCTTTTTAAACCTTGATTTCCAAAACTTGGGTATCAAACCATCTCAAGACAACCTCAAGGTACAAATATTCTCCCTGGACGCTACGTATACTTTCAATACTTCCTTCAATTTAGAACCTATTAACCCTGCTGAAAAAATTCAGAAGATACTTCAATTGCCTACTCCAAATGAAAAATTTATTAATGGAAATTCTGTTTCATTTGTTGTTTCAATTTTCCAGAACCAAATTGAAAGACAAGATACTTTATCCGTTAACTTGTATGAATATCATTTAATCGACCTAAAAGACTCCTCTTTTTGGGATTTTTCTTCAAGCCATTGGGGTTATACTGAAGACAATGAATCAAATACCATTTTGCTTTGCGATAGCCCTTTTTCTAACTACAAAGACTCCGTAGATAATCATCTTTACTTTGGCAAACCATTTAGATTAAATGGCAACAATTTTGACCTTGAAATTCAATCCCGATGGTCAATTGAACCTTTTTATGATTTCGCCAAAGTTGAGTTGTCTATTAACAATGGTAAAGACTGGTACCCTCTTCGATTTAAAAGAAGCACAATTGCCAGCGGTAATCCATATGGAAAACAAAAATTGGGAGAATATGGATTTGCTGGCTACTTTTCAAAATGGATTACACAAAGTGCTAACTTGAAAGAATACTTATGGAAAGATATTCTAATAAGGTTATCTATGTTAAGCGATAGAGCAAAAAATTCATCTGGAATTGACATCAAAGAAATCAGATTTCGTAAATATCCTAACATAGATTTTAAAAACTACTCCTTTGTACAAGACAGTAACTTTGCTTTTACTATTTACTTTAATGGTTTTCCGATGAAGAATTTTTTCCTTCCCAATTATTTCCAAATTGAAGAAGTTAAATTGTACGACTTTCTGGGGAGAGTACTTTCATGTTGGAGGAACCTGGAGTTGAACAATTCCATACATATTACCAATTTACCCTTGGGAGTTTACTTTATCTCAATCAAAAATACCAAAGGGTACTTTTTCGAAAAGTTAATATTGTGGTAAAAAAAGAAGAGGTTTGAAACCTCTCCTTTTAGTAGCGGGCCTAGGATTCGAACCTAGAACCTTCGGGTTATGAGCCCGACGAGCTTCCGTTGCTCCAGCCCGCGATATTAAAAAACAAATTTAACAACTTTTTTTAAAATATGCAAATGTTTTCGAATTTGTAATTAGTGTACATTCATAATAGCTTTAGAAAAAACTACTTTGGTACCCAAACAACTTCCTTTCTGTAGGGCGATTGTTTTGAATTCAAAACTCTATGGTAAAAAACAGTGTTAGTTTTAACATAATATTTGTCAAGGTAATCTAAGGATAAATCTTCATCTAAAATAATTGCTTTAAACTTCTTTGATCTTAAGCTACTTTCGAATTCTTGAACTAATTTAATCTTTTGTGGTACATTACTAATAAGCAAATCATTCAACAAAACATAGTGTGGATATGATTTTAAGCCAAGTGAATTTTGAACAAAATTATATCCCATCAAGTAAGTTTCTCCTCCATTATCGATTGCGAATTTTAAAATTTGTTCAACATCAAGTTTATCTTTTTCGCGCGGAATAGGGAAAATAGGATCATACGCAAGTAAGAAAATTTGGAACAACAGTAAAAAATTGAAAATATTAACTTCTTTTCCTAGCTCTACAAATCTTTTCTCGAAGTGCCAAAGAGCAACAGGAAACCAAACTGAAATTGCAAAAACAAATGGGATAATGACATTTAAATACCCACCATAATGGAGCCTTGATACATAGGCACTTAAAAGACATCCGACAAAAAGAAATATCAAGTAAATAGTATTTGACTGAAAAATTCTTTTATAAAAAGTATAAAAGAGTGCGAAAATGCTCGCTAAAGCAATAGAGTAAAAGGGAAGCACATCAATAGTCCAAAATGTTATGGCTCTATTCCAAACCCAATGATGTGTGGATGGAAAATAAAAATTCCAAAATAAATACCACCCATCACTAAAAATAGTTTCAATAAAAGTTGAAATAAAAATAAGTGAAAAATAAATTAATAAAAATTTAATCCCTTTTGCCCTTTCGTGGAAAAATAAAGCAATTACTAAGAACATTGTTATTATAAAATAACTTTGCTTTGTGTAAAATGCGATAAATGAAAAAAGAGCTGAAAGGTAAATAAATTTTTTTTGCTCCTTTAAAAGAAAATAAAAAGCGACTATTAAAAACAAGTTGGCAGTTGTATCTACTCGTGCATTATCGAACCAAAATCCAGTAGTTGAAAAAGACATCACGTAAATTGCAAGACCAACAAAAGAGTAAAACTTATCATTGGTGTAATGCATAACTATTTTGTAAACGAAAAATAGGGAAAGTAAAAATGAAATTACCGATACCAAACGCATTGAATATAACCCTAGATCAAAAAAAATAGAAATAAAAACACCAATATAGTAGAAAAATGGCGTGTATATGTAAGGAATAAAGTCCAAACTTGGCTCGACATATATTTTCTTACCTTCAAGTAAACGTTTTATGTGTTCTATTTCTCCACCTTCCATCCATTCGAGTTGGTAGGGATACTGGATGCGAAATAACATCACAAAAAGTGTAACAATAGAATATGTTAGGAAAATACATATAATTATGATTCTAAAAATATCTTTAAAATTTGGATTTTTTGAAAGTAATTGTGGCATAAGTTTTGTTTTAAATTAATTTGTGTAAAATAGTTAAATTTGATATTTAATTAATTTAATTGATAAACAATAATGAAAAAGGCAAAAATAAACAAATTTTCAACTTTAATTTTGTTAATAATTTTATTCTCTTTTTCTGCTGTAAACATTTTTGGTAAAGATTGCTTCCCTACCTCACCAAACCCTGAGTTGATCATCAATGGCAACTTTGAACTTGGATTCAAATATTTTAAAACCACATACGATTCAAGTTTTATTAAATTTCCCAAAAATGTGAAAATAACATCCAATCCCTACAATGAATACTACACCTTTGATAGCTGTGCAGATCCATTAACTCCTAACGGCAAATTTCTTATTGTTAATGGAAACGACATTTTCGATGGTCTACACATTGTCTGGGAACAGGAAGTTAATGTAATTCCTAATAATTTTTATGAATTTAAATATATGTATTGTAATATTGACGCCCGAGTCGATACTAACAAGAATTTGCCTATTATACAAGTTTCCTTTAACGAGGAATTTTTTGATACTGTATTTGTTCCTAAAGAAACTTGTCAATGGATAACTCGTTCGTTTATTTGGTATTCTGGCAAAAATAATAAGCTTATTATTCGTTTCCGAGATTTGCAATTAAAATACTTTGGCAACGACTTCGCACTCGATGAAATATCTTTGAGATCTCTTTGTAGCATCCAAGCTTGTGCTGGACAGAACCAAGAAATTTGCTCCGGAGATACTATTGTACTCGGAGATATTTCAAATAACAGCGCTATTCAAGGTTTTAAACCTTACAAATTCAAATGGACACCAATTGAAGGACTGGATAATCCATATTCACCCAATCCCCTTGCATTCCCCAACAAAACAACTACTTACTTGCTTGAGGTTACCGACAGTTTAGGATGTATTGCAACCGATTCTGTAACTGTAACAGTTCATTTTCGTCCTTTGGCAAGAATTACACTTAATAAAAACCTTCCAATTTGTCCCTGCGATAGTATAACACTTTCTGCTACAGAAGGACTAAAGTATTTTTGGTCCACTGGGGATACTGTTTCCTCAATTTCTGTAAAAGAAACGGGTTATTATTCGCTACGGGTCCAAAGTCACTTTGGATGCATAGACACAACTGGTATTTGGGTCGAAGTATATCAAGTTTCGACTACATTAAAATTTGATACAATTACTGCAAACATAGGCGAAAAAATCACTCTACCACTAAGATTGGTGTCCGAAAAGAATCATTTCATTTGTAATTACGATAGCTTCACTGTCATTATTTCTTATAATCCAACAGTCCTTTTCCCAATGAATTTCAAACCCGTGCTAAATGATGGTACAACAGAAAAGATTGTAATTTCTGGTAGGTCGATTTACAAAATCTTAGATACTCTTCTGTTTTTTGTAACACTTGGAAATGATACTTCTTCAATTGTAACCATTGAAAGTTTTCAATGGAATTGCGACAAAGTGACCCTTCAAACAATAAATGGAAAAGTAGTAATTAAAGACATTTGCAAAGAAGGAGGGAATAGATTATTCGATCTTCAAAACAAACCGTTAATACTAAAAATTTTAAATGTAACCAGCGAGGAAATTGAAATAAACTTTAATGCTATTGAAAGAGGATTGACCAAAGTTAAAATTGTAAATTATATGGGCAGGGAAGTTTTGGTTGGCTTGAACAATTATATCGAAGCAGGAAATTACTATTTAAAATTGGATAGGAAATTATTAGGCACTGGAATTTATTTCCTAATTTTGGAAACACCTTCGATGAATCTTGTAGAAAAGCTTATTTTATTAAATTAAACCAACTAGTTTCTTTAGGTGGTTAACTTCTTGCTTAGTTAAAGGACGCCAATCGCCTCTTTTTAAACCTCTAGTGGTCAAATTTGCAAACATTTTCCTGTTCAGTTTTTTTACTTCGTAGCCGAAATGTTCAAATATCCTTTTAATTTCATGGTTTTTGCCTTCACTCAAAATAATTCTGACTTTTCTCTCATCCTTAACATCAATAATAAGTTCACATTTTTGGAACTTAGCTCCTTCAATCTCAAGTCCACGTGCAATTTCTTTTGCATGCTCTTGTTTCAAAGACTTATCCAAGCCTACATCGTATACCCTTTGTATTTGATATTTAGGGTGCATTAATCTATGAGCTAATTCTCCATCATTTGTAAGTAACAAAACCCCGGTGGTATTTCTATCTAATCGACCAACTGGATATACTCTTGCCCGAGACTTAATTAAATCTATGACTGTTTTCCTACTCTTTTCGTCTTTGACTGTGCAAATCGTATCTTTTGGTTTATTCAATAGAATATATTCAAATCTTTTCAAAATTCGGATTGGCTTTCCATTTACAGTAACAAAGTCGTCCAAGGAAACAAATGTACCCAGCTTTGAAACAACATTTCCATTGACTTTAACAGCTCCAGAGCTTATTAAGTCATCAGCTTTCCTACGGGAAGTTATCCCAGAATCAGCAATCAATTTATTTAGCCTAATTTTGGATTTGTAAAAAGATTGATGAATATTAGATTTTTTTTCTTTCATAATGTTAGTATCAATTCCCTATGGATACTTTTTTACCGTGACAATGTTTATATTTTTTCCCGCTACCACAAGGACAGGGGTCATTCCGCCCTACCTCTTTTTCAGTCTTACGGTAAGTTTGAACGGGCTTAAAATCATCTTGTACAGATCGTGGTTGACCAGAGAAAGGAGAAACGATAAATTGCGGTAGCGACGAAGAATGAGAAAATTGCAAACTTGATTGATCTGGCAAAACTCTTCTTAAAGTTGGCAAATCTCTTCGCCCCCGTCCTGCAGCTCGAACTTCTCTTTCTAATATCGGGGGAAAATAACGAATTACGAACTTAACAATGTCGCGATTAATATTTTTAATTAAATCGACAAAAAGCTTATAAGCTTCGGCTTTATATTCCAGAAGTGGATCTTTTTGTCCATAGCTTCGTAGATGAATGCCTTCGCGTAAATCATCCATCGCCCGTAAGTGATCACGCCATTTTTCATCAATTACCTGCAAAGTTGCAATTCTTTCGAGTTGAGCCAAAAACTCGGTCCCCAAAAATTGTTCTTTTCGGTCATAGAATTCTTTTGCAGCATCTAAAACCTTTTGAATTACTTCATCTTTTTTCAGGTTCTCAAATTCTTCTTTAGTCAACTTAATTTCGCAAAGAAGAGTGAAGCGAATTGAATTAATAAAGTCCTCCACTTTTAAATCTGGGTGGTATTCATCATACCAATCATAGGCAAGGTCCTCGATATATTCAAAAATTTCAGCACGCAATCGTTCCCCAGTCAAAGCATTTCTTCTTCGAGCATAGATAACCTCTCTTTGTTGGTTCATAACATTATCGTACTCAAGCAATCTTTTCCTTATTCCAAAATTGTTCTCTTCAACTTTCTTTTGTGCTCGCTCAACATTTTTGGTAATCATTGGATGAAATATTGGTTCCCCCTCGGGTATTTTTAATTTTTGCATTATACCTGCAATTCGCTCCCCACCAAACAAACGCATTAAATCGTCTTCCAGAGAAATAAAGAATTGGGAACTTCCAGGGTCCCCTTGTCTGCCAGACCTACCACGCAATTGCCTATCAATTCTACGAGCTTCGTGCCTTTCCGAACCAATAATTGCCAAACCACCATTCTTACGGACCTCATGGTCAATTTTAATATCAGTACCACGACCCGCCATATTTGTGGCAATAGTAACTGTACCTTTCCTACCGGCTTGGGCAATAATTTCCGCCTCTCTTTGATGATGTTTAGCATTTAATACATTATGAGGTATTCCTTTTCGCTTGAGCATCTTGCTAAGTAGCTCAGAAACCTCGACGCTTGTAGTCCCAACAAGAACAGCGCGACCACGTTTCAATTCTTCTTCAATTGCTTGAATAATTGCATTATACTTCTCACGCTTTGTTCTGAAAATAAGATCATCCTTGTCAACCCGAATTACTGGTTTATTGGTAGGAATAACGACAACGTCAAGATTATAAATTTTTTCAAACTCGGCTGCTTCAGTCTCGGCAGTTCCAGTCATCCCCGCCAATTTTTTGTACATTCGGAAGTAGTTTTGAATTGTAATGGTTGCAAGTGTTTGAGTATCTCTTTCAACACGAACATGTTCCTTTGCTTCAATTGCTTGATGAAGTCCTTCTGAATACCTTCTTCCTTCAAGTATTCGACCCGTAAACTCGTCTACAATTAGAACTTTTCCATCTTGAACAACGTACTCCACATCTTTTTCGTACAGAGAAAAGGCAACCAATAGTTGATTTATTGCGTGAATTTTCTCACTTCTTTCCGAGTACAAAATATACAGTTCGTCTCTTTTTTTCTGCTTTTCTTCGGGGGCAAGAGCGGAATCACCTTCAATTAAACTCAATTCAGAAGCAATATCCGGAATGACAAACATATTGGGATCTTCTTGGGCATTACATAACATTTGCCTGCCCTTTTCAGTAATATCAACGTTATGGTTTTTTTCATCTATAGTATAATAAAGTTCATCATCAATTTCGTGCATCCGTTGGCCTTGGTCGCGAAGAAAAAGTAATTCAGTTTCTTTCATCAGCTTTAAATATTCTGGTTCTTGCAACAATTTGGCAAGCCTTTTGTGCTTTGGCAAACCTCTATAAGCACGTAAAAGGAGAACTCCGGCGGCTTCTCTATCTTCTTTGGTTCCACTTTCAAGTAATTTTTGTGCATCTGCTGTAATTTGATTTAATAACTTTGTTTGGGCTTCTACTAACCTACGAACCCTTGGTTCCATTTCTTGGTAAATTTGGTCTGTCGTATGTTCGACGGGACCGGAAATAATCAATGGGGTCCGTGCCTCGTCTATTAAAACCGAGTCAACCTCGTCAACAATTGCATACCAATGACCTCGTTGAACAATATCCTTAACATCAATTACCATGTTGTCGCGTAAATAATCAAAGCCAAATTCATTGTTGGTTCCATAAGTAATATCGCAAGCATATTCTTTTTGTCTTTGTTCTGTCGACATATTTGACTGGATAATTCCAACTGAAATCCCAAGAAATTCATAGATTGGCATCATCCATTCAGCATCACGTCGTGCAAGATAATCGTTTACTGTAACCAAATGGCAACCCTTACCAGCAAGAGAGTTTAAATACAAGGGCATTACTGCCACTAAAGTTTTGCCTTCGCCCGTAGCCATCTCTGCTATCTTGCCTTGGTGAAGTACAATCGCACCCATTAATTGCACATCAAAGGGAACCATGTCCCAGACATAATGCTGTCCAGCATATGTATAAGCATAGCCCCTGTCTTTGAGTCTTTTACAAGTTTGTTTCACAACAGCATAGGCTTCAGGTAATATTTCATCTAACTTTTCCTCGACAAGATTAAAAATTTCTTTATCGAGTTTTTTTATTTCTTCTCGTATATCAGCCACTTCCCCCGGAGTAAGAACCTCGTTTTTAAGACGCTCGATCAAACTTGACTTTTTTTCTTCTAATTCCAAAATACTATTTCTTATATAATCTTTGAACTCTTGAGTTTTTGCTTTTAGTTCATCATCAGAAAGTGAGTCAAACTTTTCATAATATTCATTGATTTTTTTTGCAATTGGTTTTAAACTTTCGACATCTTTTTCGTGTTTGGTTTTTATGAACTTTTTTAGGAAGCTAAGCATATATACACCAAAATAAAAAGAAAGAGACGTCTTCATATAGAAAGTATTTGAACAAGATAGATTACATGACTTCTTGGGACTTTAATTTAATGAAACTTAACGTTAACAATCAAAGGTTTAATTTTTTGTCATTAAACAAATTCTAATTAAGATGAATCTTTCCAAAGCTGGTCAATATTACCATAATCAAGAAAACAATATCCAACCCTTTGAACAAAGGAAAACCTGATATTAATATCTTTATTTAGAAATATAATTACAACTATTTATATTTATCCAAAGATACTTTGAAAGGTTTAATAAATCAAGATAAATAAAAAGATGAATAATTGCATCGTTCAGGTTTTTATTAGTAAGAAAATTCCTTTGAAAAATACTTCATTGTTAAGTTACGAAAAAAAATAGGCACAAAGTCGAATACTAATTTATGCATTATAAAAATTTATACTCTTTACTTTTCACACCAAAAACAAAAGGTTCCAAAAAAAATAATTTTGATAGTACTTTCTAAAGTAAATTATTACCACCAAAAAAACGCTTATTTTGTAATAATGTGCTTTAAATTTTATTTTAGATTGTATTTCAAAAAATTCAATATTTTTTATTTGATACTTGTTCTACCTTTTTCTCTTCGACTTCAAATAGGAGGTAAATTTACTCGGAAACACACTTTTTGAATCTACAAGCATTAGTACTGAGTAAAATTGAATACTATGGTAATTAGTTAAAAGGTGGGGAAATTGCACTAACTCTCAAGATTTTCATGACTATTTTAAAAACACATTTTTTGAAATGAGAATTCCATTATTGTTAGATTATTTAAATTAAACGAGTTAATGAAAAAATATGAATATATTTTTTTCTGAATTGATTATAATTAAATAATTTTGCTTTTTTATCATTTATGAAAGAAGAAATAATTATTTTAGACTTTGGTTCTCAGTATACCCAGCTTATTGCACGCAAGGTAAGAGAGGTTGGCGTTTTCGCAGAAATACTTCCCTATAATATTAGTATTACTGAATTAACAAAATCAAATCCAAAGGGCATAATTTTATCCGGTGGGCCGTCCAGCATTTATGAAAATAATTCACCCAAACCCGACTTTGAAATTTTTTCACTTGGTATTCCTATTTTAGGTATTTGCTACGGTTTACAATTAATTACTTTCTTTTTTGGTGGGAAAGTCGACAAAGCAGCAAAAAGAGAATATGGACGTTCCAAGTTTAGAATTAAAAAGAGAAACCAAATTTTTGAAGATATTCCAGAAGAATTTACCGTATGGATGAGCCATAGCGACCGTGTTGAAAGAATCCCAGTCGGCTTTGAAATTTTAGGGACAACCGAAAATTCCATTTCTGCAATTTTTCATCCAATCAAAAAAACTTATGGCCTCCAATTCCATCCTGAGGTATATCATACAGAATTTGGGAAAAAAATTCTTGAAAACTTTGTAAGAAACGTTTGCAAATGCAAAGATATTTGGAACGCAAAGTCCTTCATTGTTACTCAGATTGAAAATATTAAGAACAAAGTTGAAAACGACGAGGTTTTACTTGCTTTAAGCGGAGGTGTCGATTCAACGGTTTGTGCAGTACTTTTGCATAAAGCAATTGGGGACAATCTAAAATGTGTTCATATTGACACTGGTTTAATGCGACAAAACGAAAGTGAAACTGTCGTCAGTTTATTTAGACAAAATTTTAATATTCCTGTTGAATTAATCAATGCCGAAAACATTTTCTTAGATAAACTAAAAAACTCAACTGACCCGGAAGCAAAACGAAAAACAATAGGCCAGACATTTATTGAAGTGTTTGAACAAGTTGCCAAAGAATACCCTAACGTAAAGTGGCTTGCCCAAGGAACTCTTTATCCCGACGTTATAGAATCTACAACGGTAAAAGGTCCATCGGCGACTATTAAATCTCATCACAACGTCGGTGGGTTGCCCCAAAAAATGAATCTTAAAATCATTGAACCATTACGAGAGCTATTTAAAGACGAAGTGCGTAAAGTTGGTCTTGAATTAGGAGTTCCCAAGTGGTTTATCGAAAGGCATCCATTCCCCGGACCTGGGTTAGCAATTCGGATTATTGGGGAAATAAACAGAGAAAGATTAGAAATTTTACGAAAAGCAGACGATATTTTTATCGAAGAAATTAAAAAAGCAAATCTTTACAACGATATTTGGCAAGCATTCGCTGTTTTACTACCTGTAAAAACTGTTGGTGTTATGGGTGACGAACGAACATACGAGAACGTATGTGCATTGCGCGCTGTTACAAGCATTGATGGTATGACAGCCGATTGGTTTAAATTTCCTTATGAAATACTTGATAAAATTTCTAATAGGATTATCAACGAAGTTGTGGGAATTAATAGAGTTGTTTATGACATCACAAGCAAGCCACCCGGAACGATTGAATGGGAATAGTAAACATATTTTACTCAATTTCAAAAGCTTTTTTCCTTTTCAACTGAGCCTGTCTTCGTGGTTTAAACTCCCCTTTCTCCTTCATTTTTTTTACAATTGCAAGAACATCATAAAAACTTTTGTAATTAAAATGGGGAATTCGATAACGGTTGCAATACCTGCTCAAAATTCCTTTTGCAAACACAATGTCGGAATATTCAACCATGCAAAAGTCCGAATATCCATCGCCAATGTAAATTAAAATTTCATCATTGTTAAGTAACGACAAGGCAATATTTCGCTTGCACGAACCAACATTGTCGCAAAGACATGATTCATTAGCAAAATTAAACAATGGATTAAAATAATTACCTAATTTAACAATTGAATTTGCATAAAATGGAATTGGTCCAATATTCAATTTTTCAAATGATGCTTGAATATAAAAATCGAATCCATCGCTGATTATTTCAAAAGGTATTGAATTATCCCTACAAAACAGAACAAAGTCTGAAAAGTACTTATCTACCCTGGCTATTTCTTTTGCAAATAAATATAATTCCTCAATGGAAAGATTTTGCGGAAAAGTACGCAATGTTTTTTGCCAAAATTGTCGGAGCTTTAAACTTCCATTTGTAAGCTGAGAAAGATATGGTTCAAGTTGACCAAATCGTTCAATTATATCAATACAGACATCAGTTAAAGTAACTGTACCATCGAAGTCAGAAAATATATGTGGTTTCCAGATCTTCAATTTAACTAATTCAATTTTGCATTTAGAGGACCACGAAGACCGCGATAGGAAACTAGTTCCGCAGTAACATAACCAATTAATATTTTAGTTGCAACCTTAACAGGCATTTTTCTATCGTCGTCAGTTAACCAAATGTAAATTGAACCTTCGCTCTTGAACAAGCCACCTTCTACGACAAGTGGTTCAACAACAACACAACGAAATTTACCAGATTCAACTTCAACGACTTGTTTGCCAAGTATTTTTACACCAAGCCTATAAGTAGAATCTTTAAAGAAATTATTTAAGTAAAAAACTGTGTCTTTAGGCATCTTGTTAACTGGAAGAGTTCTAACAAAATAAAATGCAGACACAATATCGTGAACATAAGGAGGCACCTTATACTTTTTTCCTTCGGCAAATGCAAAACCATTTTCTTGGTCGAAAGTTGCTTTGAAATCACGTTTGTAGTTGCCTTCCCGGATATGCTGTTCGAATGCCCACGGAAATATTCCTTCGACGTCTAAAAGAGTACTATACCAATCGCGAACTCTATAAATCCATTCGAGGGATTTGAGTGAATTGACTTGAAATCTAACGTCGTAGCAAACTCTTCCATTATAAATTACAGCTTTCGGCAAAATATGCAAATAACCTTCTCCAGCAACAATATATCCGTAGCGGACTTTGTAATCTAGACGCTCTCCAAAACCAAAAGCCTCATTAGGATGGTAGCGAAATTGATTTTTCGATATTGAATTCGTGTTTAAACTAAAAAAAATATACAGCAGAAAAAAGAATTTGAAAGAGTTAAAAAATTCATTCATACTAACCAAGTAAATAGAAGGTAAAGTCGATTAAATATTGTGGAAAGATACCAAAAACAATAGTGCAAATAAGACAAAACAACACAGCATAAAAAGCCAAACCAAATCGAGGTTGGATACCTTCTTTGTATTCTTTAAAATACATTGCCAAGATTAAGCCAATGTAGTAATACATAGAAATAATTGATGATATCACAGCAACGATAGTAAGCCAAAGGAAACCTGCTTTGATGGTTGAAACAAATAAAAAGTATTTACCAAAGAAGCCAGCAAATGGTGGAATCCCAGCAAGTGAAAGCATAAAGACAGACATTGTCCCAGCAATAAATGGATGCTTTTTTGAAAGTCCAAAATAGTCTTCCAAAGTGTTATAATCATTACCACTTGTCTCGTTCATTGATAAAACGATGAAAGCACCAAACTGCATGAATAAGTATGCAACGGAATAAAAAGCAATAGCATTCCACCCTTCGGGGTTGTTTGCAACTATCCCCATTAAAAGATATCCTGCATGGGCAACACTTGAATAGGCAAGCATTCTTTTTATATTTTTCTGAACAAGGGCAATGAAATTACCAATTAACATTGTAAGTGCTGAAATAACTGCAAGCATATTTTGAATATTTTTTGATATTTCAGTTGTTAATTCTAAATAGGAAAAGGGAAGTATTACATTTTTTGAAATTAAAAATAAAGCAAAAATTGCAGAAGCTTTGCCAGCAGTACTCATAAAAGCAGAAATGGTGGTAGGTGCACCGGTATATACATCAGGTGCCCATTGGTGGAATGGAAACGCTGCAATTTTAAATGCCAAGCCAATATAAATCAAAGCAAGCCCAACAACCAGATAAATATTATTCAAACTATCAAAATTCGCATTATTGGAGACAATTGTAAAATCTAATGTCTTAGTTGCACCATACACAAAAGCAATTCCGTAAACCAAAAAACCAGTTGCAAACGCACCGAGAAGAAAATATTTGATACCTGCTTCCACACTTTGGAACGACTGACGGAAAAAACCAGCAAGTACGTAAAAACTTAAGGACATTGTCTCTATTCCAAGAAACAATGTCAAAAAATTATTAGAATGGGAAATTATTGTCATTCCAAAAACCGAAATTAAAATCAAGGAATAAAATTCGTTTAACTCTAGATATTTTATTCTTTGATACTCTCTGGATGCAATAACCGTTAATATTGCCGATAAAATAAAAATTAAATCGAAAAAATAGGCAAAACCATTGAAAGACAATAAACCCTTTGTGATAAACTCAGAATAATTTGGATTTGCCCCAAAAGATAAGTATTGCAAGGAAAAGAAAACACTTAATAATGAAATTGAAAGGGAAATTAAAACCCCCCAAAAGTTTAAATTCTTGTTTTTCCAAATACCATCAACAACCAACCAAATTATTATTGAAATACTTAGAAAAATATGTGGCAACAAAAGATAAAATTCTTCTATCATATTCACAATCCTTACTTTTTATCACTTTTATCAAATTGAAAAGATTTTGAATCCAGTTTTGTTTGAGTTGGAAATTTTTGTAAATATACTTTCTCAACAATTTTCTTAACGGTAATTTCTGAATAATTCAAGAAAAATTTGGGATAGACACCAATCCATACCATAAGAATTACAATCGGAACAAGGTAAGCCCATTCTCTTTTATTAATATCTTTTAAAGTATGATTTGCTACATTGGTTAAAGGACCAAAAACTACTTTTTGAAACATTGTCAAAAGATAAACAGCAGCAAATATTACACCCGTTGCACCCAAAATCGAAAACCAATATGAATTTAAAACTGGGGATTTAAATGCTCCAAGCAGACTCAAAAATTCCCCTACAAAGCCATTAAGCCCAGGCAAACCAACAGAGGAAAGCATAGCAATTCCAAAGAAGACGGTAAATGCTGGCATGACTCGAGCAATTCCACCATATTCAATAATCTCTCTCGTGTGCCTTCTTTCGTATAAAATACCTACAGCAAGAAACAGCATTCCCGTAGATAAACCATGATTAACCATTTGAATAATCGCACCTTGTAGTCCTTCGACAGTAATCGAAAAAATTCCTAATACCACAAAGCCAAGGTGACTTACAGAAGAAAAGGCGACAAGTCGTTTCACATCGGTTTGGACGGCAGAAACCAAAGCCCCATAAATTATTCCAACAACTGCGAAAGCTGAAATATAGGGAGCGTAAAAAACTGATGAATTTGTAAATAACTCTAGGTTAAACCTAACCAACCCGTAAGTTCCTAATTTTAAAAGAATCCCAGCTAAAATAACGGAACCAGGAGTTGGTGCTTCGGTATGTGCATCCGGTAACCAAGTATGCAATGGGAAAAGGGGTACCTTAATACAAAATGAAAGAGCGAATGCTAAAAATAACCATCTTTCCATAGTAAAAGGAATCGGGTACTGAAACAATATTTCCCTAATTTGAA
>FMJZ01044505.1_pt1 | contig 16795 bp, 16 predicted proteins | sample 1987881 | NCBI WGS metagenome assembly FMJZ01 (sample SAMEA4378227, study PRJEB15110) | soil metagenome | biome: soil; feature: Field; material: Soil | place: India | collected 2015-03-11 | depth 0 m | reverse complement strand
TTCAGTGGTAGAACGTCTCCTTGCCAAGGAGAAGGTCGTGGGTTCGAATCCCATCGCCCGCTCTGTGTGTGCTGATTGTGGATGGAAGCTCGCAAGATCAATCAACGGTCAACAGTCAGCAATCCATGTGCGGCGTCGTGGCCAAGTGGCAAGGCAAGGGTCTGCAAAACCCTGATCACGGGTTCAAATCCCGTCGACGCCTCAGGGAATGGCGGTTGTACAATGCCAAGTATGCGCTCCGACCGGGAGCGCATTTTTTACTTCAACCGGCGTCTTCTTTACAAAGAACAGGCCGCAAACGCTTTACAGATACACCGCCACAGGGAGCCAGGACGGAAACCACCAGGCCCTGAACGCATCCGTCCAACAAACCTCGAAGCGGTTTGTTGGAAGGGTAGGTCAACATGTTTAGAGGCAAGGCGCAGGTTGTTTTCTGCCCGCGCTATTTACCAGGCATACGCCTGAGGCGCCTCGCCGCCTGGACCGGGGAAGATCGCATCCAGTTTTCTCAACGTCTCTTCGTCCAATCGAATTTCCGTTGCCCGGACGGCGCTTTCCAGCTGCTCCAATGTGCGCGGCCCAATGATGGGAGCAGTAACCGCCGGATTGTGTAGCAACCAGGCCAGCGCTACCTCGCCAGGCGGATAGCCCAACTGACGGCAGAGAGCTTCATATTTTTCTAATTTGTCACGGTTCTTGGCGACCTCTTCCTCGAAGTTCTCACCCATGCGCCGTCCGGCTTGCGTTTTTTCCAACGCGCCGCCTAACAGCCCGCCGCCCAAAGGACTCCAGGGAAGCAACCCCAACCCATAGTAGCGGCAAGCAGGAATGACTTCCAATTCAATCATGCGGTTGTTGAGATGGTAAATGCTCTGCTCGCTTACCAATCCCATTAAGCCACGCTTGGAGGCTTCCTGACAAGCCGTAGCAATATCCCAGGCGGCAAAGTTGCTTGAGCCAATATAGACTACTTTGCCCTGCTTGATCAGGCTGTCAAAAGCCTGCCACGTTTCATCCCAAGGACAGTCGCGATCAATATGATGCATCTGATACAGGTCAATCCTGTCCGTCTGCAAGCGTTTCAGGCTCCCTTCACAGTGTTTACGAATTTTGTAAGCCGAAAGGCTACGCCCATCGCTGTTGACCTCTTGTCGATTCGTTTTGCGCGAGACGGGATTATAGACCTTGGTCGCCAATACGATGGCGTCGCGCCGACCGCCGCCCTGCGCCAACCATCGCCCTATAATCTCTTCCGTATAGCCATGTTCCACGCTCCAGCCATATACATCGGCGGTGTCGAAGAAGTTGATACCCAATTCCAGAGCGCGGTCCATGATCTTGAAACTTTCTTCTTCACCGGTCTGCCAGCCAAAGTTCATGGTACCAAGACACAGGTTGCTGACAAGAACACCATGTCTCCCCAGCCGTTTATACGTGATAGACATAGATCACCTCCGTATAACTATTCGAAACAGACAGATATGGCGCACAATCGCTCAGACAGCTTGCGGATGTATAGTAAAGTATATCACTTTGAGTCGACTCAAAGTCAAGGCATCACAAGAGCCTGTTAGGCGCACAAGCGTTATCGGCGCTAGGCAGGCAACTCCTAGGAATGGTCCTGCAACCGGTCTGTAGTGCTCGTTGCTGATCAGAGAATCTCTCTCTCACCCACTATCCGCAACCGATTTTGGCTGTAAAATATAGTTCAATGAGCACAACGCTCCGCGTGCTTTTTCTGGCAGCAGAGGCAGAGCCGTTTGTTAAAGTCGGCGGGCTGGGAGACGTAGCCGGCGCTTTACCGCGTGCATTACGCGCCCTGCCCCATTCCATCCGCGGCGACACCCAGGTTGACGTACGGCTGGTGTTGCCGTTTCACGCTTCCATTCGCAACAATGCGGCCACGTTACATCCTGTCGCCGATTTTCTCATCTACCGGCGCGGCGGAAGCGCACGCGCACAGGTCTATGGCATCGAGCACAACGGACTGCCGGTATATTTGATCGCAGGCAATGTCATCTCCATTTCCCCTTCCGTATACGCGAGCGACCCGGCACTCGACCGAGAAAAGTATGCCTTCTTCTCGCTGGCTGCCGTGGAGATGTCGCGCTATCTCGAATGGCAGCCCCACATTCTACACGCTAACGACTGGCACACGGCCCTGGCGCTGTACGCCGTCCGCTCGCGGCGGACAACCGCCTCCTTTGCCCGCCTCAAAACACTGCTCACCATCCATAACCTACCCTACATGGGCGGCGACGGCAGCGACGTCATGCACGCCTACGGTCTGACCCCTCTCCAGGAGGAACTCTTGCCCGAGTGGGCGCGTACCTCGCCCCTCCCGCTAGGGCTATGGGCGGCGGACGCCATCGTGCCGGTCTCTCCCTCCTACGCACGCGAAATTCTCACACCGGCGTTCGGCTGCGGCTTGGAAACCTTCCTCCAATCACGCGCGAATACCATCACGGGCATCCTCAACGGTCTAGATTACCATCTCTGGAATCCGGAGGCAGACCCAGCGCTTAGCCGGAACTACACCGCCACCTCTCTCGATCTGCGCCCCGAAAACAAACTCTCGCTTCAGCAACAGCTCGACCTTCCCGCCGACCTGCGTCTGCCGCTCTTCGGGATGGTCACCCGACTCGACCAGCAAAAGGGCGTTGACCTTGTTATTGAAGCCTTGCGCAGGTTGCCGGAGAAATCTTGGCAAGCCGTTATGCTCGGAACCGGCGACCCGGTGATCGAAAACAGCCTGCGCGCCCTGCAGAATGAGTTCCCCAACAGCGTGCGCGCGATTTTCCGCTACGACGCTGTGCTCAGCCGCAAGATTTACGCCGGCGCCGATATCTTCCTGATGCCTTCACGTTACGAACCCTGCGGTCTCGCGCAGATGATCGCCATGCGCTATGGTTGTGTGCCTGTTGTCCACGCCACAGGGGGCCTTAAGGACACGGTACAGGAAGGCAAGAATGGTTTCCTCTTCACGGAGGAAACCCCGGAGGCGCTTGCAGAGGCCATACGGCGCGCGCTCTCGGTCTACGCCCATCCTACCCGCTGGCGACGTTTCCAACGCGATGGAATGGCTCGGGAATTCTCGTGGGAGAAATCCGCCGCGCAATACTTCCGCCTCTATAAATCCTTGACCAGCTGTTTTCTCACCGTTGTCTGAACAGCCATGAAGTTTGAACGAAGCGGCGGTATTCTTCTCCACCCCACCAGCCTGCCTTCCCCTTATGGCATTGGCGATTTGGGCCCAGAAGCCTACAAATGGATAGATTGGCTGGCTGGCGCCGGTTGTAAACTCTGGCAGGTTCTACCCCTGGGACATACCGGTTATGGCGATTCGCCATATCAGTGCTTCTCTGCCTTCGCCGGCAACCCCTATCTTATCAGTCCTGAACTTCTCACACAGGAGCGCCTTCTCGCCCGCGATGAATTGGAAGAAGCCCTTTCGCTTCCAACGCAGCGCGTAGATTACGGAGCGGTCATTCCCTGGAAACTCAATATTCTGGCAAAAGCCTACTACCGTTTCATCAACCAGAAACACCCTTGGCGAGCCGACTTTGAGCATTTCTGCCAGGAACAGGCCGATTGGCTAGATGACTACGCTCTGTTCATGGCGCTCAAGGAACAATACCGAGGACAACCGTGGGTAGATTGGCCCGAACCATTGCGCAGGCAAGAGTCGGCTGCTATTGTCCGGGCGCGTCACAGCCTTGCCGAGGCAATCACCCGCTTCGCCTTCTACCAGTTCCTGTTCTTCAGGCAATGGAGCGACTTAAAAGCCTATGCCAATGCGCGCGGTGTGCGTATCATCGGCGATGTGCCCATCTTTGTCGCCCATGACTCCGCGGACGTCTGGGCGCATCCCCAGCTTTTCCACCTAAATAAAGAAGGGCAACCAACCGTAGTGGCCGGCGTCCCGCCGGATTATTTCTCTCCCACTGGCCAGCTATGGGGTAATCCCCTATACCGTTGGAAGGTGCACAGAGAAGAAGGATACGCTTGGTGGATGGCGCGGATACGCGTTGCGCTGTGCACAGCGGATTTTCTTCGTCTGGACCACTTTCGCGGGTTCAGCGCATATTGGGAAGTGCCCGCCGATGAGCCCAATGCGGTCAACGGACGGTGGATGCCTGGCCCAGGCGCAGACTTCTTCTCGGCCCTGCAGCAGACCCTGCAAGGTGAGTTGCCTATCCTGGTCGAGGACTTAGGGGAAATTACCTCCGACGTCATCGCCTTGCGCGAACAATTCCACCTGCCAGGCACCAAGGTGTTGCAGTTCGCTTTCACCGGCCCCGATAATCCCTTCTTGCCCCACCGTTACTCCCCCTATTGCGTCGTCTATACCGGCACGCACGATAATGACACATCTGTTGGCTGGTATGCCTCGGCGCCGGAGAAAGAACGGGAGTTCGCCCATCGCTACCTCGGCTGTAGAGAGAAGAGCGATTCCTGCCATCTGGCCACCAATGAAGAAGACTTCGTCTGGGAGATGATTCGCGCCGCCTGGGCCTCGGTAGCCGTTTTTGCCTTAGCCCCTATGCAAGATTTCCTCGCCCTAGGGACCCACGCACGCATGAACTATCCGAGCCGGCTCGGTGGCAATTGGGAATGGCGCATGAGCATCCAGGCGCTGAGCGATGACCTTCAGAAAAAAGTGCATGAACTGAATTGGCTCTACGGACGGTGAAAAAGTGAGATCCACAGCCAAATGATTGCAACCACCGACACAATGACATCGGCTTGCCGCACCGGCAAGGCTAGAACAAGCGTGTCGGGGGCGATCTGCAATTGCGCGAGATCCCACGTCAAGGGATTCAACCCCACTTCATTTCCATCGCGCAAGAAAAGAACTGATTCGCCGTTGACGTGGTGCCACGCGCGCGGCTGCACTGGCTCCGGCGCGTAGAAAGCCGCTTGCCCCGGTCAATCTAACTGATTCTTCAGCAAGATTTTCGGATAGTCGGCATCACGCCGCATGTCCCGTTTGGCGTTGAGGCACGCCACATCGGGATGATCGCGCCGGGGATGGTAAATATCAATCGTGAAGCCGGGATGATACCGGTCAAGTGTCGCCGCGCAACCCTTCTGCGCGAGAAGCATCCACAAATTCTTCACGCAACACATCGCGCCCATAAGGGGTATTGGTAACCTTAAGGCATCCGTATAGCGGCTATCCCACAAACAGAACCCCTCGTGATGCTTGGCAGGCATTACGGCATATTTCATCCTGTCATGCGCGTCGCCTGCGCTATTGCAATTGAACAGGATCGCAGCGCACGGGATTAAAACGAGAAGAGCAACGTCGACGATACATGTCTGGCGGAATCAAGGCGCGCGGGGTTGCGATGGCATTTCGGAGCCTCCAAACTCAAGTTTCCGGGAGAATCAACGGCGCCAGCGGCCAGCCTTCGCGCACGCCGCGTACAACAAATTCGGCCATGGGACGCGGCAAGACAGGCTGATACAACAAGTCGTCCACATTCATCCAAATAGGGGTATAGGACCCTTTTTCTGGATGAACCCCAACCATCTCCTCCCCTTTCCCTACCCCCAAAACGTCCTTGTCAGCCTCCACAAGATAGTAATACTGGGGGTGCCCCTGCCACCAGATAACGGCCAGCAACCTTTGGATGGTTACACGCAAGCCAAGTTCCTCTTCAGCTTCGCGCAGGGCAGCCTGTTCAGGTGACTCGCCATCTTCTACATGACCGCCAGGAAAAGTGAAATAATGCTTGCCCTGCCGATAACGCTCTATCAAGGCGACCTTCTTGTCGTTGAGGAGGACAACAGCAGCACGATAACTCATCACTTAACTAAAGAAACACCATCAAAGGATAAACTCTGTCAGGAAAGTCACCGGTCGGTTGGTCTCTACAATCAAGGCCAACGAGAGCGCCGGGAGTTTCACGCCATAGGAGGGCGAAACCCAACCGCGCCAGACCTCTACTTCGCCCGTACCGGCCAGGAGTTCTCCGGAGCGCGCCAAAGAAAAGCGTGTGGGCGCCCCTTCAGGGTGCACACAATAACAACGCACCGTGACATCGCCAGGCAACGCAATCAAGCGAAGCCTAATGCTGTGGTTTTCCTCGTGCACTTCCCAGGAGCAATCGGGAAATAACCAGTGCAAACGAAACACATACCAACGCAACGCCGGCGACCAAAGAGATAACGGCAGAAGCTCGTCCTCCACCTGCCAGCGCCCATCAGCGCAGGCGGTTACCGTGCGCGTGTGGCGATAGGCTTGGCGATGGTTACGATAACGTCCACAGACTCGTTGCAGGACGGCAGGATCAGCTACCAATACATCACGCCGATACGCATGGAACCAATCCAGGTAAAGGAACCGTCCGGCGCGCAGAAAGTGGTCTTGATGATTGACCGTTACCGTATTGTGCACCTCCGCGGCCGCTAGGCGATTATCCCATGGTGGAGGCGCATTATAAAGGTACGTTCCCGCGTCCAACGCAAGATTCAGGCCATGCCACCAAAGGTCAAGATGCAATTGATCCGCGTGGGAAGGGCGCGAACGAAACTGTGTGGTGCGCAGATGCGCCCACGAATCGCGGCCATAGATTTGATCGCCAACGTAACGCGGTAAAACCAGGCTTTTGGGGCTGGTCATTTGCGCGCCAAACCAGAGCGACATCTCATCCCAAACGCCGCGCGGCAGTTCGTAGTCAAGGAAAGCGCGCGCAGCGGCATAAGCCACCGGCCGGAAATCGGAAAACGGGCACGCCGCCAAGGGAAAAATATACGCCCCGTCGTTCGCGCCCAGGTTCGGTGTTCGCCCTGTATCCGGATCAAGAAGGGAAAGCAACCAATGCGTCGCGCGACGCAAAGCCACCATGCTTGCCGGCGGCCAACGCCAATGACCGGTCCGCCCCAAAACATGCATCCACAATGCCAGTTGCAACATCAGGCGATGATAGTTCGTGGAATGCTGAGCGTACTCGCCATATTCGTCAATTTGGCTTTGCAAGCCGGCGTGAAACCATTTCCAACCCAAAGTGCGCCAGCGATTCGCCTGAGGATGGGAGGGGAGCGCGCACGCGGCCGTAAAAAGCGCCGCCGCCTCGCCAAGAAGGTGGTTATTGCCCTGTGAGCGTGCATAAATCAACGTCGGCGGGATGCGCGCCGCGTGAACCGCAACCGCCTCCGCCAGGCGTGTCTGTCGTTCCGGCGTAGAAGCCGGAGAACCGGCAAACGCTTGATTGGCCCAGACGAAAGCCATCAAGCGCAGCGCAACCTCCTGCGCGCTCATCCAATGCGGCCCTAGGTAGGGCGGGTTAGCATCGAGAAACGCCTCGGCATAGCGCCAAAACGCCTCGGCGTAGCGCTCTTCGCCGGTCAGGTGATAGGCGCGGCCTAACGTAAAGGCCCAACCGAAACGCGCCGGCTCCCAGAGAAACTTGACATCAGGAGCGGGAAAATCCGGAAACGAAGAAAAAGGCAGTGGGGCAGTTCCCTTCTCATACTCCACCCAGTGTGTAAGAGGCCCCGGCACAGTAAGACGAAGCGTGGCCGGCAGCACACCGAAGAGGCAAACGTTGCCACCGACAATCGCATCTCCCTCGGCCCGGCACGCAGCACGCTCGTCGTCGCCCAATAAGGCTTCAAGTTCCTGGCGGCTTGGGAAGACCCAGAGATGGCGCAACGGGACAGGCAACCATCCTCGTAGCGCATCCTCCGCTCTGAGACGAGAATAATAACCGCAGGATAGCCCCAAGCGATACAGGGCGTTCAGCAATACAGGTCGCAAGCCTAGACAGGGGACAGCCTTAAGAGCAAGCAGAAGCCGATTCATAAGCCCCTGCTCATCGCTCCGGCAAGATGAGCGGCGCCGCGCCGCGCCTTACTTCCCAGGGATACACCACATAGGCATCGGTGATTTCGGCGTAGTAATCCGGGCGGACGATGCCAAACAAGTTGCGATAGGGATTGAAGTGCAAGACGCAGGTCTCCGGGAATCCGCCTGCCGCCGAGACACGATTCTTGACCGCCGTCATCGTGCGCCCTGAACCCCAGACGTCGTCCACGATCAACGCGCGCCGACCAACGAGCATTTCTTCAGCAGGAAACTGGATAAACGAAGGCCAGGCGATCAGAGAGGTCTTGACCATCTCCGCCTGCGCTGGAAAATCCACTGCCGCCGTGAGCAGATGCGTCAATCCCATACGCTCGGCCAGCAATCCGCCGGGGATAACGCCACCGCGTGTGATCATCACCATCGCGGTAAACTCTCCCCTAAATTTGGGCAGGAGAGAATCGATCAAGCGATCCACATCATCCCAGGTTAGGACAATTTGATGTTCCATACAGAGAGGTTGAAATGCGCCAACATCAGGCCCAGGCCCAAAGCATCCACAACCCGATCATCACCACTCCTATTATAAACCGAATGCCAACCGCCCAACTGCAACCGGTCAGCAGGCCGCGCACGGCTTTCCACCCCTCCCTGAGATTGCGCCGACGCCCCCCTTCTACCAGGAACAACACCAGAATCGCCAACAGCACCCCGCCAACGATAGGAATAGGAATGACAAACTGCCCTACTACGGCAGCGATCAACGCAAGCAGGATAGACCACCAGGCAGCGCCCTCTTTATACGCGCGCCCTCCCATCAACAGATTGTCCACGAGCGAACCGGCTAGCATGAGAATGGTTTGCAACGCAAAGACAATCCAGCCACTAACGCCGAAACCGGCATACAGGCCATAACCCAACGACGCCGCCCAGATAATCAGCAAACCCGGCAAAATAGGAACAAGAATCCCAAGCAAACCAAACACCATCACCGCCAACGTTAGCCATTCAACGAAGTAGTCCAGATACTTCTCCACTCTATCCTCCCGCTTCCATTGCTTTCCCGATCACGCCTGGCATCTTCTCCACAAGCAGAATATCGCGAAGTTCGGTCAGGCTATGGATTTCCCAATCCGGAAAAACATTCTCCTCGCGCGGGCTGCCCTGGCGATTCAGCCAGATAGCCGCCAGACCGGCCTCTTGCGCGCCGGCAACATCGCGGCGGAGATGATCGCCGATCATCACGGCCGTCTCCGCCCGCACACCCATCCGGGATAACATAAGGCGATACACTGCCGGATTCGGTTTGCCGACGCCCACCTCCCCAGCCACAACGATTTCCCGAAAGTATGGCTCCAGACCGGCAGCGCGAATCTTGAATCGTTGTAAATCCGGGGCACCGTTGGTCAAGAGACCCAACGGGTATCGAGGCGCCAGCTCGCTCAATACTGGAATAACATCTCCATAGACTACATGCAGAGTACGCCGGATACGAGGAAACGTTTCTGCCAACTCTTCCGCCAACTGCACATCGTCAATACCATGGCGTAGCAACGCCTGTCGCCAGGATTCCAAACGGTAGGTAGGCACCCAGGAGCGCAAAATCTGTAATTCAGGAACATCCCCGTGAAACCCCGCCCACAATCCTTCCCACGAACTGATACCTACTGCGACACAATAGGCGCGCGCCGGGGAGGCATGCCATATCTCGCGACAGGTCTGACGTAACGTCACGTGAAGTTCACCGGCCGGGATGCCATACCGTTGTTCGGCCAGCGCGCAGGTTTGCAAAAACGCGTCGGCTGCAGAGGCTTCCTCCACAACCAACGTATCATCCAAGTCAAAAAGGATCCACCGGTAATGGGAAGTCACTGCGCCTCCTGAATCAGCTGTAAGTACACATCTTCCAGCGAATGACGCAGTTCCCCGACGAATTGAACATCGGCTCCTTGCGCTACCAGTACACGCACGATCTCCGGATTGTGCGCTTCCGGATTCTCTAGATTGATGAGCAGTTTGTTTTCAATTACCCTAGCCTCGCGCACAAAGGGCAACTGTCGGATGACGCGCGCCAGCGCCTCGTCGGCGCGACGAAGGTGAAACACAACCTTTCGACCGAAAACCGAAGTACGCAGGTTAGCCGGCGTATCTAGTGCCAGAAGGCGCGTCTTGAACACGGCCACGCGGTCACAAAGGCGATCGGCCTCGTCCAGATTATGCGTGCAAAGAAAGATCGTGCGCCCTTCTTTCTTGAGCTCGGCAATGAAATCGCGCACCAGGCGCGCCGCTTCCGGGTCGAGGCCGGCAGTAGGCTCATCCAGAAACAAGACGCGCGGCTCGTGCAACAAGGCGCGCGCGATCGCCAGTTTTTGCTTCATCCCCTTGGAGAAGGTGCCAGCCGGGTCAGAACGCCGCTCCCAAAGCCCAAGCATCCTCAGGTATTTCTCCACCTGCCCCTTAACATCGCGCACTTCGTACAATTCCGCAAACATGCGGAGGTTGTATTCCGCCGACAGGCTATCGTACATGCCGGGCGTCTCGGTCAACACCCCAACGTTGCGCCGAATCGCGCTATCCCGTTGACCAACAACAAAGCCGGCCACCCTGGCAACACCGGCAGTCGGAGCAATCAGGCACGTCAACATCCGCACCGTTGTCGTCTTACCGGCGCCATTTGGGCCTAGAAAGCCAAACACCTCCCCCTCCGCCACATCCAGCGTCAACCCCTCCACGGCCAGTATTTCCTTAAAACGCTTGGTGAGATTCTCCGTGCTAATCATGCGCTTGTCATACTCGAGGAAAGACGACGAACAGACGGCAAGATGATAGCACGTTACCAACGCAATCGCAAGGTCTGCGTGCTCCCATCAGCAATGCCAAAGGTTGCTCTTTCTGCCTGGTCAAGCCCCCGTTGGCCCCAGAACGCTTTTCTTGTGACTTTGACTTCAAAATCAGCCTCGTTTTCGACGTTTTTTCCATACAGAACCATGCATGAAATAGTCTCAAAATGGAGAGTAACCGTTCCAGAACTGTAAGACAAACCTCTCGAGATTTTCGTAGAAAAAGCCCCACAAGGAGGCCTACCGACTTCCTCGCGATCTTCGCTTGTGCCTCTCCTATCCATTCGCGGTATAATCCGTCCACTCGCACCCTATACCACCGCTCCCCAAGAGGCCTCTCATGCAGCCGGACACGACTACCAACGAGGAAAACGCTCGTCCCATCCTTGGCCATATCCAACAAACCGACATCGAAGAGACGATGCGCCAGGCCTACCTGGACTATGCCATGTCGGTCATCGTCGCCCGCGCCCTGCCCGACGTGCGCGACGGCTTGAAGCCGGTCCAACGGCGCATCCTGTACGCCATGCACGAACTCGGCCTGCGCGCTGACAGCCCCTACAAGAAATCCGCCCGCGTCGTCGGCGAAGTGCTGGGGAAATATCACCCGCACGGCGATCAGGCCGTGTACGATGCCATGGCGCGCATGGCGCAAGACTTCTCCATGCGCTGCCCCCTGGTGGACGGACAGGGCAACTTCGGCTCTATGGACGGTGACGCGCCTGCCGCCATGCGTTACACCGAAGCCCGTCTGCGCCAAGCGGCGGAAGAACTGCTCGCCGACCTGGATAAAGATACCGTGGACTTCACCGATAATTTCGACGGCGCGCTGCGCGAGCCGGCCGTCCTGCCGGCCCGCCTGCCCAACTTGCTGCTCAACGGCTCCTCGGGCATCGCCGTCGGCATGGCGACCAACATCCCGCCGCACAACCTCAAGGAACTGGCCTCGGCGATTATCTACCTCATCAACAACTACGACACGATTGACGACATCCCTGCCGAGCATCTGATGAAATTCATCCCAGGCCCTGATTTCCCCACCGGCGGCGTCATCGTCGGGACGGAGGGCATCGAGGCCGCCTATGGATCCGGCAAGGGGCGCATCGTCCTGCGCGGCAAGGCGCACATCGAGGAGGCGTCCGGCAGCCGCTGCCGCATCGTCATCACCGAGATTCCGTATCAGGTCAACAAAGCCGCCCTCATCGAGCGCATTGCCGAGCTGGCGCGCGAGGGGAAACTGGACGCCATCGCCGATCTGCGCGACGAATCCGACCGGCGCGGCATGAGCATCGTTATCGAACTGAAGCGCGGCGCACAGCCAAAGAAAGTCCTCAACCAGTTGTACAAGTACACGCCGCTCCAGACCACCTTCGGCGTGCAGATGTTGGCGCTGGTGGACGGCGAGCCGCGCCTGCTCTCGCTCAAAAAGGCGCTGCAACTCTTCATCGAACACCGCCAAACCGTCCTGACCCGCCGCAGCCGCTGCGAACTGGAAAAGGCCCTCCAACGCGCCCATATCCTGGAAGGGTTGGCCATCGCGCTCGACAACCTGGACGCGGCGATCCAAACCATCCGCCAGGCGCCCGACGCCGAAGCCGCCAAAGAACGGCTCATGCAACGCTTCCAACTGAGCGAACTTCAGGCGCAGGCCATTCTCGATATGCCGCTGCGCCGCCTGGCCGCGCTGGAAAGCCGGAAAATCCTGGACGAATACGCACAGATCAAGGAACGCATTGCCTATCTACAAGACCTGCTCGCCGATCCCAAGAAAATCCTGGCGCTGATTCAGGATGATATGCACGAGCTCATGGAGAAATATGGCGACGAACGACGCACCCACATCGCCGCCGAGGCCGTCGAGAACCTGAGCGAGGCCGATCTAACGCCTGACGAAGCTGTGCTCATCTCACTGACCGAGCGAGGGTACATCAAGCGCGTGGCGGTCGCTTCCTTCCGTCCGCAGGCCGCAGGCGGGAAAGGCGTGACCGGACACGCGACGAAAGAAGAGGACGCGATCATTGCCCTCATCCCAGCCCGCTCGCTGGATACTGTGCTCTTCTTCTCCAACCGCGGCAAGGTCTATGCAGAAAAGGTGTATCAGATTCCAGACGCGGAGCGCAACGCCAAAGGTATCCCGCTGGTGAACATGCTCGCTCTCGCAGCCGGCGAGGAAATTCACGCCGCGGCGACCGTGCCGGACTTCGCTGCCGCTGAGTATGTGGTTATGGCTACGCGCAAGGGGAAGGTCAAGCGCATGGCCTTGAGCGAGATCGCATCCGTGCGTCCCTCCGGCGTCACCGCCATCCACCTGGACGAAGGCGATGAACTCGGCTGGGCACGCTTAACGCGCGGGCATGACGAAATCATCCTGGTCACCGAACAAGGGCAAGCGTTGCGCTTCGCCGAAGACGAAATCCGGCCGACCGGCCGCGCTGCATGCGGAGTGGCCGGCATTCGGTTGGCGACAGGCGATCAGGTCGCCGGGATGGATATTGTGGAGCCGAATGGCCATCTCCTCCTGATCACCGAACAGGGTTACGGCAAACGCACCCCCCTGGACGAATATCCACCCAAAGGACGCGCTACAGGAGGAGTCCAGACAATTGCCAAAGATGCCATTGTCAAGATCGGACGGCTGGTCGCCGCGCGCGTTGTCCAGGAAACCGACGATTTGACGTTTATTTCCGCGAATGGCATGGTCTTGCGCACCAAAGTGCGCGAGGTCAAGATCGCCGGCCGGGCCACGCGTGGCGTTCGATTGATGGAATTGAAACCCGGCGACCGTGTTGCGGCGATAGCCCGTCTGGCAGAAACCGAACTGCAGCGCACCGGCGCCCCTGGCGAGGACGCGCCGGATTCCGCCCCCAACCAGCAACTCGAACTTGCCATCGGGTAAAGGAGGGCACCTATGCGGCTGGAAGACATGAACTGGATGGATGTAGAATCTTACTTACAGCAAGACGATCGCTTGATGCTCGTCATCGGCGCCTGTGAACAACACGGCTATCTAAGTCTGCTGACCGATGTTCGCATTCCGCTGGCGCTGGCCGACGCTGCTTCCCGGCGCACCGGCATACCGGTCGCTCCGCCGCTGAACTTCGGCGCCAGTTCCTATTTTCTCGATTACCCAGGCACGCTTAGTTTGCGGCTCTCCACCCTGCTCGATGTTGTGGAAGACCTGACGCGCTCGCTCTATCGCCAGGGCTTTCGGCGCATACTCGTTCTCAACGGGCACGGGGGCAACAGCGGCGCAAAAACCCGCTTGCGCGAACTGGCGAACGAGCTGGCCGACTTAACTATGCGATGGTACGACTGGTGGCTTTCACACAGCGTCGAGGCGGTGGCCATGCGCTACGAGCTCAAGCCAGCGCACGCCAACTGGATCGAGGCTTTCCCTTTCACGCGCGTTGCGGAACTCCCGACGGAAATGAAAATACCTCCGCCAGTCCCCTCGGAAATCTTAAACGCGCGTCAGGCGCGGCAAATTTACGGCGATGGCTCCTTCGGCGGAGCATACTCTGCCCCCGAAGGCGCGTTGCAGGAAATCTTCGATGCTGCCCTTCAAGACGTATTGACGTTACTAGAATTCAATACCCCAACACCGGCGAGGTGAAACCATGTCTGAACTTCGTTCCGTCCCTGTTGTTCTGCTCGGCCTGGGCAATGTGGGAAGCGCCTTGTTGCGTCAGATTCTGGAAACACGACGAGAGATAGCGCAACGCCGCGGCTTGCGCTTGACACCCATCGCCTTAGCAGATATCAGTGGTTTGATCTATGACTTGCAGGGTCTTCCCGAAGAGACGCTCCTGAAGGCCCTACAAACTGTGTGCAACGGTTATCCCCTCGAGGCCATGGGAGAAGTGCACCCCCTCGAACACGTAGCAGCACTGTTACAGCCGGGTGTGATTCTTGCCGACGTGACTGCTTCACCCAAGACGGCGCCCACATTGCGCTCCGCCCTGGAGGCCGAATGCGGTGTGGCGCTGGCAAACAAGATTCCGCTGGCCGCACCCTGGCGCGAGGCGCGCGCGTTCTTTGAGTATCCACATCTGCGCTACGAAGTCACAGTAGGAGCAGGGCTGCCGGTCATCGCCACACTGCACTATCTGCTCAATACCGGCGACCGGGTTCTCGACATCGAGGGTTGTCTGAGCGGGACGCTGGGGTATCTGTGCGCCGAGCTAGAACGCGGTGTGCCGTACTCCGTGGCGGTGGCACAAGCGCGCGCGCTTGGCTACACCGAACCCAATCCACGCGATGATTTGAGCGGGAAAGACGTCGCGCGCAAGGCGCTCATCCTGGCGCGCACCGCCGGCTGGCCGTTGGAAGAGCATGATCTGGCCGTAGAACCACTTTATCCGACAAGCTTGAGTGAAGCGTCGGCGGATGAATTCATGGCTGCTTTGCCCTCCCTCGACCAGGAGTACGCCACGCTCTTTGCCCAGGCTCGCGCCGAAGGCAAAACGCTACGTTATGTCGCCCGGATGGGACCGCAAGGTGGAAAAGTAGGATTGGCTGCCGTACCTCGCGAGACGCCCTTGGGCGCACTGCGAGGCCCGGCTAACTTCATTGCCATACGTACTACGCGCTATGAGGAAACGCCGCTGGCGATCTCTGGACCAGGCGCCGGCCGTGAGGTCACCGCCGCCGGCTTGCTTTGGGATATGCTCGAGTTGGCAAAAGGAGGGCGATAGAGAAGAACTATCTACCGCCGGGCACCTTTTTGGGTTATTCCGTCTCACAACCCGAAGGGATTAAACCACAAACGATGAATAGATAAAAAACTTTTGAGACAGGATAACAGGCCATACTCCCTGCGCCTTTCTATTTATTCTTTGCCTCCACTCACGGTCGTAATAGTCTCGTCCAGGCAAGATGCTCGGCTAGCGTGGAATAGCCCCAGCTTACCAAGGATGACCAAATTTGTCCGCTCCCCTTTCCCTCTTGCAGTTCCTCCCGCGTCTTTGGTGAGGTGATAGTAACACATGGGGAAAGCATCCAGCGCCCTGGAAAGCATAGTTGCGCAAGCACCTGCGCGAACTCGACAATGCGCCGACGGTCTACCGGACGTCTTCGCAGCCAGTAGAACAGGCTATGACGCCATTGGGGGGCAACAACGTGACTCACGATGCTGACAGCCACACGCAGTTCCGGCACAGCGCGCAGAAAAATTTCCACACTCTTGGACCACTTCCGAATCCCTTCCCCCGCATCTGGATAGACTGCCGGGTCCGGATCAATTTGTCCGCTGCCGAAAAGCAAGAGAGCCTTCCCTGCCTGTAAATGACAAATAGCACGTCGCACAGATAAGGCGCGATCAAGCCCTGTCTTGCTGATGAAGAAGAAATGCTCGCGGCTGAAAGGTAAAGAACGCAAGAAAGGGATGGCGCTAGCAATAAAGCACACATCGTCGCGCCACAGGCTGGATGCCAACACCAACGCGTCATACGTTCCTGGATGATTGGACACAACCAGGAGAGGTCCACGCGGAGGCCAGTCCGGAGCAAGACGGGCCATCACACGTTGACACCAGTGCTTCAGCGCCCACGCCGCCGCTTGCGAGAATCCTTTCTCCCTGACTAGGCGATCAAACGTCAATCCAATCCTGCTCAAACGGTGGAGTGGGGTCCAGAAGATGCATTCACAAAGGCGACGCAAGCTTTGCCTATCGGGAAGGCCCAAAGCGACTAAGATTTCCCGAACTAACATGTTTGCGAGAGCGCTTACCTCTGCCTCCATCGTTTGCCTCCTGGCTTTTAATCTTACCGCGTTTCTTACTTCCAAGCCCTCTCGCTTTTCTGCTTTTCTGGATGAAGAGCTTTCACCCGCACAACAGATACTAACGACAGATGCGAAAAGAAGAACGGAAATTACGCTTCGTAACAAGTCGAAAACCTTTCCCCATATCGAGCAGGTGGAGCAATGAAACCGGCTCAGGTGGAAGCAATCATGCGCGTGGTCTATGGAAATGAAGAGACGCTCCATCAGCACGGTGTAGAAGGAATACTGCGCCGGCTGAGTTGACGAAGGCATGTTCGAGAGCGCCGCCCCAGCCTCCCGACGGTACAAGGTGCATCGGTAAAGCCGCGTTTGCCCAATTCTGGCGCGGGTTCTCCTGCAAGAACGCGCAAGTATCCGTAAACTG
>FMJZ01011076.1_pt1 | contig 16800 bp, 20 predicted proteins | sample 1987881 | NCBI WGS metagenome assembly FMJZ01 (sample SAMEA4378227, study PRJEB15110) | soil metagenome | biome: soil; feature: Field; material: Soil | place: India | collected 2015-03-11 | depth 0 m | reverse complement strand
CCCATTATTCTGTTCTCCTGTAAACAGTTAAAAAAGTATCACCATATCTATAACATTTATGTATTTTAAGTCCTTTGAGTTTTTCTCTCAATGATTCATTTTTATGATGTTGCAGTATCAGTACTCCGCCTTCTTTTATAAGAGTTTTATTCTCAAAGATTTTAAATATTTTTTCTAATTCACCTGATTCATATGGAGGATCTGCAAAAATTATATCGTATTCTTGAGAGCTGTTCTGGAGAAAATGTGCAGCATCCATATTGTAAACTCGTGCTTTATCGGAGAGTTTCTTTCTGTGGAGTGAACTCTTTATAAAAAAACATAAAAAAGGGGCTTTCTCTACAAAAATAACTGTATTAGCACCTCTTTTTAAAGCTTCTATGCCTACAAAACCCTTACCTGCATACAAATCAATAAATATTTTATTCTCTACATCTTTTAGAATGTCAAAAATAGCCTTTCTTACAATTGCAGGAGTTGGTCTAACTTTATTTTGAACTTTTGGTCTATTTTGAACCATTTTCTTATCGTCCTATTTCTGGATTTGTAAAATGTTTATCCGGAAGATTATAGTTTAAAATTTTAACTTTTCTTCCTTCAACTTTAAGTCTTCCTTCGGCAAAAAGCTTGATGGCTTCAGGAAAAATTTTATGCTCAAGTTTAAGAATTCTTTCAGAAAGGCTATCATCTGTATCCTCAGGATGAACTGGCACAGCAGCCTGAATTATTATTGGTCCGGTATCAACTCCTTCATCTACGAAATGGACTGTGCATCCGCTGATTTTCACTCCATAGTCAACAGCCTGTTTTTGTCCATGAAGCCCTGGAAAGGAAGGAAGAAGAGCAGGATGGATATTCATAATTCTATTATGAAAAGCCTCCAGTAAAGGCTTTTTTACTATTCTCATAAATCCAGCTAATATGACAAGCTCTACTCCTCTTGCAAGAAGCTCATCTTTTATTTTTTCATAGAAAGCTTCTTTGCTTTGAAAATCCTTTGGATTAATAAAAAGATAGGGTATACCATGTTTTTTAGCTCTTTCAATAGCATAGGCCTTTGGATTGTCAACTATCAGAATTTCTATCTTTGCAGGAAGTCTTCCAGCCTCAATTTCATCAATAATTGCCTGAAAGTTAGACCCTCTTCCTGATGCCAATACACCTATTTTAAGCATTTTTAAACCTCCCTTTTAAATTCATGGATGAAATCAACGAGTTTTTTCAATCTTTCAACTGATGTATTTATATTTACTCCATGCCCAAGATTAAAAATATGGGACTTTGCAAGATTTCCGTCCACTAAAATTTTTTCTGCTCTTTTAAAGAGTTCTTCTTCTGTGCCTAAAAGAGCTAAAGGATCAAGATTGCCCTGTAAAGGCTGGTCTTTAAATAGGTGAGCGGCATCTTTAATATCAATTCTCCAGTCAATGCTTAGTACATCACTATTTAATTCTTTTAAATGATTGGCAAGTCCAGCTGTGTTTGAACAAAAATAAATTACAGGAACGATTTTCAAACCCTCAATCAGTCTTTTAATATAGGGTTTTACAAAGATTTCATAGTCAGAGGGCGAAAGAATGCCTGCCCATGTATCAAAAATTTGAACTGCATGAACTCCTGCTTTTATTTGTTTTAAAAGATATCTTAAGGTTGCCTCTTCACAAATACTCATGAGGTTGTGAAAGCTATCTGATTCTGAAAACATGAATTTTTTCGTGTTTACGAACTCTTTTGTGGAACCTCCTTCAATTATATAGGTTACAAGTGTAAAAGGTGAAGCTGCAAAGCCTATCAAAGGAACATCAAGTTCCTTAGTTAAAATACGAATAGTCTCAAAAACAAAATCTATTTTGTCAATGTTTAATTCTTTAATGATTTTCAGGTCTGAAGATGTTCTTATAGTCGGTGACACATGAGGACCTTTTTCTTCTATAAATTTTATTTCAATACCCATTGCTTCAAGAAGGATAAGTATATCAGAAAAAAGAATTGCTGCATCAACACCCAAGACTTTTACAGGTTGTAGTGTCACCTCTGCGGCTATTTCTGGTGTTTTACACATTGTAAGAAAATCATATTTTTTCCTTATTTTTTGATACTCAGGCATATATCTTCCTGCCTGTCTCATAAACCATACAGGTGTATAATCTGTTTTTATGCCTCTACAGGCTTTAAGAAAGTCGTTTCTCATTTTACTTTCCTCGGGATGTATTTACAGTAAGGGTCTTCCTCAAGATAGTTGTCTTTTAAGCAGTATGCACGAGCTCTACATCCTCCACATACATTTACATATTCACAAACTCCGCAGCGTCCTTTGTAAGAGGAAAAATCTCTCAGATTTTTAAAAATTTCTGAATTATCCCATATTTCCCTAAAGGAGTGTCTTTTAATATTACCAGCTACTAAAGGAAAATAACTGCATGGCATTACATCACCATCCACATTTATCAAGCATATAAGCTGACCTGCTACACATCCTTTAGCTCCACCAGTAGAAAATTTGAGAGACCTTCTTTCAAATTTTTCTCCCTCTGACTTTGACCTTTCAAAAATTACTCTATAGTATTGCGGAGCACAGGTAGGTCTTACAAGGATATCTTTTTCATTTTTTTCCATATCATAATGCCAGTTAAGAATCTTTTCATAGTCTTCATGGTTTATAAGTTCTTCTAAAAGCTCTTCTGCTCTGCCTGTGGGAACAATCATAAACATATACCAGGCAGTTGCACCAAGTTGCTTTGCTAATTTATAAACCTCTGGAATGGTTTTTTGATTTCTCTTTGTAAAGGATGAGTTTATTAAAAAAGGTATACCATGTTTTTTAAAAAGTTTGGCGGCATTTATTGTCCCTTGAAAAGCACCTTTTTGTTGCCGAAAGTTATCATGGACGTCTTCATTTGGACCATCAAGACTAAGGGATACCATTTTTATTTCTGCTTCTTTGAGTTTTTTACAGATTTCATCAGTTACCAAAGTTCCATTAGTGGCGAGGCATACACGGAGACCCTTTTCATTTCCGTAATTTGCTATTTCAAAAAAATCATCTTTTAAAAGAGGCTCTCCTCCTGTAAGCACAACAACCGGTTTTGCATAGGATGTTATATCATCAATAATTCTAAAACATTCGTCCTTTGAAGGGTCTGGATGCTCTTTTACAACTTCTTCCGAAGATGATCTACAATGAATGCATCTTAAATTGCATCTTCTGGTAATTTCCCATGCTATCCATTTTGGTTCAAACTTCATTTAGTTATTATACCCTTATTTTGCCGATAAGGAAAAGATGAATTAAGCAATAAGCAACTGAACAAAAGCCGACTTTATTGAATATACCTTAAAAGTTGTTTTTTATTTATAATATAAAGAATGCGGGAAAGACAGTCATGGGGTTCAAGACTGGGTCTCATCCTGGCAACAGCTGGTAATGCTGTTGGCTTGGGAAATATTCTCAGATTTCCCTCAAAAGCAGCTCTTTATGGTGGTGGAGCTTTCATGGTTCCTTATTTTGTTGCTCTGATTTTTTTGGGACTGCCTTTAATGATTATTGAGTGGGTAATAGGAAGATATGCTGGAAAATACGGGCATGGCTCAATGACAGGAATTTTAGGATTATTTTTCAAACACGCTGCTTGGGCAAGGGTTTTAGGTTCCATAGGAGTTGCTATTCCAGTGCTGATCTGTATGTATTATATATACATTGAATCATGGACCCTGGGATTTGCTTTTCTGTCTCTCTTTAATCAGATGCCTTTGCCACTTAATACATCAAATCCTCAAGAAGCTGTTAAACCCTATGTAGAATTTTTCAGAGCATATACAGAGCCGTCTTTTACTGCTTATGTTTTTCTGATGATTACAATAGCCATAAATTGGTTTATCCTTCAAAGAGGTGTTGCAAAAGGCATTGAGATAACAGCCAAAATAGCCATGCCATCCATCATAGTATTTGGTATTATGCTGGCAGCCATATCTTTGTCAGCAAAAGATTGGACAGGGTTTGAAGGATTAAAGTTTATATATAATCTTAACTTTTCTGGTATCACAGACCCAAAAGTCTGGATTGAAGCCTCAGGACAGATATTTTTTACACTTTCACTCGGGATGGGAGCAATAGCTGTTTATGCAAGTTATGTTAGACCAAAAGAGGATATTATTAAGGCAGGGTTTTTTACAGCAGGGATAAATGAGTTTGTAGAAGTTGTAATAGGTGCTTCAATTGCTATACCAGCTGCATTTGCTATGTTTTCAGCAGTTGCTGTTCCTGAACTTGCTAAAGAAGGAACCTTTAGACTCGGATTTATGACTATGCCAGCTGTATTGATGAATTTGCCATTGGGATGGATGATATCTTTCCTTTGGTTTTTATTGCTGTTTTTTGCAGCTCTTACTTCTTCTTTAGCTCTTATCCAGCCTATAATAGCCTTATTTGAGGATGAGATGAAATGGGAACACTCAAAAGCAGTCACTGTATCAATGATTTTAGTGATAATTGGTGCAAATTTTTCTGCTTTCATGCCTAACTTTATAGATGAACTTGATTTCTGGGCTGGTTGTGTAATGCTATTGATGTTTGGCTTGATTGAGATTATTGTATTTGTATGGATATTTGGAATTAATAATTTTTATAATGAGCTTACTCAGAATACTTCAATTAAGCTGCCAAAAGCATTTGTTTATGTAATAGCATTCATTTGTCCTGTCTTTTTATCTTTTATTTTATATTTCTGGGTAATAAAGGATTTCGGTAATATTATAACTACGGGAGAATCTACAAAAATTATTGCCCGTATTTTTATTTTGGCTTTTTTGATATTTTTATCATTCATTGCAGTAAAAAGTCGAAAAATTATCTTAAGAGATTTAAGATATAGGAGATTGATCAAACAATAAAGGATGGAAGAGTTGAAATATAAGATACAAAATTCTCTGGAATACGATAGTGCTATTTTAGAAAACATAGATGAATGTGATATCTATTTCATTATATTTAAGGCAAATTCAATAAGAGAGAAATTCAAGGGCAAAAAAATTGAACTTTGTGCAATTGTGAATGCTAAAAGTGGACTTTGTTCAGAAGACTGTATATTCTGTGCACAATCTTCAAGATACAAGACAAATGCCCCTGTGTATCCTTTAATTGAAAAAGATAAAATACTACAAAAAGTTATAGAGGCAAAAAGACACAAGGTGAAAAGATTTTCCTTGGTTACAAGTGGGAAAAGACCTTCAAAAAGAGAAATAGAAAAAATTGGTAATTATATAGAAGAAATCAGAAAAACTGGTATACACACCTGTGCATCCTTAGGGCTTCTTGAGTATGATGAGATATGTTATTTGAGAGATAAAGGACTCGAAAGGCTTCATTGCAATATAGAGACTTCTGAAAGCTTTTTTAACAGAATATGCACAACACATAGGTTTTCTGATAAGGTAAATACTCTTGAAAATGCCATAAAAGCAGGATTGTCAGTTTGTTCTGGAGGAGTTTTTGGTATTGGAGAGACATGGAATCATCGTATTGAGATGGCAGTTTTTTTAAGCAAGTTAGATGTTGACTCTGTTCCCATTAACTTTCTAACACCTATTGCTGGAACACCCTTAGAAAAAAAAGAACCTCTTAGTCCAATGGAAGCTTTAAAAATAGTTGCTCTTTTTAGGCTCATACTGCCCGAAAAAGATATAAGAATATGTGGAGGAAGATCTCTACTTGGAGAGTTTTCATCTTGGATATTTATTGCTGGTGCAAATGCTTTAATGACAGGAAATTACTTAACAACGCAGGGAAGAAACTATATTGATGATTTGAAATTCATATATAATCATGGACTTGAGGTAGACAGTGTGGTCAGTTAGAATGAGAGCATCTAAAGTAGGAAACAATATAGAGAAGCATATTTCTGGCGCCGAAGGGATTTATAAATATTCACAAATACAAAAGGTTATAAAACAACTTTTAAGAAGAGCTTTTGAACACCCAAAGGGAGAGCCTGATAAAATTGTTATTACAATAGAAAAAATAAAGGAAGATATTAAAACAGTGTCTGCTTTGAGGGTAAGCACTTTTTTTTCTAATTCCCCACAAGAAGCATTTGAATTTATAAAAGAAAAATTAAGACTTCTTGGCATTTCTGAATCTGCTATCTTTAAAGCTTTTGAAATAATAAAAAAATATCCGATGAGAGGAGCTACACTCATAGATGCAAACACAGCAGAAAGATTGGAAAAAGATAAGGCAAGAGGCGTTAGAGTATCCAGAATTCATATGGAAAAAAACAAAAAAGCCTGTCTGATGAGACAGATAAAAAGTTTATCAGACCAACCAAACAGAATAATTGAAGCCTTAACAATTGCTTCCAAGGTAATGTCCTGTTCTGAAATTATTGCAGAAGTATGTGTTTCAGATAATCCTGATTATACTACAGGATATATTGCATCAAGGGAGTTTGGATATTTAAGAGTAACAAATATCAAAAATAAAGGTGAGTCTTTTGGTGGAAGAGCATTTTTTATTAAAACTCCATGCAATCTTGATGCATTAGTAAACTATCTTGAAAGGAAGCCTGTGTTGATTGTATGAAGTATGATAAAATTTTTCTTATAGGAAATCCGGTTGCTGGTGGTGGAGCTTTAAAAAAAATAGAAAAAGCAATTACCATTCTTAGGCAAAAAGGAATACCTTTTGAGATATTTTTATCAAAAAAAAGAGGAGATGCAGAGGCTTTTGCGAGAGAAATTAAAGAAAGTTATAATGATAAAATCCTTGTTATTGGCTGCGGTGGCGATGGCACTTACAATGAAATAGTAAATGGTTTAGCTTGTTCTTCTGTGCCTTTTGCAATTCTTCCAATGGGTACAACTTCAGTGCTTGCAAAAGAATTAGACATTCCTTCTCAAATTGATAAAGCTATTGATATAGCTTTAGGAGGAAAAGTTGATAGAGTTCATCTTGGAAAAATAAAAAATAGAGAAAAACAAAAATTTTTTATACTTATGGCTGGAGTAGGCTTTGATGGCTATACTGTCTATAATGTAAATTTAGGAGCAAAAAGACATTTAAAAAAGATTGCCTATATAATAAGTGGAATTAAAACTCTTCTGAATTATCAACCTGATGAATTAGAGATACAAAATGACAAATCAAAGAAGGCATACACTGTAGTAGTCAGTAATGCATCATGCTATGGAGGAAGATTTAAAATTGCACCAGATACAGATTTAAGGAGTCCTTTTTTGTCTGTTTTTCTTTCTAAATCTGCTTCTAAATTTAGTCTTGTCCTTCAAATTTTAGGTGTAATACTTGGAAAACATTTGAAAATGAGAAATACAGAATATTTCCATGCAAAATCTTTAAAAATTTTTGGAAGTGCCCATGTCCAGATAGATGGTGATTATTTTGGAGAAACTCCTGTTGAAATAAAGATTGTCAAAAATGCACTTAACCTTGTTTTTCCTGAATAAAATTTGTTGTGAGAGGTTTTTGTCCTTTTTCAAACATTAAAATTATACTGATTCTTCTATTTCTCGGATCTTTTGGATCATCTTTTATAAGTGGTAATGTATCTGCATAACCAACAACTCTTGCAATTTTTTCGGGGGCAACTCCGTTTTGTTCAAGTTCTCTTCTTGCAGAAGATGCTCTGTCAGTTGAAAGTTCCCAGTTGGTTATCTTACCTTTTCTAAAAGGAACAGCATCAGTATGTCCTTCAACAGCTATTTTAGCTGATTCATCTTTAATATTTTCAGCTACAACTTTTAGTATCTCCTTTGCTTCTTTCGTGGGTTCAGAAGAACCAATTGGAAACATTGATTCTCCCTCAAGATCAACAATCTGAATTCTCACTCCACCTTCAACTATATCAATCATTATATGATCTTTTAGTTCTTTAAGTTTTTCCTCTATTGTCTTTTTAAATTGCTCTTCAAATCTTTTTGCCTGAGTTTCTGCTGGAGGAGAGTCTTGAACTGTGGTTTTAACTTCTTGCTGAATTGCTGAAGACTGTTGCATAAATGACTTTCCAGACTCTAAAAGATTAAAGTATCTGAAATAATCAGCAACTGCAGCCCTTTTAACAGGATCAAGCATTGAAAGCAGCCATAAAAGCAGGAAAAAAGCCATCATAGCTGTTGTAAAGTCAGCATAAGCTACTTTCCAGCTTCCACCATGATGATCTTCATGCCCTTTTTTAATTTTTTTAACTACAATTGTTGTTTTAGATTTATCTGCCACTCTTTAAAGCCCTTATTTCTTCTTCTAATTCATAAAATGTAGGTCTTAAATGGGGAGGTATAGTTCTTCTGGCAAACTCTACAGCAATCTGTGGAGCAGAGCCACTTACAAATGCTACAAGTGCTGCTTTAATTATCTGGAGAAATTCCTTTTCTTGATTTACACTTGCCTCAAGTCTTTTTGCAAGTGGACCAACAAAGCCATAGCACATTAGCACTCCCATAAATGTTCCTACCAGTGCAACTGCAACAGAGTGTCCTATAACTTCAGGAGGTTCTTTCATTTTCCCCATTGTTAAAACAACTCCTAAGACTGCTGCAACAATTCCAAGACCTGGAAGGCTATCAGCAATAGTAGAAAGATTTCTTACAGGTCCTGATTCTGTTTCATGTAATGTTTCAATCTCACTATCAAGAATACTTTCAAGTTCATATGGAGAGACAGTGGTTGTCATTACTGTTCTTAGAGTATCTATAAGAATTGCCATTGCATGATGATTTTTTGTGAATTTAGGATATTTAGAAAAAATAGCGCTCTTTTCTGGTTCTTCTACATCCTGTTCAATTGATATAAGTCCTTCTTTTCTGATTTTTGTAAAAAGTTCACTTAGAAGTAACAGTGTATCCATATAGTCTTTTTTTGAATAACTCTTTGCACCTATAACTGTATTAATTGTTCCCTTTATTATTCCTTTTAATACATGAGGAGGAGATGCTATTACAAGTGCACCTATGGCAGCACCGAATATTATAATAACTTCTGCTGGTTGAAAAAGAACTGAAAGGTTACCTTTTTCCAGAAGATAACCACCAGCTATGCTGCCTAAAACAACTAATCCACCGATTACTACAAGCATTTATATTTCCCTTTTTTGTCTAAGTAATTGTCTTTGGCGATGGAAAACAAATCTTATAATGTGGTCTCTGATATCTTCCTCTATGTTGATAAATTTTACAGCTACACTGTAAGAATTGTTTATCATTTGACATTTAACAACTTCTCCATAAAGATATAATGCTACAGTTGAAGGTGATTCAAGAACCACTTTCAATTCAAGGATATCTCCTTTGTTATAAGATAAATCAGAGACAAAACTCATTCCTCCCCCACTTATATTTACTTCAGTTGTTGATAAAGATGAAAAGCCTTCTTCTTTAAAGCTCCAGAGATTGATAAGATAATCAAGCTTTGAATTAATCATTTTGAGCCATTCTGCCAATACTTTATCCATTGGTTCATCAAGAGGAGCACGGATAAAATTAATTTCTCCAGAGATCCTTGCTTTTATTCTTTGTTTTTCTTCAGGAGAAATTAATCTTACTCCAAGAGGTACAATAGCATCAACTCTTGAAAATTCTCTCATTCTTTGATATGTTTCTTCCATATTTCCTATTATAATTACCTCAATATAATAAGTTCAACCCTTCTATTTTTTGCTCTGCCTTCATCAGTATCATTAGTAGCCACAGGTTTGTATTCTCCATATCCAGCAATCAAAAATCTATCTGGAGAAAGTCCTCGTTGTAATAAAAAATGAAGCACTGATGATGCTCTTGCTGATGACAATTCCCAGTTTGATTTATAAACAGAAGAACTAATGGGAATATTGTCAGTATGTCCTTCTATTGCTACTTTTCCTGGAAGTTCTTTTAATTTTTCACCAATTCTTGTAAGTGCATCAATGGATTCAGGCTTTAGCTCAGCAGAACCTGAACTGAATAAAAGCGAATCAGGCAATGTTACTACAATACCTCTTGCATCTGACTTTATATTTATACCTGAAATATCATTCAAAAGTTTTCTTAAGTCCTCAATAATTGCTTTATTACGGTCTTCTTCAAATGATATTGGTTCATCAATAACCTTGAAGACCTTTCTTAGAGAACTAGTCATTTTTTCTGCTTTTGTAATATCAATTGAGGATAGTGCATAAAGAGCCACAAAGAAAGTGAATAAAAGAGTTAAAAAATCAGAATATGATATAAGCCAGCGATGTACATTTTCTTCTTCATTATTGTTGTTTCTTTTTCTTATTCTCATATTCTTTCCTTTTGACGTTCTCTAAGAAATGACTCAAGCTTTGCTCTTAAAAAGTATGGATTCATGCCTGCTTCTATACCAAGTATGCCTTCAATCATTAGTTCCATAAGTAGAATCTCATCTTCAAGTTTATTAATTATTCTTTTTGCGATTGGAATAAATATAAGATTTGCTGAACCAACTCCATAAATTGTTGCAACAAATGCTGTTGCTATACCTACACCTATCTTTGAAGGATCTGCAACATTTTTAAGAACATGAATAAGTCCAAGGATGGCTCCGATAATTCCAATTGTTGGCGCATACCCTCCAGCAGAATCATAAACTTTGGCAGCTTTTTTTATAATCTCCTCATATATATAGATTTCCTGAGTAAGTGATTCTTTAATAATTTTAGGAGAGATTCCATCAATTACATAAGTAATGCCTCTTTTTAAAAATGAATCATCAATTCTGTCTAACTCTTCTTGAAGAGCCAGTAATCCTCTTTTTCTGGCTATAACTAATAAATCAAGAATAGTTTCTATAGTCTCGTCAAAATTAACTTTTCTACTTAAGAATATAAATTTTAAACTTATAAACGCTGTAATAATATCTTTAAAGGGAAAACTTAAAATAACAGCTCCAAATGTTCCACCAAATACAATAATAGCTGCAGCTGCCTGAACAAGATGCGCTGTTGTTCCACCTTCAACTATATTACCCACAATCACTGCGCCCAAACCTATAATTAAGCCAAGTAGTGCTATTAAATCCATTTTTTAATTATAAACATATCAAAGCAATTTATCAATAGATATATTATAATAAGGCATGGTAAAAAAAATTATTATACTTTTAGGTCCTACAGGGGTAGGTAAAACTGAGCTGTCAATAAAAATTGCTAAACTTTTAAATGCTGAGATAATAAGCTCAGATTCAATGCAAATATATAAGTACATGGATATTGGAACTGCAAAACCTACATTAGAACAAAGGCAGGAAGTTATACATCACATGATTGATATTGTTAATCCATGGGATTACTTCAGTACAGGTGCATATATTGAAATAGTTAAAGAAGTCATAGAAGAAATTTTTCAGAAAGCTAAAATTCCTTTGATTGTTGGTGGAACAGGTCTTTATCTTAGAGCAATAACTGAAGGAATTTTTGAAGGTCCTGAGGCTGACTGGGATTTAAGAACCCAATTGTTGGAGAAAGAAAGAAATAGACCAGGGGAACTCTATAATCTTCTTAAAGAAATTGATCCCATAAAGGCAGATAAAATTTATCCTTCTGACTTAAGAAGAATTCTCAGAGCACTGGAGGTATTTTTTAAAGAGAAAAAGCAAATAAGTGAATTACAGAACGAATTCACTAAACCTCTGCCTTATAATTTCATAAAAATTGGAATTACCCGTGAAAGGAAAGAATTATATAAAATAATTGAAGAAAGAGTTGATAAAATGATATGTTCAGGTTTGATTGAAGAAGTCAGAAATGTTTTAGCATTAATAAAGAAAAATGCTGTGTCTTTGTGTCCTCTGCCTGCTTTGCAGGCAATTGGATATAAGGAAATAGCAGGTTGTCTTGCAGACTTATACTGTATTAACGAGGCAATAAGACTCATAAAAAGAAGAACAAAGATGTATGCAAAAAGACAGTTTACATGGTTTAGAAAAGAAAAGGATATCATGTGGTTTGATATCTCGGGAAGATATGATTTTGAGATAATTGCAAGGCAAATTTATAGGACTCTATTAGAAATTTTACATAAATAGTTGCATTTAACCGATATAATGTAATATATTTAAAAGTTATAGAATTAATATTTTTTGGAGGTTGAAATTGGTTAGAATAAGACTAATGAGGTTAGGAGCAAAAAAGAAACCTTTTTACAGAGTTGTTGTTGCTGATGCAAAAGCCAGAAGAAATGGGCCTTTCATTGAAATTGTGGGTACTTATAATCCTAAGACAGATCCTGCAGAAATCAAACTTGATATGGAAAGGGTGAATTACTGGCTTGAAAAAGGCGCACAGCCTTCGGATACTGTAAAAAAATTAATTGAACGCGTTTCTGCTTAACATACCCATTGGGGTATTTACTACTCTTTTGCACGGAGGTTAGAACATGAGCATGAAGACACTCATTGAGACAATGGCTAAGTCACTGGTTGACAAACCAGAAGAGGTTAAGGTTACAGAGATTGAGGGTGAGAAAACCACTGTTTATGAACTCAGAGTTGCTCCAAGTGATCTTGGTAAGGTTATTGGAAAGCAGGGTAAAACTGCAAGGGCTATGAGGACAATCTTGGGTGCTGCAGGAACAAAAGTTGGCAAAAGATGCGTCCTTGAAATCTTAGAATAGTCCACTGAAAAAGTTACATAAAGGGCGTGACATACACGCCCTTTTATTTTGATTAGAGGTCAATTGCAGAAGAGATTTTTATGATATTATTTGAAGTTTTGACAATATTTCCAGAAGTTTTTGACTGTTATATCCGATATGGAGTTATTGCAAGAGCTTTAAACAAAAGAGTTGCTCAGTTGAAGGTTTATAATTTAAGGGATTTTACAACAGACAAACATAAAAAAGTGGATGACTATCCTTATGGTGGTGGTGCTGGAATGGTTATGCAAATAGAGCCTTTTTATAATGCACTAGAGCATTTAAAAAGCGACGGAAAGCCAAGAAAAGTGATTCTTCTTTCCCCACAGGGAAAGAGATTTAACCAAGAAGTTGCAAGGCAGTTTTATGAGGAAGGCAGAGTTATTACTCTTATTTGTGGTAGATACGAAGGAGTTGATGAAAGGGTTAAAGCTTTTATTGATGAAGAAATTTCTATTGGTGATTATGTTTTAAGTGGCGGAGAACTGCCAGCTTTGGTTATAATAGACAGTATTGTTAGATTAATTCCTGGAGCTTTAGGAGATGAACAATCAGCAAAAGAAGATTCTTTTATGAAGGGCTTTTTAGATTATCCACACTATACAAGACCAGAGGAATTTGAAGGAATGAAAGTGCCAGAGGTTCTCTTAAGTGGAGATCATAAAAAAATAGCTCTTTGGAGAAAAAAAGAAGCATTGAAAAATACTTTTCAAAGAAGACCAGATTTACTGAAAAATTTATCCCAAGAGGATATGAAAATATTAACAGAGCTTTGCTCAGAAATAAATAAAAAAATTCTGGAGGTTGCAGATGAACCAGCTAATAATTAGATCCATAGAGGAGAGATTTAAAAAGAGCGATATACTGGATTTTAAACCAGGTGATACTGTAAAAGTTCACGTAAAAGTAAAAGAAGGAGATAAAGAGAGAATTCAGGTTTTTGAAGGCGTTGTTATTGCGCGTAGAGGCGGAGGCTTAAGAGAGACCTTTACAGTAAGAAAAATCTCCTTTGGAGTTGGCGTTGAGCGCGTGTTTCCTCTTCATAGCCCAATAATAGATAAAATTGAAGTGGTAAGAAGAGGAGATGTAAGAAGAGCAAAACTTTACTACCTAAGAACCAAGAAAGGTAAAGAGGCAAAGGTCAAAGAAAAGACAGATTATCAGAGAGCATGAACCTCTTTGCCTTTGATAACTCTTTTGTCTCTTATGGTTATAGCATAATTGCCGGAATAGATGAAGCTGGGCGAGGTTGTCTTGCAGGACCTGTTGTTTCAGCCTGCGTTAGTTTTAGTGATAATATTTTTATTGAAGGCATAAGAGATTCAAAAGAATTAACAGCTGAGCAAAGAGAAAGCCTTTTTAATGAAATAATCAGAAATGCTTTTGTTGGAATTGGAATTATTGATGTAGAGCTAATCAATAGAATAAACATACTTGAAGCAAGCCGTCTTGCAATGGTAAAAGCCTATAAGAACCTTGGCAGGGCAGTAGATTTTTTATTAATAGATGCCTTAGAACTGCCAGAAATAAAAGTTCCTCAGAAAGCTATCATTAAAGGAGACAAAAAAAGCGCTGTGATTGCCTCTGCAAGCATAATAGCAAAAGTAACAAGAGACAGAATTATGAAGCATTACCATGAGGCCTATCCCAATTATGGATTTGGAAGACATAAAGGCTATGCCACTAAGGAACATCTTGAGGCTTTGAAAAAATTTGGTCCATGCCCAATTCACAGAAAAAACTTTTCTCCTGTAAGAGATTTAATGTTATTCTAATACATGAAACGCCTTCATATTGAGGTCAAAGGAGTTGTTCAGGGAGTAGGATTCAGGCCCTTTGTTTATAATCTTGCCGAAAGTCTCAATCTAAAAGGCTTTATTACAAATACATCAAGAGGAGTAACAATTGAAGTAGAAGGGGACAGAGTAGATGAGTTTCTGAGTAAGCTTAAAACTAAACCTCCACCACTTGCAAAGATTTACTCTATTGAAACAAAAGAGCTTCCTGTAAACAACTATAGTAGTTTTGAAATCATTGAAAGTATTGATGATGCTGGATTTACCCATGTATCAGAAGATGTATCAATATGTGAAGACTGTTTAATAGAACTTTTCACACCTTCGGACAGAAGATATCTTTATCCATTTATAAACTGTACAAACTGTGGACCTCGCTATACTATTACAATGAAAGTTCCCTATGACAGACCAAATACAACAATGAGTGTTTTCATAATGTGTCCTCAGTGTCTCAAGGAATACAAAAACCCTACTAACAGGAGATTTCATGCTCAGCCAAATGCATGTTCTGAGTGTGGTCCTAATGTCAGGCTATTTGTGAAGACTAAGAATAGAATAAAGGAGCTTGATAACCCGATTTTGGAAAGCATCAGACTGATAAAAGAGGGAAAAATTCTTGCTATTAGAGGACTTGGAGGGTTTCATCTTTGCTGTGATGCTAAAAATTCAGCCTCCATTGAAGAGTTGAGAAAAAGAAAGAAGAGAAGTAACAAGCCCTTTGCTCTGATGGCTCCAGATATAGATAACATTGAAAAGTTTTGCTATGTATTAGATACTGAAAAAGAGATTTTAACCTCACAAATGCGACCTATTGTTCTCCTCAGAAAAAAGCCTGATTGTGAACTTCCTGAGGCAGTGGCACCAGGAAATCCCTGTCTTGGTTTTATGCTTCCATATACTCCACTTCATTATTTGCTTTTTTACTATCCTGAGAAACAGACAGAGTCTATTCAAAAATTAAGACCACATTTTTCTGCTCTTGTTATGACAAGTGGAAATATCTCTGAAGAGCCAATTATAACTAAAAATGATGAAGCCTTTGAAAAACTTGAGTCTGTAGCAGATGCATTTCTTATTCACAACAGAGAAATCTTTATGAGAGTTGATGATTCAGTAGTAAAAGAGCTTGGAGGTAAAATCTATTTTATTAGAAGAGCAAGAGGTTTTGTCCCAAAGGCAATTCCCTTAAAGGAGGAATTGCCCGAAGTTCTTGGTACAGGAGCAGATTTAAAGAATACTTTTACACTTACAAAATCAGACTATGCAATAATGAGTCAGCATATTGGAGACATGGAAAATCTTGAAACAATAGAGTTTTATGATGAAGTTTTAAATAACCTTAAATCAGTTTATCGTGTTGAGCCAATTGCGTTAGGACATGACCTTCATCCACAATATTTTTCAACTTCTTGGGCAAAGGAGTATGCTGAGAAAAAAAGCATTCAAGCTTTTGCACTTCAACATCATTACTGTCATATTGCATCATTAATGGCAGAATATGGAGTTGACGAACTTTTTGGCATTGCCTTTGATGGAACAGGTTATGGAACAGATGGCACAATATGGGGAAGCGAGTTTTTATATTGTACAGTAAAGGATTTTCAAAGACTTGCTCATTTAAAACCTATTAGTCTTCCAGGTGGTGAAAATGCTATAAAAGAATGTTCAAGAATAGCACTTTCACTTATTGATGAAGCCTTTGGAGAGTATATGAAGCTCATCAATAAATTGTCACTTAGCAAAGCAGTTGCTGAGGATAAAATTAAACAAATACTTAAAATTAAAAAACTACCTCAATTTAGCCCTCTCTCTTCAGGAATGGGAAGGCTTTTTGATGGAGTATCTTCCTTAATTGGAGTATGTCATTACAACACCTTTGAAGCAGAAGCAGCAATTGCTCTTGAAAGTTTAATACCACATGGAAATGAATTTTCAGACAAGGAAAGTTACCCTTTTGATTTGAAAACTTCTGATAAAAGTGAGGCAATAATTGTTGATTATGTACCCATGATTAGAAAGATAATAGAGGATTTTTTAAACTCTAATAATTCATTGAAACTTTCCAAAATTTCATGGAAATTCCATAACACAATTATAAAAATAATCATGGAACTCACGCTACTTTTTAAAGAAAAATATGGCTTTGACATGGTTGGCTTAAGCGGAGGAGTTTTTCAGAATGCTTATTTGATTAGGGAAACTATCAAAGCTCTAAAAAAAATTGGAATTAAACCAATATTCCACATAAATGTTCCAAGCAATGATGCCTGTATTTCATTGGGCCAGGCTTATATTGTAGGAAAAAGGCTAAAATAGAGAATTAGTAAGGAAGAACATTCTGAAAATACCTCATAAAAAAAGATTT
>FMJZ01033707.1_pt1 | contig 16801 bp, 16 predicted proteins | sample 1987881 | NCBI WGS metagenome assembly FMJZ01 (sample SAMEA4378227, study PRJEB15110) | soil metagenome | biome: soil; feature: Field; material: Soil | place: India | collected 2015-03-11 | depth 0 m | reverse complement strand
TCTGCTTTCGGCTCAAGCCGACGTGGCTTCGAGGGGAAGACAATTGGGCCGGTTCCTTTGAGCATCCCGCGAACAACTGGGATCTTCGCATAGAGTTGATCCCCAGGACACTCGGTGATGTTGTAGTCACGGTGCCCGCCGATGTTCGGGACATCAACGAGGTCACGGAATGGCCCGATCCCTGCTGGATCGAGATTCCCGGCTCGTGTGCGGATCAGCCGGGCCAATGCATCGAGGGCTGCTGGTGGGGGTGATGTCGAGGAGAAATCGCCAAGGACAGCGATGCCAAGTGTCCCTGTGTTGTACCCGGCGGTATGTGCGCCAATGACATTCGGCCCGCCGTAGCGTCCCTCGTAAGCCCGACCTTGCCAGTCTATGATGAAGTTGTATCCGATGTCTCCCCAGCCGAGTGTCACAGCATGGTACGCATAGATGGCACGAATGGTCGCTGCCGGATCAGGTGGGTCGTTGCGGGTGACTGTGTGGTGGACGATGACTTTCTGGATTGGCGCATAGCGTGGCGGCCAGATCTCATTTCCCTGCTGGTCGAAGCGAAGCGATTCGTCGGCACCCCAGCCAGCACGCGGAATGATCCATCCGTCAATCAAATCGGTCACCGCGAGCCATTGAGTATCCGTTCCCCGTGTATCGACCGCGGTCACGCGGACCGCGTCGATCTGGGGAGCCGCTCCATCTATCCCCGGCTCGCAGCGCACGAGCAGCTGCAGCTGCTGGCCCATTGCAAGAACGGGGGACGCGTACGTCCATCCATCCGGCTCGCGCGGCGGCGTGTGGGGGTCAGCGGTGAGTGCGATCCAGTCGCTCCACGAGCCGTCTGCCTCAGCAAGACGAACGAGGACCTGGAAGAGGGCGCCCGGTGGGACACTCGCGCGCCAGCTGACTTCGATGCTTGTGAACGGCGTCGGGAGCGGATAGACCGGCGTGAGGAGCTGACCAGCTGACGGGAACGGCCCCTCCACAAGCCAGCTCGTCCGGGTCATGGTACCGGCTCGGGCGTGTGGTCCTCGGAACTCTGTCACCGTCGCGATGACAGCGCCTCCAGCGACCCGCAGGAGCGTCCGTCGCGTCAGTCGCAGCTCCCGCATCGTGTCCCCCTCGCTGTGGCCGGCCTTGCCAGATGGCACGCCGCGGCAATGGTACCCATCAGGAGATGTACGGTCAATGTGTCCGAACACCCCCGATCGTCCTACACCCTCGTCTGGACAGGAAAGTGGTATGCTGGGGCGTTGCGAGCGGAGCGTCGAGCGTGACCGGGAGCACTCGTCCTCGATCCCTCACCTTTGCGGTCATGCGGGAGCTCTTCCCGCCAACCGCTCTGCTCCTCCTTGTCCTCGGAAGCTGGCTCGTATCGCCGAGCCAGGTAGAGCTCGTGACGCGCGCCGCACTCCATGGTCTCTGTGCGCAGCGCCCGAGCCACTCGTTCTGGTTCGGTCCCTACCAGCTCCCCTTCGATGCTCGCATGACGGGTATCTATGCAGGCTCGCTGCTCACGGTCACCTGGCTTGCTCTCCGCCACTCGCGTGGCGCAGCTGGCCCGCCCTGTGCCGGCACCCTCGCCGTGCTCGCGGTGGGAATCGTTCTTCTCGGTGTCGACGGGCTCAATGCGCTCGCTGCCGACCTCCATCTCCCGACACTGTACGAGCCGCGAAACACACTGCGCTATCTGACCGGCGCGTGGACGGGGTTGGCGCTGGGGGTGCTCCTGTGGTGGGTCTTCCAGTCGACGACCTGGCGACCAGCATTACGCCATCCGTCGCCATCGTTTCACCTTGCCCGTGATGGTCTGCCGCTCGGGCTTGCACTCGCGGCATTCGGCTGGCTCGTGATCACCGGGCCGGTCAACTGGTATGTACCAGTGGCATTGGTGCTCCTCATCGCGGCGGTTGTTACGCTCGCGTTGTTCACTTGGCCGGTGGCCCTGCTCGTGACGCGGCGGTTCGAGCGGACGGATCGCTGGCACGAACTCGTGGTTCCAGGCCTCTTTGCGCTTGCCGTCGCAATCAGTGTGATGACAGTGACGAGTCTCCTGCGCTACGCCCTTGAGGCGGCGCTGGACATACCACCGTTGCCGTGAACGTGGTCGGAAGGATTGCCAATGCCTCGGGATCTCCCAATTGGGAACGGCCGTCTGCTTCTCGCTTTCGACCGGACTTATACCCTCCGCGACGTGTACTATCCCCGAGTGGGCCAAGAGAATCATACCCAGGGGCGTCTCAACCGTTTTGGAGTTTGGTGTGATGGGGAGTTCGCGTGGCTCTCCGACGAGGGATGGGTGCGCGAGCTCCGCTATGAGGAAGGAACGCTGGTCACCGATGTGCGTCTCCGGCATCTGCGGCTTGGTCTCTCCCTGCATATCTGCGACGCTGTCGGACTTGAGGACGATCTGTGGATCCGCCAGGTCACGGTACGGGACGAGCGTGGCACCGCACGGCAAGTCCGCCTCTTCCTGCATTTCGATGGCCATCTTTGGGGGTACGCTGACGGTGAGACGGTCTACTATGAGCCGACGGCGCGGGCACTCGTCCACTACAAGGGCAAGCGGTATTTCTGGTTCTCCGGCTGGGCGGGTGATCGCCCGGGATATCACTGTTTCGCCTGTGGAAACAAGGCGTTCCGTGGCCACGAGGGGACGTGGCGCGATGCCGAGGACGGACAGCTCAGTGGGAATCCGATCGCACAAGGGTCGGTCGACTCAATCGGTGGCTTGGAATTCTCGCTTCCCGCCGGTGGCACAGCGACCGTGACCTTTTGGATGGCGGCTGGGCTCCGCTTTGCGGATGTCTACCGGCTGCACCAGACAGTACTGCAGCATGGCCCTGACGCGCTGCTCACCCGCGTCCGGCGGTACTGGCGGAGCTGGATTGAGCCAGACCCGCCGCGACTCGCAATGCTGCCCGTCCCTCTCCAGCGACTCTATCGCCAGAGTCTTTTGATCCTCCGCACACAAATCGACGAGGGGGGAGCGATTCTGGCTGCGAACGACTCGGATATCCTGCAGTTTGGGCGCGATACCTACAGCTACGTCTGGCCGCGGGATGGCGCGCTGATCGCCGAGGCGCTCCTTGACGCAGGCTATCCAGAGCTGGCGCGCCGCTTCTTCGTGTTCATGGGAGGACTGGTGACACACTATGGGTTCTTCCTCCACAAGTACAATCCGGACGGTTCAGCTGGCTCGAGTTGGCATCCCTGGGCCGGCCCGTCGGGTGAACTCCAATTCCCAATTCAAGAGGACAGCACCGCGCTCGTCCTGGCGGCGCTCTGGAAGTACTACCGGAAGACGCGGGACCTCGAGCTCCTGCGAGAACTCTACAGTCCGATGGTCGTCCCTTGTGCCCGCTTCCTCGCTTCCTACCGCGATCCTGTGACTGGCCTGCCGGCACCGTCCTACGACCTTTGGGAAGAGCGTCGCGGAATCCATGCGTTCACCGTTGCAGCCGTCTTTGCGGGCCTTCGTGCGGCGGCACAGTTGGCACGGATTTTTGGTGATGATCAATTTGCTGACACGTGGGAACGGGCAGCCAACGATATGCGGGACGCTGCGTTGCGCTACCTCTACCGCCCGGAGCTCGGACGGTTCGCACGCACACTCACGGTCGGACCCAGCGGTGACGTTCAACCAGATCCGACGCTGGACTCCAGTCTTGCGGGACTCTTTCTCTTCGGTCTCTTCTCTCCTCGCGATCCCCGTATTGTCGCAACGATGCGGGCGATCGAAGAGCGGCTGTGGGTCAAGACGCCGGTCGGCGGTGTCGCTCGCTATGAGGATGACTACTACTATCAGATGAGCCGAGATCTGGAACGTGTTCCCGGTAACCCGTGGTTCATTTGCACGCTCTGGCTGGCGGAGTGGCATATCGCCCGAGCCGTTTCGCCCGGAGAACTTGGGCGGGCGCTGGAGCTTCTCGAGTGGGTCGTGACCCATGCTCTACCCAGCGGGGTACTGGCCGAGCAGGTTCATCCGGAGACCGGCGAGCCGCTCTCGGTGAGCCCCTTGAGCTGGAGTCACGGGACGTTCATCGAGACTGTCTTGCAGTATCTGGAACGCGAGGGCCAGCTCGCGGCTGCAGGCTGGCCCTCGTTCCTTGCTCCCTAAGTAATGCGAAGCAATCGGTCGTTCACCGTCCCGGAGGCCAGTTGCCGTACCAATCGAAGCGCTGCTCGCTGAGTCCAACCACCACGTTCTTGACCTGCGTATAGAGGTCAAGAGCGTGCCGTGAGAGCTCACGACCGATCCCGCTCTGCTTGAAGCCGCCGAACGGCGCTTCCGGTGGATTGACGACCGGATAGTTGATGCTGATGTTGCCAGCCTTGATCCGCGCGGCGAGGCGATGGGCACGCTTGATATCGTTTGTCCAGATTGTTGCTGCCAGCCCATAGATCGTAGCGTTGGCGATCTCCACGGCCTCGTCCTCGGTGCGGAAGGGGATCACCGAGAGCACCGGGCCAAACACTTCCTCCCGAGCGATCGTCATCTGCGGCTGAACGTCGTCGAAGATAGTCGGTTCGACGAAGTTCCCTCGCTGAAGTGCGGGATCATCTGGTCGCTTGCCACCGAGGCGAAGTGTTGCGCCCTCGCTCTTGGCGCGCTCCACGTAGCTCAGCACACGCTCGCACTGCCGCTGCGAAACGAGTGGACCGAGTTGGGTATTCTCATCGAGCGGGTCACCAATCCGGAGCTGACTGGCCTTGCGCAGGAATTCGTCCATGAAGCGATCATGGATCGACTCGTGAAGCAGCAGGCGCGTTCGTGCTGTGCAGCGCTGACCAGCATTGGAAAAGATCGCAAACAGCGAGCCGTTGACTGCCTCCTCCAGATCGGCGTCTGGGAACACGATGTTCGGGGACTTGCCACCGAGTTCGAGGGAGACCTTCTTGATTGTCCCTGCGCTCAGCCGCAGGATTTCACGCCCTGTCTCTGTCTCGCCGGTGAAAGCGATCTTGTCGACAAGCGGATGCTCGCAGATTGCTGCGCCGACCTCACTGCCCGGCCCAGTGAGGACATTGACAACACCTTCCGGAATTCCCGCTTCCAAACAGATCTGTCCAAGAACGAGCGCGGTGATCGGGGTGTAACTAGCAGGCTTGAGAACGACCGTGTTCCCCGCTGCCAGGGCTGGTGCAAGCTTCCAGGCTGCCATCAAGATCGGGAAGTTCCACGGGATAATCTGACCGCAGACGCCATATGGCTCACGCACCGTGTAGTCGAGCAGCGGTCCATTCATGGGGATCGTCTCGCCCCAGATCTGGCCCGCGAGATTAGCATAGTAGTCAAAGCAATTTGCCGCTGACGCCACATCCATACGTGACTCGACGATGATCTTCCCACAATTGAGCGTCTCCAACCGGGCGAGTTCGTCCAATCGCTCCCGGAGGAGTTCTGCAACCTTGCGCAACCGCCGGGCTCGCTCGTTCGGCGTCATGCGGCCCCAAGGCCCTTCGTCAAAGGCACGCCGGGCGGCGCGGACGGCCCGGTCCACATCTTCGCGTCCGGCCTTGGCGACGTAGCCGATGACTTCGTTCGTCGCTGGGTTGTAGGTGGGGAATGTCTCGCCACTTGCAGCCGGCACGAACTGACCGTCAATCAGAAGGTGATACGTCCGGATGCCAGCTTCGATCGCCATTGCGATCCCTCCTGTCCAAACGCTGCCACGATGAACCGCCGTACAGGATGGTACGGCGGTGACATCGTAGCAAGCCGGATGCGATTGGTCACTGGGATGGCGGCGTGAACACGATGTTCCACGGCTTGAGTTGGACTTCTTGGAAGACTCCCGCTTCGAAGAACGGGTCGCCCTCGATGAGCTTGCGTGCCTCTTCTTCTGTGTCCGCCTCATAGATAATGAGTGCGCCGCTATCGTCGACAAACGGGCCGGATGCCCAGAGCTTGCCTTGCTCGCGCAAGGAGCGTAGGTACTGCCGGTGGACCGGGCGAACTTCCTGGATCTTTTCGGGATTGCCGTACCGGATGACTGCTGCCCAGAGCATCGCGAGCTCCCTTCTCATTCGACATCAAACTCGGCACCACGCTCACCAGCATAATCTGGTTCAGCGGGACTGACGAGTGCCCGCGGATCCCCCGTGATAACAAAGGCGACCCGCTCACAGATGTTTGTCACCCGGTCGGCGATCCGCTCCAGGTTGTGCGCAGCCCACAAGAGCAATGTGGCTCGCTCAATCGTCCGCGGGTCACTCATCATGTAGGTGAGCAATTCGCGGTACACCTGATCATAGAGGGCGTCAACCTCATCGTCACGACGCCAGATTGCCCGACAACGCTCCAAATCCATCTCGATAAATGCGTCGAGGGCCTGTCGCAACATATCGATCGAGATCTCGGCCATGCGGGGAATGTCGATCAGCGGTTTGAGAGGTGGCCAGGCACTGAGGCGAATCGCGATCTTCGCCAGTCCTTCGGCATAGTCGCCGATTCGCTCGAGTTCGCTAATGATGAACAGTGTCGCAGCGATGATCCGGAGGTCAGTGGCCATCGGCTGTTGCGTTGCGATGAGGAGAAGCGCACGTTCCTCCAACGCATAGCTGCGCTCGTCAATCTCGCGGTCGCGCTCGATAATGCTTTGCGCGAGGGACACGTCGTAACGCTTCAACGCTTCGACGGCGCGTTCGACCGCTTTCTCGACCATACTGCCGAGGTTGAGTACTTCTTGGCGCAGGGTCTGCAGGTCGCGCTCGAATTCCGCACGCGCTCGAGTTGCCATCTCGATGCCTCGCTTTCGCTCCCGGTGGATACGTCGATCACGTATCCACGCTCGCTTCAGGACACGGCAGACGATCCGCGAAGTGTGACAAGTGTACGCCGAAAATGCAACCGAGTACTATCCGATCTTTCCAGTGATGTAGTCCTCGGTCTCCTTACGCTTCGGATTCGTGAAGATCCGCTGCGCGGTGTCGAATTCAATCAAGCGTCCTGTACGATCCTCGCCGGCAAGGAGGAAGGCGACGTAGTCAGCGATGCGAGCAGCCTGCTGCATGTTGTGGGTGACGATCACGATCGTGTAGCGCTGCTTGAGTTCCCAGATCAACTCCTCAATGCGGTAGGTAGCGATCGGATCGAGCGCGCTCGTCGGCTCGTCCATCAGGAGAACGAGCGGCTCAACGGCGAGAGCACGAGCGATGCAGAGTCGTTGCTGCTGTCCACCGGAAAGCGAGCTGCCCGGAGCCTTGAGCTTGTCCTTCACCTCGTCCCAGAGGGCGGCGGCACGGAGACTCCGCTCGACGATCTCGTCTGCCTCGGCGCGGGAGAGGCGGGGACGGTGGAGTCGAACTCCTGCCAGGACGTTGTCGTAGATGGAGAGGGTCGGGAACGGGTTCGGTTTCTGAAAGACCATGCCGACCAACTGGCGCACCCGTGCCGGATCGACCCCCGGCTGGTAGATGTCAACACCTTCCAAGCGCACGCTCCCGGTCACCCGCGCGCCAGGTGTCAGCTCGTGCAGGCGGTTCAAGCAGCGAATGAAGGTCGATTTCCCGCACCCGGAGGGGCCGATGACCGCAGTGACTGCGCCGGGATGAATGGGAAGGGTGATTTCGGCCAGCGCTTGGAAACGTCCGTAGAAGGCGGAGAGCTGCTCCACGTCCATGCCAGCAGCAGTCGGTGCCTGCACGCGGGTCGCTGCCTCGGCACGTGCCGCTTGCGCATTGGTCAGTGCGGCGATCGGGTCAGCCATGAGCCGAACTCCTCCGTGGTCGGACGGTTACCCGATCCGACCAGTGATGTAGTCCTCGGTGCGTCGGTCGCGTGGGCGCAAGAAGAGCTCCCGAGTTGGGGCGTACTCGATCAACTCGCCGGTACGATCCTCCCCTGCCAGCATGAAGGCCGTATAGTGGGAGACGCGCGAGGCTTGCTGCATGTTGTGCGTGACGATGACGATCGTGTAGGTATGAGCAAGTTCGATCATCAAGTCCTCAATCCGCATGGTAGCGACCGGGTCGAGAGCTGAACAGGGCTCGTCCATGAGCAAGATCTGCGGCTCGAGTGCGATGGCGCGGGCAATACAAAGCCGCTGCTGCTGCCCGCCAGAGAGGGTGAGGGCGTTCTTTTGCAGCTTGTCTTTCACCTCATCCCATAGCGCAGCCTTGCGGAGAGCTTCTTCGACCCGAGCGGCGATATCTCCACGATATCCGTTCACGCGCAAGCCAAAAGCGACATTCTCGAAGATGCTCTTTGGGAAAGGATTCGGCTTCTGGAAGATCATCCCGATGTGGCGTCGCACCCAGACCGGATCGGTCGTCGGTGCGTAGAGGTCGATCTCTCCCCACCGTACCGAGCCTTCGACTCGCGCCTCTGGCGTCAGGTCATGCATCCGGTTGAGGGCACGCAAGAGTGTGCTCTTCCCACATCCCGAAGGCCCGATGATCGCGGTGATACGACGTGCAGGAATCGTAAAGCTGACGTCACGAATGGCCTGGTGCCGGCCATACCAAACGCTGAGTCGCTCGATGCGGAGAGCTGAAGGCTCGCTTGGCTCGACGATGTAGCGGGCTGGTTCACGGGTGACCAGGGTCATGAGACTGCTCTCCTTCAGAAGCGGATACGGCGTTGCAGGCGTGCGCGCAGGAAGATAGCGAGCCCGTTGAAGAGTAACAGCACGGCGAGCAGCACGATAATGCCTCCAGCTGCTCGTTCATGGAAGGCCGCTTGCGGCCGCGAAATCCAGTTAAAGATCTGAATCGGAAGCACAGTGAACGGGTCGAACAAGCTCTTGGGCGTGAACGCCACGTAGGTCAAGGCCCCGATGGTGATGAGCGGTGCTGTCTCGCCGATGGCGCGTGCTAAGGCAAGGATCGTCCCGGTGAGGATACCGGGAAGGGCAGCAGGCAAAACGAAGTGCCGCACTGTCTGCCAATGGGACGCACCAAGGGCCAGTCCTGCCTCACGGATCGAGGGTGGGACCGCTCGCAAGGCCTCGCGCGAGGCGATGATGATGATCGGTAAGACGAGGAGGCTCAACGTCAAGGCACCTGCGATGAGGCTTCTCCCAAGCATGAAGGTCCGTACAAAGACACCAACTCCCAGGAGGCCATATACGATCGAAGGAACTGCGGCGAGATTGGAGATATTGACCTCGATAATCGCCGTGAGCCGGTTCCGCGGCGCGAACTCTTCGAGATAGATCGCTGCCGCGACACCGAGCGGGAAGGCGATGATGGCAACCAGAATCAGGATGTAGAAGGTCCCAACTAACGCTGAGCGAATGCCTGCTTGTTCGGGGCGCCGCGAGGGGTAACTTGTCAAGAAGTCCCAGGAAAGGACGTGCCAACCATCGCGCACAACATCAGCGATGAGCAGTCCGAGTGTTGTGAGCCCGATGATGATTGCCAGCGCGCTGAGAATGCCGAATAGCGTACCGAGCCGCTTACGCAGGGCCAGGCGCGGAGTGAACTCTCGATCGATCGGCAGGACTTCGTGCACTGTCACTCGTAAACCTCCCGGAAGCGCTGGAGGAAGCGGTAACTCAAGAGGTTCAGCACCATGGTGATGAGAAAAAGTGTTGTTCCCACGGCAAAGATCGTCTGGTACTCGAGCGATCCATGTGGAGTGTCACCCAGACTTACCTGGACGATGTAGGCAGTCATTGTTTCCATTGCCACGAGTGGATTCAGCGTGAGGCGGGGTACTTGTCCCATCGCGATAGCAACGATCATCGTCTCGCCGATCGCGCGCGAGATTGCCAGGATAAATGCTGCCACAATACCGGAAAGCGACGAGGGGACAACGACACGCCAGACGACCTCGAGTTTGGTTGCTCCGAGTGCATAGGCACCTTCGCGCAGGCTCTGGGGCACAGCACGCATCGCGTCTTCGGACAGCGAAGCGACGAGCGGTAGGATCATGATGCCCATGACGAGTCCAGCAGATAGTGCATTGAATACCTCGAGTTGCGGGATGAAGCGCTTAAGGAGCGGTGTCACGAAGAGCAAAGCGAAGTACCCGTACACTACTGTCGGCACACCAGCTAGGATCTCCAAAATCGGCTTCACGATGCTGGCGAGGCGTGGAGAAGCGTATTCCGAGAGCCCGATCGCAGCGAGAAGTCCGAGCGGTAATGCAACAAGCATGGCGATGGCCGAGACAAGCAGTGTGGCGGTGAGTAGCGGCCAAATACCAAAGTGTTTCTCAGTGAAGAGTGGCGTCCACTGCGTGTCAGTGAGGAAGTCAATAAGCGATACTCTCTGAAAGAAATGGAATGTCTCAATGCTGAGCGTGTAGATGATCCCGATCGTCGTCGCAACTGAGATCAGTGCGGAGAGGAAGAGTAGACTGAGGATGATCGACTCGCGGAGACGACGTATCCGATCGACCCGTTGAGTTCCGGTGAGAAGACGCAGAATCCATTCTCGACGCTCCGCAGGAGTCGTCACCGGCGCCAGAAAGGGTTCGGTCGTCACCTCGTCACCTCGCTGCGCAGCAATCGACCGCGAGCGAGGGATTCAACCCTCGCTCGCGGATTGTACCCGGTCACCCGGGGGCGCCGGAAGTTACTCCTCACGCTTCAGCACGTCCTCGATCGAGACGCCAACTTCAACACCTTTAAAGACGGAACCCGTTTTGCGATCCTGGAAGCGCTTCTTGGCGAGTTGGTACGCCTCGTCCGGCAGCGGAATATATCCGACCTCTTCAGCGAGCGTCGCTGCATTCTCTAGGTAAAACTCGACGAACGCTTCCACTTCCGGCCGATCAGCTTGATCTCGCGCGACATAGATGAAGAGCGGCCGGGAGAGTGGCTGGTACTGCCCCGTTTTGACGGTTTCCAGGCTTGGCTCGACTGGTTGGCCTGTCTTGGGGTTGACGATCGGGACGATCTTCACCTTGCCCTGATTCTCAACGGCATAGGCTAAGCCGAAGTAGCCGAGGGCATTCTTATCACCAGCGACTCCCTGCACGAGCACGTTGTCGTCCTCCGAGGCGGTGTAGTCGCCACGGCTGGCGCCGGATTTCCCATTGATGGCCTCGGTGAAGTAGTCGAACGTTCCGGAGTCGGTGCCAGGTCCATAGAGGTTGAGAGGGGCGTCTGGCCACTCTGGCCGTACCTGGTTCCAGCGAGTGATCGTGCCTTGGGCTTCTGGTTGCCATATCTTCTTGAGGTCATCGACAGTGAGCTCTTTTACCCAATCGTTCTGGGGATTCACAACAACGGCAAGCCCATCGAAAGCGACCGGCAGCTCGATGAACTCTCGTCCATTCTGCTCGCAAGCTTGGAGTTCAGAATCCTTGATCGGGCGCGAGGCATCAGTGATATCGATCTCCTTATTGCAGAACTTCTGGAAGCCACCGCCGGTGCCGGAAATTCCAACCGTGACTTTGACATTGGGATACTGCTTCTGGAACTCCTCGGCGACGGCCTCCGAAATAGGGAAGACAGTACTGGATCCATCGATAGCGATCGTCCCGCGGAGTTCTGCGGGTCGCGTCGGTGTCGCTACCGTCGCTGGTGTTTGTCCTGCTGCGGGGCTCGGGCCGGCCGCAGGCGTCTGTCCAGCGGGTGCTGCGGTCGGCGTTGCTCCCTCCCCGCGACACGCTGCGACCAGTGCGCTGGCTACCGGCATAGCCAGTCCGAGTGCAGCTACGCGGGTCATGAGCTGTCGCCGGCTCCAGCGGATCGGTGTCTCAGCCATGAGTTTCTCCCTCCTCGTCCTCGCTCAAAACGTCCTCTGTTCGCATCTCTGGAACGAACCGGTATCCAATCCCATGCACGGTCTGAATGAGTCGTCCTCCTTCTGCCTCCCCTCCGAGTGCCTCGCGGATGCGATGCACATGCACATCGACATTCCGCAGGTCGACAATATCGCGGCCCCAGACGAGATCGAGCAGCTCCTGCCGTGTGCAGACCCGCCCGGCTCGCTCGACGAGTGCTGCCAGGAGCGCAAACTCGCGGGGGGCCAGCCGGATCTCGCGTCCGCGGTAGACGACGCGATGCTCGTCGCGGAAGATGACTAGGGTTCCCGCTGTCAAAACGTTTCCTGGCGAGGAGTCACCCCAGCGGCGCAGGAGGGCTTCTATTCGAGCGAAGAGTTCGCGTGTCCGGAACGGCTTCGTGACGTAGTCGTCGGCACCCGCTTGGAAGAGTGCCACGATGTCATCCTCACTGTCCCGAGCCGTGAGAACGAGAATCGGCGCGCTCAACCACTTGCGGATCAACCGGCAGACGTCACGCCCGTCGATGCCAGGCAGCATGAGGTCAAGAACAATAAGGTCAGGGCGGACAGTTCGGGCAAGCATGATCGCCTGGCGCCCCTCGCTGGCGGTCCACACACTGTAGCCACGTTGCTGGAGGCTGTAGGCGAGGATCCGTGACAACGTCGGATCGTCCTCGACAACCAGGATGCGCTGTTGCGTGGTTGGGCTCGGCGCTGGGTTACCGGTCTGCACTGCTGTTCGTTCCTGCTGCACCGGCCGTCCTCCATCCTCTGTTTGCAGTATAGGAAGCGGAGTTTAACCGCAGTTTCGCGCTACATTAACGTGGGTTGAACGACCACATCCGAAAGTTTGGCTTTGGTCGCCCAGTACAGCAGGCGCCGTGACGGGTCTGGAGAAGATCATCACTCCACTTGTGCTGCTGAAAGCGTTGCCACATGAGGCGCGAGCACCGGAGGGCAGCACAGTCCTGTATTTCGACCGGGTCTGATGCTGTTGAAGGATGCTGTGAGTTACCTTGAGGAGCGTGCCTTGCTCCTTCGCCCGGCATTGATACCCCAGGGGATGTCATCGCCTCCCAAGGCGTGATCATTCGCTCCTACCATGGCTCTGCACGTGGCGCACGTCCATGCTCTCCGTCTAGGTGTGGCGACCCTGAACGGGATTCGAAACAGCGCACACGATCGCTGTTGCCGACACAGGTCCTGACACCTTTTTCTGCCTTCCCGAACTCTTCCTTACTCGTCTCCTCTTCCGAAACACATCGAGTAGGGAGAAGCAGACCAGACAGCGGCTGCTGTGGCACCAGACAGAGGATCGGGCCTGACGTGCGGTGAATGGCAAGGGACATGAGGCAGCAACGTCGGGAGGAGGGGAACTGTCTTTCCCCTTCCCGCACCCGCCAGTCATGCGGGCGAGCGATCGCAGCTGCATGACCGACCGTTGCTCTGGGTTATCCGGCTGGCTCGGAGTGGGAAAAGAAGGGCGCGATGACGCTGCTGTGTTCCGATAGCTTCTCCTTTAAGCTTCGCGGCTGGGATTTCCTGGCAAAGGGGCCAGTCGCTGGACAGTGGCGATGATATCCCGAATCGTGACGGGTCGCTTGAGGACAATCGCTGCCCGCTGTTCCAGCCAGCGTGGTACGGCTCGTAGTGGACTGACCAGAAGGATGAGCGCAGCCTCGGGATAATGCTCCAAGAGGGTTCGTAGCGCTTCTCCTTGCTGTCCGTCTTGTGCCAAGTCTACGACGATAACGTGCGGCCGGAGTCCCCAACGTTCGAGATAAGCGATGGCATCCGCCGCTCGCGCGTGAACCGAGACGTCGTATCCGAGTTCTTCCAGTTCTGCTCGCACGTACGAGCGGGTTGGCCATTCAGGCTCAACGAGGACGATGAGAGGAAGGTGCTGCACGGGAAGACACTCCACGGCTATCTTTGCGGGTCGGAGCTCGCGACCGCTTTGACAGGCAGAGCGGTCGCCTGAAAGCTTTCAGGCGACCGCTGTCCACGACAGGTGCCGGAATCCGACTCCGAGTGCACTGACGGTCTCACTCCGTGTCACGGATGAGCCGTGCTTCGAGAGATTCCTGGCATTGCCAACACTGGTGCGGGCCAGCAGTCTCTCGGCAACGATCGACCGCTGCTGGCGAGTTCAGTGCATAACCCAATGCACAGCGCAGAACCGTACGCTTGCGCCCACGTTTGGTTTGAAAGGTCACCTTCTTCAGCATTGGGCAGCCGAGCCAGAGTTGTTCCTCGGAGTCGGTGTCCGGCGCGGGCCGAAATACCTTCGCTGCAAGCATCGCGCCGGTCACCTCACATTCGTCCGGTCATCCCGGAAGCGTTCCCAGCTTGAAACCGCCGTGGGCTATGCTCCCGCGGGGGCTGGGTTCAGCTTCCAGTATACCGTCAATCACGAACGTCGCAGTGGGGAAGGATCGAGTCCCGGCGCTGTAGGCCGTTGGGCATCGCATGCCGTATTCCTCCGCTGATGGCGGCAGCGTCCCGAACGAACAGAGGATGCATGCCGTGGGCTATAGGGCGCAGCGTCGTTCCAGGCGGTGCGAGCGGTCACTCAGAACGCGAAGGGCTCACTCACGGGAGTGCCGCAGATGGAGTTTCTCCGCGAGCACCGGACTTTGGAACTCGCTCGCCAGAATATCCATGATGACGATGTCATCACGGTATGGCCCAATCCGTGTCGCTTGCCGTAGGCGTCCAACCTCCCGGAAGCCCACCCGGTCATAGACCGCGCGAGCTCGCTCGTTGGAGGCGTAGTAGCGAAGCCAGATATGATGCAAGCCGAGCACCGTGAATCCGAAGTCCAGCAGGAGAGTCAGGGCTTCAGTCGCGTATCCTCTTCCCCAGACACTCCGCTCACCGATGACAATTCCAACCTCAGCACTTCCGACTGCGAAATCGATACCAAAGAGCTCTGCGTTGCCCACTGGTCGATCGTCAGGCCGTTCGTAGATCGTAAAGACCCGGCGGGTCGGGTCGCGGCGTGCCTGCTCGAACCATTCGAGCTCGTCCTCGACTGTGAAAGGGACGCGCCAATGTGCTGTGAGTGTCCGAGAGACCTCGAGGTCGTTCATCCATCGTTGGTAGATCGGGGCCAAGTCTCGACGGATAGGGCCGAGATAGACGAGTTTGCCCGGAACGATGACCTGGAGATGAAGGTGCTCTTCCATCCCCGCGCTGCTCCCTTGGCTCGGCGTGTTACCCTTCCACCAGTGATATTTTGCGGAGGCGATTTCTCCCATGTTGCTCGTCGGTACCTCGGGATGGTCGTATCGCCACTGGCGCGGGCGCTTCTATCCTCCTGAACTTCCCCCATGGCAGTGGTTCTCGTTCTATCTCCGGGAGTTTGCCACAGTCGAGCTGAATGTGACATTCTACCGCTTGCCGGCGCGCAAGCGCTTCGAGGAATGGGCGCGCCTGGCTGCTGAGCGGCCCGGCTTTGTCTTCGCAGTGAAGGCACCTCGCACGATCACGCATCTGCGGCGGCTCGTCGATGCTGCCGAGGAGTTCCGCCGATTTCAGGAAGCGATCGCTGGTCTGGGCTCGGCCCTAGGCCCGTTGCTCTTCCAGCTGCCACCTGGGTTCACGTGCGATCTGGATCGTCTCCGAGCGTTCTTAGAACTCTTACCGGCCGGCCAATCGTTCGCGTTTGAGTTCCGGCATCCGAGTTGGTTTGTTCCTCCTGTTGCTGAAGTGATCGCCAGTGCAGGCGGGACCGTTGTCTATGCGTACGGTGGAGTGCATCCGACCCCCGAGGACTTCCCGCAGGTGGGGCCGCTTTGTTACGTGCGCGTGCACAGTGGCCTCTACGACATCGGGCTGACGGATGAAGAGATCGACATGCTTGCCGGGCGACTCCAGCAATACGTGCATCTCCCAAGTTACGTTTACTTCAATAATGACGCCTTTGCCCATGCGGTGATGGACGCCCGCCGGCTTCGCGCCGCGCTCGCTCAGCGGGGCGTAACCGTGGAATAAGTCGCGCACGAGAATATGTTGGTTGTCGTTACAAGGGTGCCGTCTCTCTTTGAGAGCGAGAGACCCGGAGACGTAGTTCAGGTAAAACGCGCCAAAGACGCGCCTGCCGCGGGTCAAGCGGACCTTACCAGCAGTCGAGCCCTCTGATTGCGTCACTCGAGGCTTCTGGTCCAAGAAGCGCTTAGGCTAGGTCGTCTGCTAGCTGTAGGTCCACAAACACAACGGTGACGCAAGCCAAATGGTCAGGATTGCTCGAACCGCGTGAAGGAGCCGGCAGCTGAGCACCGCGCTGCCATCCATCTTCCCTCGTCTCGGAGTGTCATCGCGTGCCACTTGTCATTGATGAACCGGAGACGAACGATCGTTGCGAAGTGATAAACAACACGCGTGCTACCCTTGTGCCTTGGCGCAGCAGATGTGGGGGAAGCATGGGCCAGCGAATCGAGTTCGATGATCTCGCAGTGCTCGGTGACGAGCTCCGCCGAGCTGGGAAGCGGATCGTGCTGACGAACGGGCACTTCGATCTCCTCCACGTGGGGCATCTTCGGTCCTTGCAAGCTGCCCGCCGGCTTGGCGATGTTCTCGTTGTCGCGGTGAATGACGATGCTTCCACTCGACGACGCAAGGGCCCGGCGCGGCCGTTCGTCCCCGCTGAGGAACGGGCTGAACTCCTCGCTGGCCTCGCCTGTGTGGACTATGTGACGGTCTTCCCAGACGACACGGCAGAACGAGTGATCCAGCTCCTCCGACCGCATGTCTACGTGAAGGGTGGGGACTACGGGGTGACGCCAGAAGAGCTCGCGAGCGGAAAGCAGCCGCTTCCTGAGGCGGAGCTGGTTCGTGCACTCGGCGGTGAGGTCGTCTTGATTCCGTACGTTCCCGAGCGTTCAACCACAGAACTTGTCCGCCGGATCCTTGCCGCTTATGGCTGTGCTGAAGTACGTGACCGACTGCCCTCCCGCGAGGAAGCTGATCGATGATCCTCCTCGGCCGCAACTCTTTCTTCTCAAATGGGCGTTACGGGGTCGTGCCCGGTGTTGTTCTCGCTCCGTTTACGAGCGATTGCCTGGAAGCCCAGCAGCGCCCCTGGGCTCGCCCTCGCTTTTGCATCAGATGGCCGGCCAGCGAA
>FMJZ01007078.1_pt1 | contig 16813 bp, 13 predicted proteins | sample 1987881 | NCBI WGS metagenome assembly FMJZ01 (sample SAMEA4378227, study PRJEB15110) | soil metagenome | biome: soil; feature: Field; material: Soil | place: India | collected 2015-03-11 | depth 0 m | reverse complement strand
CGCCCCTTGTGGGCGACGGTCGTTTGAGATTACAAAAGTCTTTGTAGCATCGCCACTTGTAGGCGACGACCGTTTTTAACAGTCGTCGGGGACAAGCACTAATGCTACCAATTCTCCGACTTGCCGACCTGCCCATTTGCTGAAATTTCGATTCGGCAGGAGACTCACTCTCCCAAGAAGATGTCGACATCGACTGTAGGATGGATTTAGCCCCGAACTTGTGTTTCTGCTATTTTGTCGCAGATAAAGCCGATCCTACCAACATTCGTAGCGACTAAAGTCGCTCCTATAATGAATTCGCTTTTCATGTCAATCTTCAGTTGCTCCGAAAATTCACCGCAAAGTTCGTCTTGCTCTGATTTACAACTTGAGGATGAGGTGTTAACATGACAGCGAGAAGGAAGGAGAGGCAAAACCTGCGAAAATTGGAGTGACCGAAGATGCCAGTGATAAGAGTGGATGGTCCACAAATTAGCCTTGACAAAAAGAGGTAACTTGCAAGACGGCTCACGGAAGTCGCAGCCGAAGTTTACGGAATGGACAAAGAACACATCATGAACACATCATCGTGCTGATCAGAGAGAATTCGCCTGAAAATGTAGGTATCGGTGGGGAGTTGATCGCTGATAGGCACAAAGGAATTTTGCCCAAGTGAGGTTGAACTGGTTTCGCAAATCAACTCGCTGAAGTGGTCAGCGAAAAAGTGAAAGGAGTGGGATATGATGGGTCAAAGGATCAAAGTGATGTTTGACGGGGTGGATGGTAAGTTCTCATTAATTCATCCCATCTTGGGTTTGTTCGCTCAAGGGATCGTCGCCCTTTCTGTTGACGGCTCTTACATGTGCACTTTCTCACGAAAGTCGCAATTTGAAATTGCCCCTCAAGAAGACGAGGCTTTGACCGTTCGTTGGCGCCCCGCAGACTCGCTACCTCCTTTTGAACTTTCCTTTCAAACCGAAGGGGAAACGGTCGCTTTGAAGGTAACCTGCGAGCAAGCAATTCAAGGAAATGTGGAGGTTCACGGCGAACTGTTTATGGGGACAGAACCATATCTTGGTCGGTTGCCTGATGAGGAAGACTTCGGCATCTTTTCGGTCGCTCACGGTCCAGTGACGAGCAAAACCGCAAAAACACTTTTCAACCGCTTCAATGACACTGCCGTGACTTTGCTCCAGTCCGAAATTTACCGTGAGCCAAGTGAACCGCCTAATCGCTACAAGTTCGTCAGCAGGGGTTCAATTGGTGAAGTTGTGTTCGTCGCTAAAGTCACCACCGATGTAATCAAGCGGCACGGAATTCGCTATTATGCACCCATTGACAAATCCTTTTTCACTCACGCCCCGACGGGTTGGTGTTCGTGGTATTACTACTACCAGAACATCACGCAAGAAGAGTGGGAGAAAAATGTCAAGTGGCTTGCAGAGAACTTGCGAGATTTTGGGCTTGAATGGGTTCAACTTGACGACGGTTGGCAACTTGACAATGGTAGCCCGAACACACCCGGTGGTCGCGATTGGCGAGGTCCGAACGAGAAGTTCACCAAAGGGATGAAGTGGGTCGCTGATATAGTGAAGCAACACGGGATGAAGCCGGGCATATGGCTCATCCCGCAAAAGACCGACAGCGACGAGGTTTACAACGAGCACCCTGATTGGTTCTTGCGCAAACCCGAAGGCAATCCTGTCCGCATCGGAGACTGGCACCCTCGCAAGGTTGAAAGTTACATCGTTGACCCGACCAATCCTGAAGCGTTGGAATACATCAAACGCCTATTCCACACTCTCGCTTACGATTGGGGCTTTGACTACTTCAAGATTGACAACCAGCCGGAGTTTAGCCGATGGTATGATGAACACGCCGATGCCCGCAAGTTCTCAGAAATTTCTGGAAGTGACGCATACCGAATGACCTTGAAGGCAATCAAAGAAGCGATCGGACCGAACAAATACTTGCTTGGCTGTTATGGAATTCCTCTTGACGGAATTGGCTTCATGAACGGGAGCAGGACAGGCGGGGACATGGAGGCGAGTTGGCAAGGTTGTCAAGTCATGATTCGCACAATAACTCGGTGGGGCTTTTTGAACAATGTCGTTTGGTGGTGTGACCCTGACACTTTGTGCGTCCGTGAACCATTAACCCTCGGCGAAGGGAGGATAATGGCGACACTCGTGTCCCTCAGTGGTCAGGCACTCATGACCAGCGACAAGATGTATGAACTGCCTGAAGAGAGGGTTGAAATTCTGCGCCGCGTCATCCCGACGGTTGACATTCACCCGATGGAGTTCTACCCTTGGGACGAAAATGAGCGAGGGCGACCGAAGATTGTCAACCTGAAAGTGGCAGAGCATTACGAAAATTGGGACATCGTCGCTGTTTTCAACTGGCAAGAAGAGCCAGAAACAATTGAAGTTGACTTTGAAAAACTCGGTTTGATGATAGGAAATGGCATCCGATACCATGCCTTTGAGTTTTGGAGCAAGCGATACGAAGGTCAGTTTGAGAGTGGCTTCTCGGTCACCCTCCCAATCCGAACATGCGAAGTTTTCGCCATCCGACGAGCGTTGGGACACCCTCAAGTTGTTTCCACATCGCGTCACATAACTCAAGGCATCGTTGATCTCGCTGAGTTAGTTTGGGACGAACAAAACAACGAACTTCACGGAAGCAGTTTGCTTGTCAGAAACGACCCATATCGGCTTTACATCCATGTCCCACAAGGTTTTGCCTTTTCCCATCTCGTCTCGGAACCGCGAAAGAGCCAAGTCTCAACGGAAATCAGAGTCAACGGTGACTTGCTGGTTGTGGAGATGCTTAGCAAGGAAAATCAACAGGTTGATTGGGTGCTTCGGTTCAATAGGTGAAATCGGGCAGACAGGTTGAGCGCAACCCGAAATTCACGGCAGGTGTATAATTCAGTGGCGGGAAATATTGACCTGCGAGGTGATGGCTAATGCGCTTCGTTCAATTGGTGTTGTTCACCGCTTTCATGTCTGCGATTGCTGCGTCTCAGGAAGTGCAGCTGTCAATAAACTTTGTGCTTGGAGGTTCGGCGACGCGTATTATCACGGGTAAAATCAGCGGCGAGTGGAACGGACCGACCCCACTTTCCCCAACTAAACCTGTCAACTTCGTCTTTGATTTGTCTGTGAAAGCGCAATCGCTTATAACGGTCACCGATGTAACACCTGAAGGTGACGGAGTGGTCATCGTTCAACCTCAAGGTGCTGAGGTCAAAGGAACTGCTGGCGAGCAACCTTTTGAATTGGTCATCACTCATGACGGAGATGTCAAGTTTTCGTGGGGAGCGTTCAGTTTTGACAGCACGAAATTACCTGAGGCTGAACGAAAGAAATTGCAGCAATTGATGACCTTGAGCCTAAACCTGACCATCTCGCCAAAAGGCAAAATCAAATCGTTCCAGTTGCCTGAAGACATCAAAAAGGTTGCACCTGAAATTGATGTGCAATTTGTCAACGAAATCGTGACTGCAACTTTGCAAACTCTGCTGCCTGCACCCTTACCAGAAAAATCTGTCAAGGTTGGGCGGAGTTGGGAGATTGGATTTCCCGTTTTAGCGTTTGAAACGCCAGAACCTCTTTTCTTGCCTGTAACTTGCACTTTGGCTGAAATCAGAGGGGATGAAGTAGTGATAGGGGTGAGTGCTGAGGCGAAAGGCGATGCCGATTTAATTTTGAGGCGTTGGAGTGAAAAAGACCCAAAGGTGACAATTTCACGCAGTTCATTTTCTGCTCGCGGCGAAGTTATTTTCCTGCTCTCTGTCGGCGTCCCTCAGCGTTCAACATGGAAAATCAGCGCCAATGCTGAAGGTTCAGTGACGCCACCAGAAAAAGATGCTTCGCCCGTTCCTTTTCGCTTCCGCCTCTCAGCGGAAATTCGTGAGCATTTGGTTTTTTGAGCCCTTTTATTGCTTGACACTCAGTTCACAAAGGGAACCGTCCTTTTGCAGCCAATTCGACTCACTTGGAAGTTTGCCCTCCCAAAGGAAAAATTTTTCGGTTCGCTGGGAGAGCAAGGCTTCTACCGAGCCACAATTTCGTAGGTTCAGTAAGTCGGCAAGTCGGGATGTCGGCAGAAAATTTCAGATCATTGGGAGGGCAAGTCTCCTGCCGAACCGTGATTTCGGGAAATCGTCAGTTTGGGAAGTCGGCAGGTCGGCAATTCGGGAAAGGGGCGACGCCATATCGTTTCAGTTCTCAAACGACCGTCGCCTACAAGAGGCGATGCTACATTGTTTTGGAATTTAAGCGGTTGCGTCCCTCGTCCCGATCAAAAGTTTGCTCACAAGGATGTTTGCCCTCTCAAAAATTCTGCTATTTGTCGCAGCTAAAGCCGCTCCTAAGATGAGTTTCGTTTTTCACGTCAATTTTTCGGCGGTTCGGGAGAGGCAACATCTAATCAAACTCCCATTGTTCAACACAGCACAACTTTGCCCTACAATTTCTTTGTGGTGATGACCGATGGAATGGCAGGAACTTACTCCCCGCCAAATTGTCGCGGAGTTGGACAAATACATTGTTGGGCAGGAACGGGCAAAGCGGATTGTAGCGATAGCGTTGAGGAATCGTTACAGGCGCAAAATGCTTCCTGAGAACTTGAGGGATGAAGTTGCGCCGAAGAACATCCTCATGATTGGTCCGACAGGTGTGGGCAAAACGGAAATTGCTCGTAGGTTGGCGAAATTGGTTAAAGCGCCTTTCGTTAAAGTTGAAGCGACCAAATTCACCGAGGTCGGTTATGTCGGAAGAGATGTTGATGGCATGGTTCGCGATTTGGTTGACGCTTCTGTTAGGATGGTTGAGCAAGAAAAGATGGCAGAAGTTGAATACCAAGCGGAGGAGTTGGCAAATTTGCACTTGATTGAAGCACTCGGTTTGGTGCCAACGCCTCGCCGTCGGCGACGAGCGCCTATACCGTTCCCCTTCGGGCGAGAAGTTGAGGGGTCTTTGGACGAAAATGAAGGTGACGATGAGGAAAGTTCCCGCATTGAACGATTGCGCCGCCATTACTTGCTGCGAATGAAAGGGGGCGAATTTGACGAGGAAGAAGTTGAAATTGAAGTTGAAGAACAATCGCCGCAACTTTTTGTCAATGTGATCGGTCCGCAAGGAATGGAGCAAGTCGGGTTTGACCCAGCGGACATTCTCGGTTCACTCTTACCAAAGCGCAAAAGGAAACGGCGAATGAAAGTCAAGGATGCACGCAGGATCTTGATGCAAGAGGAAGCACAAAAATTAATTGACCGAGACGAGGTTGTCCGAGAAGCAACTCGGCGTGCCGAAGAGGACGGAATCATCTTCATTGACGAAATGGACAAAATCGCAGGTCGCGAAAAAGGTTACGGTCCAGATGTTTCACGGGAGGGTGTCCAGCGCGATTTGCTTCCCATAGTTGAAGGAAGCACCGTCATGACCCGATATGGTCCTGTCCACACCCATCACATCCTCTTCATCGCCGCTGGCGCTTTCCATGTCACGAAGCCTTCCGACTTGATACCAGAGTTGCAAGGCCGTTTCCCGCTAAGGGTTGAACTCGACCCGCTAACGAAAGAAGATTTCAAGCGGATTTTGGTTGAGCCCGAAAACGCACTTGTCAAGCAATACACGGCTCTGTTGGCGACCGAAGGCGTAACGCTCAAATTCACCGAAGACGCAGTTGAGGCTATCGCTTACTACGCAGAGAAAGTCAACGAAGAAACGGAAAACATCGGTGCCCGCAGATTGCACACAATCATGGAGAAGGTGCTTGAAGACATCAGTTTCCGAGCACCAGAACTTAACGGCGAAACAATCGTCATTGACGCCGAATATGTCAAGAGGCAACTTGAGGGCGTCGTGAAAGATCGCGACCTGAGCAGATACATACTTTGAGCGTTACAAGCCCATGATAAGGTTCGGCAGAAGCCTCAACCTCCCGTTCCGATTTGCCCATCTACCGACTTGCCGACCTGCCGACTTGCCTAACCCCGTCCCATGCCCTGCGTCCCTTGCCCTATCTGAATGGTAGCGTCGCCACCTGTAGGCGACGGTCGTTAAAATCGTCAAAATCGTTGTAGCGTCGCCTTTTATGGACAGCGGCAATTTAACGACCGTCGGGAACAGAGCCCCGACGCTACTGACTTACCGATCTGACGACTTGCCGACTTCCCGATTTTCTAACCTGCCGACTTGCCGACATGCCGAAATTCGTCCCACGCCCCTGTCCCGTCTATATAGTCAACGAGTGGTTTTGAGGGTGAGCACAGTCACTTCTGGTGGGCATCTGAACCGTAACGGCAAACCAGCGGAAACCCCTCGCGAGACACAAAGCCAAGTGTCACCAATTTTTGTCAAGCCTTGCGCCCTTTGGCGCTTGTTACGACAAGGTGCTAAGAACGGACCAAGCACCGGAAGGACAATTTGACCACCGTGAGTGTGGCCGCTGAGAACTAAATCCACACGCTCAATGTTTGGGTCATCAACGATGTCAGGAGAATGAGAAATCAGGATGACGAAGGTATCATTGGGCAAATCTTTCAAACTGTTTTGCAAGTCACTGCGACCTGTGTAAGCGTCGTCAACACCGACAAGCCACAAAGTTGCTCCGTTTATTTCCAACCTGATCGCTTCATTGACCAACAAATGGACATTGGCTTGCTCAAGTGCTTTTCGCCATTCGTCAATGTTGAAAGGTTTACCGCCCCAAGGTGCTGGTCCTTTGAACCGCCAAGGGCAATGATGGTCGTGGTTGCCGAGGACTGTGAAAACCCCGTATTGGCTCCTAATTCTGCGCAAAACCGGGATGAGATGAGGAACCGCCCCGCACCAATGGACAAGGTCGCCACCGAGCAAGACGATGTCTGGATTGGCTTCGTTGGCGAGCATAACTGCTCGCTCAGCGATGTCAACCCCAAAGCCACTGGGAATGATGTGGAGGTCACTCAAAAAAGCAATTGTCAATCCATCCAAAGGTGATGGCAATCGGTTCAATTTGAGGAGATAGCGCTCGACGACCAAACGGCGTGGCTCTACGAAAATGCCCCTCCACGCCAAATAAGAAATGCCAAATCCCAGAAGGAACCCGCAAAAAACCAACCATTCCACCATTGACGCTCGCTTACACCTTCCCTCAATCTTCTAATTTTCGCTCGGACATAGAAAGTTCATTCGGTGACTGTTGACACGATTTTCGCATTGACAGGCGGTGGCGGCACTGCCGCTAAGGCGGAGCGAATATCTTCCAGTTTCATAATGACGGCATCCTCAAGTGGGAACTGGTAATATGCTCTTCGAATTGTCAGAACTTTGTAGCCATACTTGCGGTAGAGGTTTTGAGCGACGAGATTACTTTTGCGAACTTCCAGAAGCGAGGAGTTGAGCCCACGCCGAACTGCTGCTTCCAGAACTGTCCGCAACAATAGTTCACCAATTTTCCTGCCCCTCATTTGTGGATGGACTGCAATGTTTGCCACATGAGCCTCGTCGTCTTCCTGCCTCCAACCAGCAAATCCGACTAAAACCTCATCAATTCTTGCAACGACGAAGTAACTTTTTTGACCCCGCTTTAGTTCTGAAGCGAAAGCACCCCTTGACCATGCTCCCAGCCCAAAACACATTCTTTCAAGCCGAGCAACCTCATCCAGATCCGAGTAAGTCATTGGACGAATAATCAGTTCGCCCTTCGGTTCCTGCCATTCCTCATCCTTTGGGGCAACGAAACCCAACCATTCAAGCAACTTGCGAATCACCGCCTAACCCTCCTGTCCGTTTTCGCCTAACAATGCTAATGCAAAAGATTGTGGGTCGAAAAGTTCCAAATCGTCGGCAGTTTCTCCGACACCGACCGCTTTAATTGCGATGCCGAGTTTATCCTTGATAGCGAGGACTGCACCTCCTTTTGCCGTTCCGTCAAGTTTCGTAACGACAATGCCGGAGACAGGAATGGCTGCGGTGAACCCTTCCGCTTGGGCTATGGCATTCTGTCCAGTCGTTCCATCCAAAACGAGCAAAACTTCGTCTGGTTCTCTCTCAAGGGCTTTCGTCACGACGCGGTAAATTTTTCGCATCTCCTCAAGCAAATTTTGCTTCGTGTGCATGCGTCCTGCAGTGTCAATCAAAACGACATCGTAGCCGCGAGCCTTCGCCGCTTGAACTCCGTCAAAAGCGACTGCTGCAGGGTCAGCACCCATTTGATGAGCGATCACGGGAACTCGCAATCTATCGCCCCAGACTTTGAGTTGGTCAATTGCTGCTGCCCTGAAAGTATCGGCTGCAACCAGCAATGGCTTTTTGCCATGCCTTTGAAGCCAACGGGCGAATTTGGCTATCGTTGTCGTCTTGCCAGTCCCGTTGACACCGACGAAAAGCCAAACTGTCGGCAAATTTTCGTTAAGCCGCAAACTTGTCTCGCCCGAAAGTAAATCCTCAATCATTGCTTTTAGCCTTGCCTTGACCTCGTCTGCAGTTTTCAGTTCTCCCTTCCTCACACCTTCGCTAATCGCCCTCATCAACTTTTCCGTCGTAGCCATACCGACATCGGCTAAGATAAGTGCCCCTTCAAGTTCATCCAGAAACTCTTCGTCAACTTCCGTTCGTTGAAAAATTTGTGCGAATCGTTGGACCAAGTTTCTCAGAAATCTCACCTTCAACTCACCTCTTATTCGCTGACACTTGGAGTTATTTGAACCCAAACTCTTCTTGTCCTCGGTCCATCAAACTCACAGAAAAATATGCCTTGCCATGTCCCCAGTCTCAACCTTCCATTGACAATTGGCACAAAGATGCTGTTACCGACCAAGACGGCTTTGATGTGAGCATCGGCGTTGCCTTCAGTGTGATGGTAGCGCAAATCCGAAGGGATGAGGCGGTGAAGTTGCTCCAAAATGTCAACCTTTACAGATGGGTCAGCGTTCTCATTGACAGTAACTGCAGCAGTCGTGTGAGGCACGAAGAGCCAACAGATACCGTTTTGGACGCCCGATTGAGCAACAATCCGTTGAACTTGGTCGGTGATGTCAACGAGTTCCTCTCGTTTGCTCGTCCTAACTGTCAATTCCGTCATTACCCCTTCACCTCCATTGACAATTTCTGCACTCACTAAGTTTGAAGTAAATGCCCCAAAATTGCTTTTAAAAATCTCGCTGCAGCAAAAGGCATCGCAGATATTGGCTTTCGGGAATGTGCAAGCGAATCGGGTGGTCGCTTGCTTGTGTCGTTTGAGCGAGCAAGCGAAGTGGAATCTCCATGTCCGAAGCAGCGAACCGAACGGTTTCAATTAGGTTTGACCAGTCCATGTGGTAAACGCAAGAACAAACCAACATACGCCCACCATGTTGTAAAACCTTTAGCGAGTCTTTGACAACCCGATGAATTGCTTTCTTCAGACTTGACAGTTGTTTTTCACTTTTGGCTATGGCTGGCGGGTCAATGACGATGAAATCAAACTGCTTTCCCTCAGCGGCGAGTTTCGGCAACTCTTCAAAGGCATTGCTGCAACGGAAATCCATTTTCACTCCGTTTAGCCTAGCTTGTTCAATCCCCAATTCAACCAAGTGTTGGTGCTGTTCAACGGCTGTGCACTCAGCGCCTTTGGCGGCAGCGTAAATGCTGAAAGAGCCTGTGTATGCGAACAAATCCAAAAATCGTTCGCCTGGTTGAACCAAACTTTGGACAAGTTTGCGGTTATTGCGCTGGTCAAGGTAAAAGCCCGTTTTTAACCCTCCCTTGACATCAACGAGAAACCTCAACTCGTGTTCAAAGATTTCAACCTTATCGGGCACAGAGCCGTAAAGCAACCCTTTAAATGGCGTTAATCCCTCTTCCCTTCGTCCTTCCATGTCGCTCCGTTCGTAAACACCTTTTGGTTGCATCAGTTCCAGCAATGGCTCAAGCCAAAAGTTTCTGAGCCTTTCCATCCCTTTTGTGCGGACTTGAACGACAAGGATTTCAGCGTAGCGGTCAACAATCAAACCGGGCAAAAAATCCGCTTCGGCGTGAACGAGCCTGAAAGCGTTCGTGACCCCTCGCAAGTGCTGGCGCTGTGGGGGTGCAGAGCGAAACCGACTTGCAAAGAAATTGCGGTCAATAGGTTCATCGTTTAAAGTCAAGGCACGAAAAGCCACATGAGATTTTGCTGAATAGGAGCCCCAAGCGAGAAACTTCCCCCTTTCGTCCAACAAAACAGTCAAGTCACCGTCCTCAACGGATGACGAGACATCCGCAACTTCATCCCTGTAAACGAGCGGATAGAACTTCCTCACCTTCTTGCTCTTGTTGGGCTTCAACTTGATCCATTTGCGCATGAAGTTCCCACCTTGCCTTGGTTTGTTTGAGTTTACTGGGCTTGACATTTGAGAACGAGGATGGCGCGCCACAAAGTTTGCGTCGTCCCGAAACCGCCAGCTTTTGTCGCCACCAGCAAATTTCGGTAGTGCAACTGGACAAGACCTAAAGGCATACCCGGCAGCAATGAACCCAGAAGGTTCCATCGCCTTACCTTGAGCGAGTCAAAAATCGTCCGAGCGGTTAAGCCGCCAACGATTACAAGTGCATCAAACCAGTTGGATTTCAGCCATTGTCGGAAGTTGACACCGATTGACGAACCCTCGCTGATTTTCAGTTGCAACGCGACAACATCCCGATTGACCAAATTTTCATCGCCGATTTCGCCGATAGGAACACCCTTTGAAGCCAGAAACTTCATTTGCCTTTGGGCTAAAGTTTGCTGGCTGCCAACGACGATGAGGATTCTGTTCGGGCTCAATTGGGAAGACGGTTTTCTCTTGACAAAATTTTTACCCGTTACTCTCGCCAACGCATTCGTGAGTCCAGAAGCACCAACGAATAAAGGTTGAGTTGGTGCTTTGGCTGCGAAAGAGACGATGCGTACCAAATCATTGTCCTTTTCGGCATCGCAAATTAACCCGACCTTATTCATCGCTGCCCACTCAATGGCTTGAGCGAGAGAATCTCGGTGTCTAACGACTTCCAGTGTCAAATGCTCCAACCGAAGTTTTTCAAGTCCAGTATCCTGCAATCGCTCCGAAATTGAGGGTGTTGTCACAGGGGCAGGCTTTTCTCTTGCCAAATCAAGTTCAGTTACAGGTTTCCCGTGCACGAAAAGTTTGCCATTGACAACTTTTCTCCCTTGCTTTGGGATAGCGGTTAGGATGAGCGCCCATTTTCTCCCCGATGCTTGCCAAGCCCCTTCAACCATCGCCCCAACAAATCCTCTCAATGTGCTGTCAATTTTCACCACGAGCCATTCAGCGATCCGCAAACTGCGGACATACTTGCTAATAACTTTTGCTGCGTCTTCTGCACCCTTCTGCCTCGCATCGGTATCAACGGAGCAACAAGTCCCGTTTGGAAATTCTTTTGGCTCACACAACCAGACCGTCGTTTCAATCCCTCGGTCAGCGAAAGGGACAGCGGCGTCGGCAGCGCCCGTCAAATCATCTGCGACGATAGCCCACCTCATCGGCTTTAATTCACCACCTTGATGTTTTAGAAAACTCTTGAGCCGTCAAAAAATTTTGCCGGAGTGGAAAGCAATTTCGCTAAGGCGAAATTTTGAAGGGCAAAATTGAGTTGGAGAAGGGACCGCACAAAATTTCGGCTCTCAAAAGAAATTGTCAAGGGGTGAGTTCTCGTGGGAAGCAGGATGCTAACCGGCGAAGAAGCGTTGGCGCTCGGCGCACTAAAAGCAGGGGTTCGGTTCGTCACAGGTTACCCCGGAACGCCGAGCAAAGGTGTTTTCAAAGCATTGCAAGAGTTCGCTGCTACTTTGTCCAGCGCAAACGGAATTCACTTCCACTGGGCGACAAACGAGAAGGTCGCTCTGGAACTTGCGATAGGTGCGACAATTGCAGGGATGCCGTCCTTAGTTTGTGTCAAGAGTGTTGGCGCAAATGTCATGTTGGATGCCTTGATGACCGTGAACTTGACAGGAGTTCCTGCTCCGCTTGTCATTGCCCTTGGCGATGACCCATCGGCTTGGGTCTCGCAAAACGAACAGGATAGCCGTTGGCTGGCTTTGATGAGCGAACTTCCGCTGTTTGAACCGACAAGTTTTGAAACGGCTCCAGAATTGATGCACTTTGCGTTTCAAGTCTCTGCATCACTGCAGTTACCCGTGATTGTCCGATTCACTCGTTCCTTCGCACTCGCTCAAGGGGAGGTCGGTGCAATCCAAATGTCACCTGTCCACTTCACACCCTCAAACCCTTTGCCCTCTATCGCTTCCGGTGGTAACGCTATCTCATTGCACTCAGCGCTCCAAGAAAAAATGCGGCCCTTAGAACAATCGGTTAACTCGATCGGTTTCAACCGAGTTGAAGGGTCCGGCTCCTTTGCGATATTGGCAGTCGGTCATTGCGCCGCTAAGGTTCGCGAAACAGTTCGCTTGCTCTCCGAGGGAAGCCCAAAAATAGACGCTGCGCTCTTTGAACTTGCGACCGTAAGTCCATTGCCCCGTCGTTTGCTTATTGACAATTTGATTGGCAAATCAGTCGTGCTGGTCATTGAGGATGGTGCACCCATCGTTGAGTTGCTTGTGAAAGCAATTGTCAAGGAAGCGATGATGCCAGTGGTTGTCAGAGGCAAATTGACAGGTGACTTGCCGACAGTGGGGGAAGTGACTTTGCGTCAGGTTGGGCTTGCTTTGCGTCTCTTCTTTCCCCTTTCTCCGAACGAGGTTGACTCGTTGCCCGATCCTCAACGCCCGCAAAATTTCCGTTTGAATTTTTGCGATGGTTGCCCATATCCTCCCTTTGTCAGTGCCTTGAAAGAAACGGCAAAGCAAATGGGAGTTGAGTTAGTTGTTGCTGCAGATCCAGGTTGTGCAATAGTTGCTATCGGTGAGCCTTACAATTTGGTTCAAATCAAGCACAGCATGGGTGGCTCGGTCAATTTCATCGCTGCTTTGGCGAAATTTGAAAGGTCACTTAATCGCCGATATATCGCCCTCGTCGGAGACAGCGATTTCTTTCATAGCGCTTTCAATGGCATTGTCAATGCCACTTCTTGGAAAGTGCCGATGGGTTTAGTCGTTCTGGACAATGGTGGCTCTGCCTTCACTGGCGGTCAACCTCATCCTGGAAGCGGGTTTAATGCCTCAGGTGAGTTCATCCAGCCCGTGAAAATTGAGCGACTTCTAAATGCCCTTGACATCCCTGTCCGAATTGTCTCCTCCCACGATGTTGAAAATCTGCTGAAAGAATCCCGGTGGCTTTTGGATTACGGTGGCGAGATGCGAGCCTTAGTTTTGCGCGAACCTTGCCCGTTCGTCCCAATTTGGACAAAGGAGGGGCTCAAGCCTCAAAAGACCGAAGGCAAAATCGTCGGTGAGTGAAAGTCACCGAAACTTCAGGCTCACACTTAATCAGTCACTTAGCAGTTCCCTTACAAACTTTTGGATTTCGCTTCCGCATTCCTCGTCCATCATAGCAACTTGCAGGAAGGCTTTGAAGTAACTTTCAAAGTTGCCGATGTCCCATCGTTGTTCGTCGGTTTCAAGGGGTAGAGCGTAAACGGGATATCCTTCTCGGACGAGCAAGCGAATTGCGTCAGTGAGTTGAATTTCGTTGCCGATGGACGGCGGAGTTTCCTTCAAGGCATCGTAGATGACTGGCTCAAGAATGTATCTTGCGGCGACGGCAAAGCAACTTGGAGACTCTTCCATTGATGGCTTCTCTATGATGTCCAACAACCTCATTGCCTCGCCTACGGAAGTCTTTTCCGAGTGAGCGGGAGCAATTATCCCGTATCGAGAGACATGTTGTTTTGGGACGGTTTCAACGGCGATTGTGGCGGTAGCCTTGAGTTCAATGTGGGCTCGCATCATTCTTTGCAAAAGTGACCCTGGACGAGGTGTCCAAATAATCGTGTCACCGAGGGAGAGGATGAAAGGTTCGCCGCCAGTGAATTCTTGTGCCAGCGAGACAGCATGTCCTAATCCCAAAGGTTGACTTTGCCTGACATAGAAGATTTGCACGCCTAACTTTGCAGCCGAGGGAAGAAGTTCATCCTCAAGTTCACCCCAATCGGCGTCTTCATCAAAATGGTCTTCAATGCTTCTCTTTTTGCGACCGGTGATGATCAAGACATTACGGATATCGGCGCAAGGGAGTTCTTCAACGACATACTGGATGACAGGCTTTCGCCCTACGGGTAACATTTCTTTCGGTTGCGATTTGGTTGCGGGGAGCAACCTGCTTCCCTTCCCTGCTGCTGGCACGACCGCTTTCTGGATGAGTTGAGCCATCACTCAGTCCTCCTTGCCGAATTTCAAACTTCCACCTTTACGCAAGCGTAACCTCTCTCGTTGTAGGCTTTTTGAAGTTTGCGAAAATGTTCTTCGTCCCAGTAAATGCCGATGATTGCCCCACCAGAACCTGGCAATTTTGTTGGCGCTCCTAACTCCCGACCAATCTCTATCATCTCCAAGTTCTCCCGACCAAGCGCGGCATCCCCCAAAACTTCTCTCCTCAAATCAAAGTTGCGGCTCATGAGTTTGGCAAGCCTTTGGTAATCTCTCTGCTCAAGTGCTTCTTTCGCTTCATCGGTAAGTTGTCGCCACTCGTCAATGGCGCGATGGACGATCGGATCACCCATCTCATAGCGTGCCCTCAAATTGGAGTGAATTCGCCCCGAGAAAGAAGGTATGCTGACATAAGCGAGGAAAAGAGGCGGTAACAAACTCTTGTTCATGACTTCGTAACAACCATGTCCCCACCGTTCCATGTATTCGCGGTTGAAATCCATGTAAACCAGCATGTCGTAAACCTGAGCAACTCGGTCTTGAAGCCCTGCGGCAATATCCAACTCGTCGCGTTCAACACTGAGGATGAGGTTGGGTTGAACGGGTTTGGGGATGTGAGTTTCGTCCAAACCGTAAAATTGCATCAACGCTTTGAACGCAGCGGTCACTATCGCACTTGAGCCACCTAAGCCGACTTGACGAGGTATGTCGGTTTCGTAAGTTATGGTGAAGTTGCGCTCAGGAATTTGAATGCCTTTCTCGTCACAGTAATCCTTGAACTTTTTGCAAGTCGCGAAAAGAAGCCTCAAGCCACCGTAATAGCCGTCTCGCTCAGCAACTCTCTTCAAATTGTCAAGGCTGTCAAATCTGGTTGGGTCATTGCGAGGATGAGGGACAAGTTCAAGGGTTGGACTTTCCCAAAGGGTAACTTGCGCCTTGAAGTTCCGTATCGTGCAAGCAATGGTTTTTCCGTAGTAACCGTCCGACGGGTTGCCGATCAAAGCGATCCGCGCGTGAGCGTGAGTGCGAATGATCATCACCTGTCACCGCCTTTCTCATCAACCTCGCTTGAGCACTCAATAATTTTGTAATCGCATCAACAAGAATTGCGTGACAATGAGCAATTTCAACGGAAGCGTTCGGGGCTGAGGAGTTTTAAGTCATAACCCAAACTTTCACCACAAACCATTTGAGCGACGATTTTGCCAGTAATGGGACCGAGGGAGATGCCTAAAATTCCGTGACCTGAGGCGATGATAAGGTTATCAAGGTTAGATGGACGACCTATGATTGGCAATCCATCAGATGTGCAAGGTCTCAGCCCTCTCCAAATTTCTTCCCGCTCGCCCTTGATTTCTGTCAAGTATTGGCTTGCACCGCGCCTGATTGCATCCACGCGCCGTTGGTTGATGGATAAATCTAAGCCAGCAAGTTCCAAAGTCCCGCCAAGTCGCAAACGACCGTTAAAAGGGGTAACAGCAACCCTGACCTCATTGAGCATTAATGGCAAAGAGGGAACTCGCTCTGGATTTTGGACAGTGATGCTGTATCCCTTCGCTGGTTGAATTGGCAACTTGATGCCTAAGTTGCGAGTTAAAGTTGGTGACCAAGCACCGGCAGCCAACACTACAGTGTCCGCCCACAATTCGCCTTTCGTGGTTCGCACTGAAACCACTCGCCGACCGCTTGACTTCAATTCAATGGCTTCCGTGCGTGTCAGGATATTGACACCTTTTTGCATCGTTTGGTTTGCGAGGGATATAACGAAAGCCGCTGGGTCTAAGTGGGCATCGTCGGGGAAGTAAATCCCACCGACAATTTTTTCGCTGAGCAAAGGCTCTTTTTCCCTCGCTTTTTCTGCCGTCAGAATTTCCGAATTAAGGCCGTGCTCTTTCAGCAACTCCGCTTCTTTCGTGCCTTCATCAAAAGCCTGTTGAGTGTTGAACACTGTCATCGTGCCTTTCCGTTGAAAACCGAAGACCAACCCTTCCGAGGCGAATTGCTCAAAGAGGTTGAGACTTTCGCTCTGCAAACCGATGAGTAAAGGGAGCGATCTGCGGACATGTTCCTCGGTGCACGAACTCCAAAATTTCCACAACCAAACGAGCAAATCAATGTCCAGACGAAAGCGGATATAGAGGGGGCTTTCGGGGTTCAAGAGCCATTTCAATCCTTTCGCCACAACTCCCGGCGCTGAGAGCGGGAAACTGTGACTTGGGACGATCAAACCTGCATTGCCGTAAGACGCACCTGAGCAAATTTCGTCCCGCTCAACCAATGTGACCTTGACGCCTCGCTCTGCTAAGTAGTAGGCTGCGCAGACGCCGATAATTCCACCACCGATGACGAGGACATCGCTCCTTTCCATCCCTATCACCCTTTTGCGAGGTCGTAACTTGAAACCTCACCGACCAAATCCTGCACGAAAGTATAGCAGATCCATGAAGTGAATTTGTCCACGATAGGAATTTCGCAATCGGCTTCCAAGCAAGTGACATCCTTATGACGCAAACCGCTACACTTTCTAAGGAAGTTCAGTCTTTGGTGACAAGGTGAG
>FMJZ01036759.1_pt1 | contig 16816 bp, 8 predicted proteins | sample 1987881 | NCBI WGS metagenome assembly FMJZ01 (sample SAMEA4378227, study PRJEB15110) | soil metagenome | biome: soil; feature: Field; material: Soil | place: India | collected 2015-03-11 | depth 0 m | reverse complement strand
CCCCCTGGCCCCCTCTCCCAAGGCTGGGAGAGGGGGGAGAGAAGGAAGCGCTGCTGCGAGCAGCGCCTACGCGAAGGCGCCGGTCTCATCGTAGGTGCGGCTCGCAGCAGCACGTTCTTGATGGACTATAAGGTCTTGAGAGTTTCTATTTTCGGCGAAGGAGAGAAGAAGTTATGCAAAAACGCGCCGGGCGACGATTTCGACTTCGACCGGCGCTCCGGTTTTCAACAAAAGATACATTGCACTCATTGGGAAAGCACGCCCCACCATTTCAGGAGGCTGATATGCAACAGCGTCGATTCTTCAAAATTTTGAACCCGATTCTTCTTTTCGCCTTGATCTTCACCATCAGCGCGCCCACCGTGAACCCCGTCGTCCTGGCCGGCGAACCGGCGAAGCCGCTGTTGCAAGAGCTTGCTGCGCCCGTTCTTTTGAAGACGTCGCCGGAGGCCGGCGCAGGCTGGGACGGCGGCCCTGTGATCTTCACCTTCGACCAGCCGATGGCCTCGGCGCAGATCGCCGTTGCGCCGGCGCTGGCGGGCGAGACGACGGTGGAAGGGGCCGACGTCATCTTCACGCCTACGGAAGCGCCGGCGCCCAACACGCGCTACCGCTTCAGCTTTGTGGAGGCGACGGCGGCCAGCGGCGCAGCCATCTCCGGCGTCATCGAGCTGACTGTAGAGGCAACCGGCCCCCTCGGCGTGTTGAGCACGCAACCTTCGGATGGCGCCGTGGACGTCGATCCCAACACGCCGATCACGGTCATCTTCAGCCGCCCCGTCGTTCCGTTGGTGGGCGTCGAAGAGCAGGCGTCGTTGCCGCAGCCGCTCCGCTTCGAGCCTGCCCTCGAAGGAGCAGGAAGATGGGTCACCACCAGCGTCTATCAGTTTACGCCGGCGGCTCCGCTGGCGGCGGCGACCACCTACCAGGTCACCGTGGCTCCGTTGACCGCCGTGGACGGCGGCGCCATGGACGAGCCATATACTTTCAGCTTCTCCACCGCTGCGCCGATTGTGGTGGAAGCCAGGCCATCCGGCATTCTTGTCTCGCCCGACGCGCAGGTGGTCGTGACCTTCAGCCAGCCGATGGATCGGGCGAGCACGGAAGCTGCGTTCAGGCTCTGGAACGAAGCGTATCCGTCCATGCCCGGAGCTTTCACCTGGAACGACGCCGACACCGTGCTCACCTTTACGCCCGAGAACCCGCTGCCCTTCGGCGACGTTTTCGGCATCGAGGTGGCGGAGACGGCGCTGGCGAAGGCAGGGACGGGTGGTTTACGCGCTCCCTGGAATAGCACATTTACGGTGGTTCCGCTGCCCGCCATCCGCAGCTCCTCCATCCTGCCCGGCGCGCGCGGCGTCAACCCGGAGAGCGAGCTGCGCATCTCTTTCACCGCGCCGGTGAGCGACACGCTGCTCTTCGACGCCATCCGCATCGAAGGGCTGCTCACCACCACGCAGGTGATCAGCTACACCTACACCGACCTCTACGACCTGACCGACGGCTTTGCGCAGCAGGTGGAGGGGTCGCCGCGGGCGGGCTATCACACCCATCTGCTGATCAACTGGTATAAGCAGCCGAACACGACCTACACGGTCACCATCGACAGCCGCGTCGCCGACGCCTACGGCAACACCTTGCCGGAAGACTACGTGTTGAGCTTCACCACCGGCGATTTTTCACCCCTGGTGCAGCTGGAGCTGGATCGCTTCACCCATTACAGCGCGTTCACGACGACGGTCGTCGGCGTGCGCTATCGCAACGTCGAGCGCATCGACGTCCGCCTCTACCGTCTGCCGCTGGAGGGGCTTTTCCAACTGGCGGGCGAAAATCAGTGGATGGTGTGGGACAACTACGTTGTCCCCGACCAGGCGAGGAACCTGATCTGGGAGCGCACCTACACGCCGGAGGGCGGCGACAACGTCATCGCCAGGATGGGCGTCAAGTTGACGGCGTCGCGCGGCGGCGCGGAAGAGCCGCTCCCGCCCGGCGTCTACCTGCTCGAAGTGCGCGACCCGACGGCGCAGACGCAACAGGACGGCGCGCCGACGGTGCAGCGCGGGGTGATCGTCATCAGCAACTACAACCTCACCTTCAAGCGCGGCTTGCAGGGCGACAGCCTGGCCTGGCTCACCGATCTGGCCACCGGACAGCCTATCGCGGGCGCGGCGGTGACCTTCACGAAGGATGGCCCGCCGCTGGCGCAAGGCGTCACCGACGCCGACGGCCTGGCGATCGCCGACCTCGGCCTGACGCAGGACGATCAATGGAAGCCTTTCTTCGTCTACACGGGCGAGCCGGGTCAGCCTGACTTCGCCGTCGTCTCGTCCGAGTGGGCGGATGGCATCCAGCCCTGGTCGTTCAACCTCGACGTCGGCGGCCTCTCCGAAACGCGGCTGCTGCATGTCTACACCGAACGGCCGATCTATCGGCCCGGACAGACGGTCTACTGGCGCGGCATCTTCCGCGTTCTTGAAAATGACGAATGGCGGTTGCCGCCCGCCGGGCTGGAGGCCATCGTCAATATCAACGATGGGATGGGCAACCTGGTCTCGACCCTGCGCGCACCTGTGAGCGAGAACGGCACGCTCCACGGTGAGTTCACGCTGGCGCCGGACGCGGTGACCGGCTACTACAGCATCAACGTGATGGCGCCCATCGACACGGAGGCGTATCACACAGCAAGCGCCTACTTCCAGGTTGCGGCCTACCGCAAGCCGGAGTTTCAGATCGCCGTCACGACCGACAAGCCTGAATACATCCAGGGCGAAACGGTTCGCATCACCGTGCAGGCGGATTACTTCAGCGGCGGCCCACTCGCCAATGCGCCGGTGGAGTGGCGCATTGCAGGCTACAATTATGCCTTCAGCTGGGCGGGCGCCCCTGAAGATCGCTTCTACAGCTTCGAGCCGTTCGACCCCGACCGCCCCGCCTACAATCCGTTCGACGCTTTCCAGGGGCTGGTGCAACAGGGACGCGGCCAGACCGACGCCGATGGAACCTTTGTCATCGAGCTGCCCGCCGACCTCGGCGGCATGCTTTCCAGCCAACGCTGGCACGTAGATGTCACCATCACCAGCCCGACCAACCAGGCCGTCTACGCCACGGCCAGCTTCCCGGTGCACCGCGGCGCGTACTACATCGGCCTCGGCCCGGCGAGCTACGTGGCCGAAGTGGGGCGCCCGACTCCGGTGGACGTCGTGAGCGTGCGCCCGGATGGGACGATGTACGCCGGCGCCGAGCTGGAGGTTGTAGTGTACGAGTACATCTGGAACAGCGTCTATGAGCGGGCGGAGGACGGCAATTTCTACTGGAAAACTTCGGCGGAGCGCACGCCCGTCTACACCACCACCGTCACCACCAACGATCGGGGCGTGACGTCGTTCGAGTTTACGCCGGAAAAGAGCGGCCAATATCAGGCGACCGCCACAGGCGAGGACGCAAACGGCAACGTCATCCGCAGCGCAGTTTTCCTCTATGCTGCGGGTGAAGATTTTGTCGCCTGGCCGCGCCAGAACAACGACCGCCTCGAGTTGGTGGCGGACAAGAAACTTTACGCGCCGGGCGAGACGGCGAAGATTCTGGTCCCCAACCCGTTCAGCGGTTCGGTCAAGGCATTGGTGACGCTCGAGCGCAGCGGCGTGCTGGAGGCGAGCGTTGTAGAATTCACCGGCAGCAGCGAGACAATTGAAGTCCCGATCACCGCTGCACACATTCCCAACGTTTTCGTAGGCGTCGTCATCGTCAAAGGCGTGGACGAAACCAATCCTTTCCCGGCGACGCGCGTCGGCTACGCCAAACTGGCCGTGGACACCGCCGAGAAGGAGCTGCACATCGACGTGCAGGCCTCGTCTGAGGTGGTGCGTCCGGGCGACGTGGTCACCTACACCTTGACCGTGCGAGATAGCGCAGGCAATCCGGTCGCCGGCGCAGAGACGAGCCTGGCGCTGGTGGATAAGGCGGTGCTGGTGTTGGCGGGCGCCTACGGCGCAGAGCAGAAGCTGGTCGACATCTTCTACTATCAGCGGCCGCTCGGCGTCAACACCGGCTCACTGATCGTCATCAACAAGGATCGCATCAGCCAGCAGCTTGCCGAAGGCGGCAAGGGTGGCGGCGGCGGCGGCGATGGCCTGGGCGTCGATGTGCGCGAAGACCTGGCGGACACCGCCTACTGGCGCGCCGACGCAGTCAGCGACGCAAACGGCGTCATCGAGTTCAGCGTGAAGCTGCCCGACAACCTGACCACCTGGGTGCTGACCGCTAAGGCTGTGACGCCAGACACGCGCGTCGGCGAGGCGATGCACGAGATCGTCGCCACCAAGGCGTTGCAGGTGCGCCCCATCTTGCCGCGCTTCTTCACGGCGGGCGACCGCGCTTTCATCGGCGGCGTCGTTCTCAACGGCGGCAAAGAGACGACGGCGGCGGGCGCCTTCACCTTCGAGGTCAGCGGCGCAACGATCGAGGGGCGAGGAACCCGAAGCGAAGCGTCCTTCGCTGCGCTCGACCCCGGTCAATTTGCCCGCTTTGACTTCCCGGTGACGGTGGACGCTGCGACGACGTCGGTCGTCGTGACCCTCACCGCCGTGGCGGACGCACTGTCCGACGGCCTGCGCATGGAAATCCCGGTCGTGCGCTATCAGACGCCGGAGGTCGTCGGCTCCAGCGGCGTCATCGAAGGCCTCGGCGTGGTGGAGGCCATCCACGCGCCGGCAGGCGCCACCGACGATGGTGAACTGATCGTCACCCTCGATCCGAGCCTGGGCGCCGGACTGCTCGAAGGGCTGCGCTATCTGGAGCACTTCCCCTACGAATGCAACGAGCAGACGGTGAGTCGCTTCCTGCCCAACCTCTTCACGGTGCGCGCATTGCAGGCATTGAACATCCGCGAGCCCGGCCTGGAGCGCAACCTGAGCTATCAAGTCGGCGTCGGCGTGCAGCAGCTCATCGGTCGCCAGAACCTCGACGGCGGATGGGGCTACTGGCCCGGCGAAGAAAGCTCGCCCTTCATCACCGCCTACGTGCTGTGGGGTTTGAACAGCGCCGACGCGCTCGGGTATCCGGTCTCCATCGACAATCGCAACCGGGCCGCCGAGTATCTGCTCAGCCGCTTCATGGCGCCTGCGGACGCAACCAGCCCCTCACAGCTCAACGAAATGGCCTTCATGCACTATGTGTTGGCGGAGATGGGGCGCGGAGACGCCGGACGCATGAGCACGCTCTACGAGGTGCGCGAGCGGCTCTCGATCGACGGCAGGGCCTTCCTGGCGATGGCGATGCATCGCATGGACGCCGACGATAGCCGCGTGCAGACGTTGATGGACGACCTGGCCGGCGCAGTGCAGATCAGCGCTGCGGGCGCCTCGTGGCGCGAGGATGCGATCGACTACATCAACCTTGGCAGCGACGTGCGCTCGACCGCCGTGGCTCTGGCCGCCTTCCTGCGCATCCGCCCGGACGCCGCAGTCCTGCCCAACGTGGTGCGCTGGCTGGTGAGCGCGCGCACCGCCGGCCACTGGGCCACGACGCAGGAGACCGCCTGGAGCATCCTCGCCCTGACCGACTGGTTGGCCCACACCGGCGAGCTGGAGGCGGACTACGCCTGGCGGGCGACGCTCAACGACGTCTCGTTGGGCGAAGGGCGCTTCGACAACGCCAACATCTTGACCTCGGCGACGCTGCGCGCGTCGATCACCGAGCTGCTGCGCGACCAGGCCAACCTCCTGCGCATCGCGCGCGATAACGAAAGTGGCCGGCTCTACTACACGACCCATCTGCGCTACAACCTCGATGCGTTGGCTGTGCAGCCGCTCGACCGCGGCCTTTCGGTGGATCGACGATTTAGCCTGAACGGCGAGACCGTGCACAGCGCCGGCGTCGGCGACGTGCTCAGCGTCACGGTCTCGATCGTGGCGCCGACCGACCTCCACCATGTGATGGTGGAGACGCCCATCCCGGCGGGCGTGGAGCCGCTCGATCCCAGCCTGTCGGCCGTCTCGCCGCAGGACATCTACGGCCCTCCGGCGCTGCGTCCGATCCGACCGACGGAGGGAAGCTGGTGGATGTGGACGCCGAGCTTCGTGGACTATCGCGACGACAAGGTGACGCTGTTCGCCACTTACTTGCCCGCCGGCGCCTACGAATACACCTTCCAGGTGCGCGCCTCGCTTCCCGGCGAGTTTCGCGTGCTGCCGGTGCACGGCGAGATGATGTACTTCCCCGAAGTGTGGGGACGGAGTGGAGGGGCAGTGTTCACGGTGAGACGGTGAGAGCCGGAATGAAAGGGGTTGCGCCTGCAGGCGCTTGTTGAACGAAGTCAAGCGCAAGGGCGGCGTCTTCCAGCCGCCCTTGTTTTATTTTGTTATCCAAAGGCGAATCGCTGGGAACGTGCAGCTGGGAGCTGCACCTGGCGTTGTACAGAGGTTCGTTCAGGTCATCGTATTTCTTGGTGTCTTCGCGCCTTTGTGGTGATATTCTGAGCGCTTGACCGTTAAGCCGGTGGCGCAAGCAACTTTTCAGGAAGCTGAATGAATTTTACAAGGGATCCGGCAACCGGTAGGCGCAGCTCGCAGCTGCGCTTCCTTGAATTCCCCAAAACCTTGCAGGCCATGGCGAGCGTGCAGCTGTGAGCTGCACCTACGGCGTTCCCTTCTCCCCCTCTCCCAGCATCGGGAGAGGGAGCCAGGGGGTGAGGGCCCACGGCTGAGAGCCGCCCCTACAAGGAAACCGACTGACGCCGCTCTATGCTTCTTGTGCTATAATGTCCACCATGCTGCGTTGTCAACATATTTGCTTGACGACCGACCGACTGGCCGAGACGCGAGACTTTTATGTGAAAACGCTCGGTCTCGTCGCAGCCACCTACGACGAGGCATCCGGCCTTCTGGCGTTGCTTCTCGCCGATGGGTTCGTCCTTCGCTTTGAAGCCAAGGGACCGGCTGAACCATCAAGCATTCGATTCATAGGACTCGAACTTGATTCCTTTGAAGCGGTCGATCGCCTCTTCGATGCGCTTTCAGGACGCGTTCCAATTGTCCAGGATCTTAGGTCAAGATACACCTCTAGACAGGGGCCTTACGGTTTTATCATTGAGGACCCCAATGGATACCGCCTGAAACTCTTCAAATACGGTCCAAGAGTTCAGCAGTGAATGAAAAAGTCGTCGCAAACGGAAGACGACAACTCGTTGAGCAAGGTTGTCATTCGTCAAGCTCCTTCTTGAAGCGCCCAGAAGCTTATACCACAAAAGCATGTCTCCGACTGGGTGCTAAGACGTTCCGCTTTAGCAAATTTTCTGTCATAATGTCCATAGCTGATTTTGAGGTAGGCCTACGGATTTGATCTGAGTAGATGAACATAAAACGACGCAAACAGTTATTATCAATCTTTTCTTTACGGCTGGTTCATGTCCGCGTGTTGGCATGGCCATTGCTCCTGGCGGCGCTGGTTCTCTTTTTGAACGCTTCTTTGAGTGCGGCGACAGCGGCGCAGGGGGTGGCCGTGGAGTTGGCGCCCCTCTATGGAGTGGGTGGACAGCAGGCTGCGCCGAATCGCTACATCGTTGTCCTGCGCGGGGACCGGGTGCGCACAGCCTCCGCCCTTCGCCAGAAGGTGGCCGCGTTGCAAAGTCGTCCGGACGTCGCCGTGCATCGCAGTTACCAACGTACGTTCTGGGGCTTCGCCGCCACGCTCTCTCCTGCTGCGCTCCAACTGCTGCGCAGCGACGGCGACGTCGCCTGGATCGAGCAGGACCAAATCGTGACGATCGCAGGCGAACAAATCAGTCCGCCGTGGGGATTGGATCGCATCGATCAGCGCGCCTTGCCGTTGGACGAACGCTACGTCTACGACGGCGCCGGCGCCGGCGTGCATGTCTACATCATCGACACCGGTATTCGCGCTACTCACAGCGAGTTTAGTGGCCGCGTTGGCGCGGGGTTCGATTTCATCGACAACGACGCTGCGCCGGACGACTGCAACGGCCATGGCACGCATGTCGCCGGCATCGTCGGCGGCGCAACCTATGGGGTCGCCAAAGGAGCGACCCTGCACCCCTTGCGCGTGCTGGACTGCAACGGCGTCGGCTACACGTCGGGCGTCATCGCCGCCATCGACTGGGTGACGGCGAACCACATTAAGCCCGCCGTCGCCAACCTCAGCCTGAGCGGCAATTCATCCACGGCGCTGGATCTCGCCGTGCGCACCTCCGTGGCGGCGGGCGTCGTCTATGTGGTGGCGGCCGGCAACTTGGGGATTGACGCCTGCAACGCTTCGCCTGCGCGCGAGGCGACGGCGATCACGGTGGGCGCCACGAACAGCGCCGATCAACGCGCCAGTTTCTCCAACTACGGCGCCTGCCTCGATCTCTTCGCCCCTGGGGTCAACATTCTCTCGGCGTGGCACACTGGGGACAACGCCGAGCAGACGGTCTCCGGCACGTCGATGGCTGCGCCTCACGCGGCGGGCGCAGCGGCGCTCTTTCTGCAAAAGGCGCCCTCCGCCTCCCCGGCCGACGTCGCCGACGCGCTCATTGCTGCGGCCACCGAGGGCGTGGTGAGCAACGCCGGAAGCGGCTCCCCCGATCGTCTACTCTATATGCGATTCGACTTGCCGGCGGCGCCTACGCCGACGCCTGGAGCCACGCCAACGCCTACGTCGACGCCTCTCGCTCCCGCCACGCCGCCGCCCAACGACGACTTCGACCGGCCCACAGAAACGACGCCGCTTCCCTTCAGCCAGGTTCTAAACACGACGTACGCCACCGTGTCGAACGATGATCCGATCCTCTGCACCGGGGCAAGAGGCGAGGCTACGGTTTGGTATCGTTTCGCGCCGCAGGTCAACGGGCTGCTCACGGCGAACACCTTCGGCAGCGACTACGACACGGTGCTGGCGGTCTTCACCGGAGAACGCGGCGCGCTCTATCGGCTCGCCTGCAACGACGACGCCGAAAACACGCTGCAGTCAAGTGTGACGCTGGATGTCCATGCTGGAGAAACATATTTTATCGAAGTCGCCGACTACGGGGTCAACATCTCGGCTCATAAGTCGCATGCGCTTCTGCTCAAAACGCAAACTGGGGGCAATCTGCACTTGACGCTCGATTTCACTCCTGCGTCAGAGCCAACTCCTTCGCCTGCTACGGGGGCGGTGCTGGCAATCGCTCCTTCTGCGTTGACGGTGCGCCCTGGCGAACGCTTCACCGTCGAAGTGCAGGTGCGCACGACCCAGCCGGTGGAGGGAGCCGCCGCCTATCTCAACTTCGACCCCACCGTCTTGCAGGTTGCGTCGATAACGCCCGGGGGCGCATTGCCGGAAATCCTCCTCAATGAGGTGGACAATATGCAGGGCCGCGTCAATTTTAGCGCCCGCGCGCTCAACGCGCCCTTCCCTGAACACGACTTCATTGTGGCGACGCTCGCCCTGACGGCGACGACGGATTCACCTGGCTCATTGTTGTCATTTGAAACGACAAGCCCTCGGCAAAGCGATGTCACATTCAGCGGACGCTCGATTCTCAATCGCGCCCTCAACGGCCAGGTTCAGGTGGCGACCTCATCGCTGTACCTGCCGATAGTCGTGCGGTGAGGGAAGGCGCGTTGCGTATTTCGTGTTGCGTGTTACGTGTTGCGTGATTGGGCACGCAGCACGAACACATTTCAAGGATTATAGACCTGAATCCGTCGCTCCGGCACGCGCTGCGCCAGCCGGCCGATGTTGCGGTTCACCTGGGCCAGAATTTCCGCTTTGTCGAGCGTGCGTAGCTTGCGATCCTCCATGACGACTCGTCCGTCGACGATCACGGTGCGCACGTCCGAGGCGCGCACGCTGTAGAGCAAGGCGGCCGCAACGTTGTGCACAGGCTGGTTGTGGGCGCCGCTCAGGTCCAACAGCGCGATGTCGGCCAAAAAGCCCGGGGCCAAACGTCCAAGCTCGCCCGCCATGCCGATCGCCGCAGCGCTGCCAAGGAAGGCGACGTCGAGCGCTGCATGAAGGGGCATCACCTCCGGGTCGTTGGCTGTAAATTTCTGCATGAGCGCCATCAGGCGCAGGCTCTCCCAGATGTCCAGCGTATTGTTGCTGGCCGCGCCGTCGCTGCCCAGCCCGATGGAGACGCCTGCAGCCTGCAACGGGCGAATCGGCGTCAGGCCTGCAGCCAGCTTCAGGTAAGTCTTCGGGCAATGGGCGACGCCGACATGGTCGGCGTAGGCGCGCAACCGTTCGATGTCCTCGGGCAGAATGCCGCAGCCATGGGCGATCAAGGTCGGAACGTCGAGCACGCCGGTCTGCTCCAGCACTTGAATTGGAGTGATTCCTCGTTTGGCCAGGCTGGATTGGGTCTGCGCCATGTCTTCCGCCGCGTGAATGTGGATGCCCACCTTCAGCCGTTTGGCATGAGCGGCCGCTGCGCGTAGAAAGTCGTCGTCGCAGGTGTAGGGCGCATGGGGCGCCATCCACGTGCGGATGCGTCCGCCGGCGCCGCCTTGCCAACGTTCGACAAAAGCGGCCGTGGCGTCTAGCGCTGCATAGCCCTGGCTGGCGAAGACCGCCCACCCCAGCAATGCCCGGCTGCCTGCCTCGCTGACTGCGCGCGCCGCCTCATCCATGAAGAAGTAGTGGTCGGCGACGGTGGTCACGCCCGCTTCGATCATCTCCACCAGCCCTAGCAACATGCCCCAGTAGACGTCCTCGGCGGTCAAGTTGCTCTCCACCGGCCAGATGAATTCATTGAACCAGCGCTGCACCGGCACATCTTCGGCGATGCCGCGGAAGAGCACCATCGGCGTGTGTGCGTGGGTGTTGATCAGTCCCGGAGTCGCCAGCAGTCCATCCGCCGCCACTACGTCATCGGCTTCGTGCTGCTCGATCGGCTGGGTCGGCGAAATGGCGGCGATGCGGTTGCCTCGCACGTGAATATCGTGGTTGCGCAGCACGGCGTAGGCGCCGTCGTCGTTGCGCACAAGGACGTCGCAATTGTGCAAGACGAGCGTGTTCGACATGGATGCACTTTCTCAATCAATTGATGACCGGCGAAAACGAACGCCCCCTTCAGGTTTCTTCAACAGTCAGGCCGGCGAGAGGGCTGCGCCGGCGTTCGCCCAAAGCCAGAAAGCGATCGTAGCGCACGACAATCACCTTGCTCATCTGCCAAAAGGACTCCACCGAGAGGTGTTGACAGCCTTCGTGCAGCCACCAGCCGTCGATGTGAGGATGGACGGCGATCAACGCAGGATCATAGACCGGCACAACCGCCGGGCTAAGGAAAAAGCCCGGGGATTCCGGCGAACGAATTTGCAACAAGTACGCGCCGCGCATGCCGCAGGCGCGCGGCAGTTGATGTGTGCTGCCATCGGTGAGGTCGATCAGCTCGCAATCTTCCACCGGCGTGTCTACGATGGTGGGCCACGTCGGGTCCTCGACCAGTTCGGCGATGACGCGACGCACTGCAATGTCCTGATAGTGGTTCTGTTGCGTCTGCGGTTGAAAATAGTCGTCCTCGTAGACATTTTCACGACGGTCGTCATAGACGTTGCCGCACCAGGTCGTCAGCCACTCCACGATTTCAGGATGATTGCGCAGAAAAATTCGATAGCACTGCTCATATTCAGCGATTGCTTCACCAAAGGAAACGATCCGGCCGCGCACGTAGTGATCGATGCGCCAGCCGTCATCGCCGAAGCGTTCGTCCAGCAGGGCCCGCCACTGCGCCTTGCGCTCGCCTGCGTATCCCGGCGTTCCGATCGGAATCAACACGCCGGCCAGCGTGGCGCGGGCCTCTGGCTCGATGCGCTCCCACCAGGTGGTGTAGTCAAGGTTCATGGTGCTGTCTGTTCCTGAAAGCGCCGGGCTGCAGCGTTGATGCGCGCGCGGCGGCGAATGTTGTAGATGATCAGCGCAGCGATTGTCACCGCAGGCGGAATCATTTCTACGAACTGGGGCGGGATCGCCATCGTGCCCAGCCGCGTGCCCAGCGCGGAGGCGGTTCCAAAGATCAGAGCGGCGATGAGGGCGCCGATCGGATTGCGGTTGCCGAGAAAAATCACCGCCAAGGCGATGAAGCCGCGTCCCGCCGTCATGTTGGCCTGAAAGATGCTCAGGTAGCCCATGCTGAGATAGAGGCCGCCCAGCGCAGCGCAGAAGCCGCTCGCCACCAGCGCCTGATAGCGCACGCGACGGATGTCGATGCCGACAGACTGCGCAGCGTCCGGCATCTCGCCGGTGGCGCGCAGGTGGGCGCCGGCCGGCGTGCGATAGAGGAAGACCCAAATCACGGCCACCAGCGCAAAAGCGAGATAGCTCATGATGTTGTAGCCGGTGCCGTTTTCGCCGTTGAGCAGGGTGCCTAACACCGGAACGTTGTTGACAAAAGGAATCTGCAGCGAAGGCAGCCGCGCACTGGCGAGCGTCGACGTGCTGCCCTTGTCGCCTGTGAACGAGAACATCAGGAACACCGTGGCGCCCGAGGCCAGAATGTTCATCGCCAGGCCCGTGAGAATGATGTCCGTTTTCAGCTCCAGGTGAAAAAAGGCGATCAGCCAGCCCATCGCCATGCCGACGAGCACGCCCGCCAGCGCGCCCAGCCAGGGATAGGACCACGCCGGTGCGCCGGGAAACCACTGAGGAGCGAATCCACTGACGATGACGCCGGTGAAGGCCGCCGCCAGCATGATGCCTTCCAGCGCAATATTGATCACGCCGCCTAGATCAGAGAGCAGGCCGCCCATCGCCGGCAAGATCAGCGGCGTCGCCACGCGAATCACCGTTGCAATGAACGCCGCCGAGAAGATGCTTTGCAGGACGACTTCTAGAGACATTCAGCTTCCCTCAAAAAGACCTCAAAAAGTTGCCACCAGAACCCGTTGCACAAATTTTGCTCGGCGTCACCCGGCTTCGACGACCACTTCTTCCCGACCGCGACGCAGTTGAACCCATTGCTGGACGAAGGGGAAAAGGCGTTCGGCGGTGATCAGCAGGATGATGATGGCCTGGATGATCAACACCACCTCGCGCGTCACATCGGACGAACGCTCCATGATCTGCGCGCCGGTGCGCAAGTAGCCGTAGAAAAGGCCGGCCAGCAACACCCAGCGCGGGTCGTTGCGCGCCAGCAACGCCACGACGATGCCCTCAAAGCCCAGCCCGGGCGAAAGATTGATCGTCAGCCGTTTGAGCAGCCCCATGCTCAGATGGGCGCCGGCCAGCCCCGCCAGGATGCCGCTGACGGCCATGCTCAAGGCAATCACCCGCTTCGTGTTGATGCCGCCGTACTCGGCGAACTTGCGGTTGGCGCCGAGCATCTTCAACTCGAAGCCAAAGGGCGTGCGCGCCATCAAAAACCAGACGACAACCACGGCGATCAGCATGAGGATCGTCATGAAAGAAACGCGCGTGCCGGGAATGAGCAACGGCAACACCGCCGAAGTGGGAAAAGGCGCCGTTCCCACAAAGCCGGCGGCCGGGTCGCGCAGCCAGTTGAAAAGCAGCAGATCGAAGAGCTGAAGCGCAATCACGTTGAGCATCAACGTGCTCACGATTTCGTCCACCGAGAGGTAGGCTTTGAGCAGGCCCGGAATCAAGCCCCAGAGAAAACCAATGATCATCGCCGCCGCCAGCGCCAGAAGCATATGGGCGGGAAAAGGCAAAGAAAGTTTCAGTGCAATGACAGCCGTCATCAGCGCGCCGAGCAACATCTGCCCTTCTGCGCCGAGGCTGAACTGGCGCGCCCGAAAGACGATCGAAACCGCCAGCCCGAGCAGAATCAGCGTGGTGCTCTCCTCCAGCCAGTTGCCGAAGCGGTTGATGTTTTTGATCTCAAAGCCGTTCTCAAAGGAGAGCCTCGGCAACGGCCCGGTGAGCAGCGCCGTGTACGCCTGCACCGGCTCTTTGCTGACGAGCGCCGTAATGACAAAACCGATCGCCAGCGCAATCAACACCACGGCGATGATGCGAACGGGTTCAACAAATTTGGCCATCCCCTTCATATTCATGCAGCCTTCGTAACAACTTCCTGGCGGCGAACGCCGAGCATGTAAAGTCCGATTTCCTCTTCCGTCAGCTCCGGGCCGTTGTCCAAGATGGCGACAATCTCGCCTTTGTACATCACGGCGATGCGGTCGGCGAGGCTCATCACCTCCGCCAGGTCGGCGGAGACAAGCAACACCGCCTTGCCCTCGTTGCGTTTGGCCACCAACTGGGTATGCACAAATTCGGTGGCGCCGATGTCCACCCCGCGCGTCGGCTGCGCAGCGATCAGCAACACGGGTTCGGCGGAAAATTCGCGAGCGACGATCACCTTCTGCATGTTGCCGCCGGAGAGCGAGCGCATCAGGGCGTCGGGGCCGGCGGCGCGGATGTCGAACTGTTGCATTAACGTCTCGGCGTGTTTCCGGATCACCTGAGGGGAAAGCACCCCGCGCTGGGTGAAGGGAGGCCGGTTGTAGCGATCCACCACCAAATTTTCGGCGATGGTGGCGTCGAGCGCCACGCCGTTGGTCAGGCGATCTTCGGGGATGTGGGCGACGCCGCTTAGGCGGATGCGCCGCGGGCTTTGTCGTTGCACCGGCTTGCCGTCGACAAGAATTTCGCCGGTCGTCGCCGGGCGCAGGCCGGTCATCACCTCAACCAGCTCGGTCTGGCCGTTGCCCTCGACGCCGGCCACGCCTAGAATTTCGCCTGCATGCACGCTGAAATTGACGTTGCGCAGCACAGGTCGACCGGTCTCGGCCACATAGCCCAGGTTGCGCACCTCGGCGACGACGCGTCCTCGCTGCACCGGCGGCTTGTCGATCTGCAAAAAGACGGCGCGGCCCACCATCATGCGCGCGATGTCGGCTTCCGTCACATCGCGCGTGGCGACGCGCCCGGTCACTTCGCCGTGCCGCATGACGGTGACGCGATCGGAAATCTCTTTCACTTCGACCAGTTTATGCGTGATAAAGATCACCGTCTTGCCCTGGTTCACCAGCGTCCGGATGGCCATGAACAGCTCATCGGTCTCCTGCGGTGTGAGTACGGCGGTCGGCTCGTCCAAAATCAACAGATCGGCGCCGCGATAGAGCGTTTTAAGGATTTCGACGCGCTGGCGCATGCCCACCGGCGTCGCCTCGATGCGCGCGGTCGGATCCACCTGCAGGCCGTAGGTCTTGCTCAATTCTTCGGTGACGGCGATCGCCTGTGCGCGATCGATGAAGCGGCCCTTGCGCGGCTCGCTGCCGAGCACGATGTTTTCTGCGATCGTAAAGGATGGCACCAACATGAAGTTCTGATGCACCATGCCGATGCCCAGCTCGATGGCGCGGTGCGGATTCGGGATCTCCACGCGGCGCCCCCGCAGCCAAATCTCTCCGTGCGTCGGCGCTTCGAGTCCGTAAAGAATTTTCATCAGGGTGCTCTTGCCCGCGCCGTTTTCGCCCACCAGGGCGTGAATCTCCCCTTGCTCCACCGAAAAGTCCACCCCTTTGTTGGCGACGACGCCATTGGGGTAGACCTTGGTGATCTGCTTCATTTCAACAAGTGCGGCCATGAATCGGTCGAGTCCTGAAAGGCTGGCTGAGTTGTGTTGTAGAGAATTCGTGTGTTGGGGGATGGGGGAGATGGGGTTTCAGGGCGGTGGGATGTGAGGATGGTGCAATTCCATGCGCAGCCTCTCTCAATCTCCAAGACCCTGTTGATTTCCAGGTGAAGCCGTCATCCACCGGGAAGCTTCAAGCTCCCTGGTGGATGAACGACAACGCTCCGCATAGACCTGAAAATCAGGAAAACCCCGTAGCCCCCGACAGACATTACCGGAACGCCGTGTCCACAACGATCTCGCCGTTGAGGATTTTCCGTTCCGCCTCGTCGACCAGCGCCTTCACCTCGTCCGGCGTGATCGCCTCGTAGTACTTGTTGCGCGCCAGACCGACGCCGCCTTCGGCGATGCCGAGCGCTTCCGCAGTTCCGTAGGGCAGCGTTCCTTCCAGATGCAGCTTGACCCCACGGTAGATCGAGTTGTCGACGTTCTTCATCATGGAGGTGAGAATGCGCGCCGCCTGCTCCGGGTTGGCGCTCTCGATGATCAACGCCTGGTCCGAGTCGACGCCGATGGCGTAGCGCCCATCCTCCGCCGCGGCCTCGAAGACGCCCTGGCCGGTGCCGCCCGCAATCTGGAAGACGATGTCGGCGCCCTGGCTGTATTGCGCCTTGGCCAGCTCTTTGCCCTTGGCCGGGTCGTTCCAGCCGCCTGCGAACTGGCGAATCACCTGGATATCCGGATTGGTGTCGCGGGCGCCCTGCTCATAGCCGACCATGAAGTCGAGAATCACGGGGATCTCCTGGCCGCCGACCGAGCCGATGATGGCTTCGGGATTCATGCCTTCGATGTCTTGCGTGGTCATCGCCGCAGCATACACGCCGGCCAGATACGAGCCTTCATTCTGCTTGTAGAGAATGGAATAGACGTTGGCGCACTTGTTGGGGGCGCACGCTTCGCCCTCATAGTTCACGGGTGCATCATACAAGAAGAACTTTTTGTCCGGGTACTGCGGCGCCAGCCTTTCCAGATACTCCACCATCTGGAACGTGCCGACGATCATGATGTCGAACTCTTCATTGGCGGCGGCGTCGATCAATGCGGCCTCCCAGCCCGTGGGGTCGATGCCCGCTTCGATCGTCTTGGTCTGTGCGCCGAACTCGTCAGCCACGCGTTGGACGCCGCGCTGCGCCGAATCGAAGAAAGATTTATCGCCCAGCACACCGTTGACGAAATGAACTATGCGCAGGGGTTGCTCGCCCGCCGCCGCACCTTCGCCGGCCGCCGGAGCGGGCGCCGCAGGCGCAG
>FMJZ01003703.1_pt1 | contig 16827 bp, 19 predicted proteins | sample 1987881 | NCBI WGS metagenome assembly FMJZ01 (sample SAMEA4378227, study PRJEB15110) | soil metagenome | biome: soil; feature: Field; material: Soil | place: India | collected 2015-03-11 | depth 0 m | reverse complement strand
AGGGGGGTAAATCATGACAAAGGCAGAACTTATTGATAAGATTTCTTCTGTTGCAGGACTTACTAAGTCAGATGCAGGAAAGGCTCTTGATGCAACACTGGATGCAATAAAAACCGCACTTAAGAAAGGACAGAAGGTTACCCTGGTCGGCTTTGGTACCTTTTCTGTCTCAAAGAGAAAGGCAAGAAAAGGCCGTAATCCTCGTACAGGAGCAGAGATCAAGATTCCTGCAACAAAAGTGCCAAAGTTTACAGCTGGCAAGACTTTGAAGGATGCAGTAAAATAAGAAATATCCTTTTAATAATGGGTGGCTTTCGGGTCGCCCATTTTTTTTAAAGGGATGAGTGTAGAAAAAAAGGAGGGTATATGCTTGCAGAATTTGCAATTATACCAATAGGCGTAGGTAGCAGCATAGGCGATCAGTTGGCTATTGCAATGAGGATTATAGATGAAAGTGGAATGCCATACAAGGCTAATCCCATGGGTACTGTTGTTGAAGGAGAGTGGGAAGATATTATGGCACTTATAAAAAGGTGCCGTGATGAGATTATGAAAAAGGAGGAAAGGGTTCTAATATCTATTACCATAGATGACAGAAAAGGAAAGCCTAACAGGATAGAAGAAAAAGTTGCTTCAATTGAGAAGAGACTCGGCAGGACATTGAATAAATAAAAAGGCAAAAGAATAATATTAGGAAATTCTATATCTGGATTGTGAGGTTATCGTGAGTCTTCGGCGTTTTTCATTTAGTAATCCTATAACCTAATGTGAATAGATTTCTAAGACATTGAAAAAATGATAAAATAGCTAATGGATCCTGTAACTCATGCCCTTTCTGGGGTTGTTATACATCAATTTGGTTTCAAAAAGAAGGCTGCCTTTTTTGTAATTATATTTTCTACTTTAGCACCAGACCTTGATTATATTACTCGTCTATGGGGTCTTGATGTTTTTTTAAGGTATCACAGGGGAATCACGCATGGGGTTTTAGCCCTTTTTACATTTCCAGCCTTAATGGGGCTGATATTCAGAAAGCACGGAGGGTTCTTTTACTATTATTTTATCTCTTTTATTGCCTATGGAGTCCATCTTTTTTTAGATTTAACAAATCAATATGGTACGAGGATACTTTCACCTCTTGACTGGAATAGTTATTCCCTTGATCTTACATTTATTATTGATCCATACATATCTGTAGGTTTATTGATTTCTATTGTTGTAGCAAGGTTAAATAAGAAAAAGGCAACAATTATTGCTCTATGCACAGTAATATTACTTATTATATATATATGGGGAAGGGCATCTCTTCAAGCACAGGCATTAAATTTTTTAAAGACAAAGGTTGATACAAACATTTATAAAGTCTATCCCCTACCAAACGATTTCTTAAGGTGGTGGTTTATTACTAAATCAGGTGATGAAGTTAATACAGGTTTTGTAGATATATTTACAAAACGGATCTGTTTCCAAGATTCATATAAAATAAACAATGACGATCCCGCTATTCAAAATTCTAAAAAAAGTCAGGTTATACAGAATTTTCTATATTTTGCAAAATTTCCCTATGCAGAAGTAAAAATTGAAAGCGAAACTACGGTGGTCACATGGAGAGAGTTGTCCTATTCCTTTTTTTCCGGAGATAGATTTATAGCAAAGGCTATAATGAATGAAAAGGGTGATGTAATCAAGGCATATTTTAAATTTTAATGAAATTGACAATGAATAAAACAGATATAGATAATTATCTATGAAGGTTTGTGAGATTTTTTCAAGCATTCAGGGAGAATCATCCTATGCAGGGTTGCCATGTACATTTGTAAGATTGACAGGTTGCAATCTAAGATGTGTATATTGTGATACAAGATATGCCTATGAAGAAGGTATTGATATGTCTATTGAACAGATTATCAAAACTGTGAAAGGTTTTGGTATAAATACAGTTGAGATTACTGGTGGAGAGCCTTTGATACAGAATGAAACAGTTACGCTTATACAAGGATTTCTTGAAGAAGGTTTTATTGTTTTGCTTGAGACTAATGGCAGTGTGAGCATAGAACATATTGATAGCAGGACTGTCATTATTATGGATATTAAGACCCCATCAAGCATGATGTCAGGTAGTTTTAACAAGAAGAACCTTGATTATATTAAAGATACTGATGAGATAAAATTTGTTTTGATGAACAGGGAAGATTATGAATGGGCAAGAGATTTTATAAGGGAGAATGATTTATTAAATAAATGCAATGTGCTTTTTTCACCTGTCTTTGGGGTTTTGTCCCCAAGGGACCTTTCACAATGGATAATTAATGACAGACTTAAGATTAGACTTAATCTACAACTACACAAGTATATCTATGACCCTGCACTTAGGGGTGTTTGAGTATGATAAAGATATTTAGTAATCTCTTCCTCAAAATTATTACTTAGCAATTCTTTACCAATAGCATTTTTTATCTCATCCAATTTCCAGAATCTTATCTCATCTATTTCGGTTTTATTAAAAGAGAAGTTTGAGTTACGAATACATGAAAATGTATACACAAGCTCACTTTCATAGGAATTTGAATGTATATAGGAATATAAAAATCTAAGATTATCAGGTGTAAATCCCAGCTCCTCTTCTGTCTCCCTTTTTGCAGCAGTTATCAGGTCTTCAAAAGGTGAAATATGTCCACCTACAGATGTATCCCATTTGCCAGGGGCTACATCCTTATTAATAGACCTTTTTTGTAGAAGTATCTCACCCTTTTCATTAAATACGAGCACATGGACGACCTTGTGTAAGAGGGAAGAATTTCCGTGTATTTCTGATCGGGGCGCAATGCCAATAACATTACCTTCCTTATCTACTATCTCTAATAATTCCTCTTCCATTTTTATTCCTGATATAATGACAATTGGTATCCTTTAGATTATGATAAAATATTATACAAGTGAATGCCTTTTATTTACAAATATCAAGATTTTTTGCCACACTTTTCTTTATTGGCTATATACCATTTGCCCCTGGTACATTTGGAAGCTTATTCGCAGTGGTATTTATAGGTGTATTGAAACCAGATATTTCCCTACATATTATAATTGTGGTAATTGGTTTTTTTATAGGTATTATAAGTTCAGACTATGCTGAGAGGTATTTTGACAAAGAGGACTGTAGCTGTATTGTTATTGACGAGTTTATAGGTTATCTTGTATCTGTGCTATTCATTCCACTTACTTTTAACTATCTTATAGGAGCCTTTTTTTTATTCAGGTTTTTAGATATACTAAAGCCTGTACCTATAAGATATATTGAGAGGACCTTCAAGGGAGGACTTGGCATAATGATAGACGATATAGCCGCTGGGATAATAACAAATATAATATTACAGATAGTCATCACTCAAATATGAGATGCTTTATTGCAATAGGTATATCTGATGAAATAAAGGGTAAAATTAGAATTTTAATTGACAAAATGAGACATCTCTCAAAGGGTGTGAGATGGGTGCCTATAGAAAATATTCATCTAACACTGAAGTTTTTAGGAGAAGTAAATGAGGGTTTAATACCAGATATAAAGAATAGACTTATATTACTAAAGAATAAATATAATCCCTTTAAAATTGATATTAAAGGTACTGGCGCATTTCCAAACCCAAAACACCCAAATGTTCTTTGGATTGGGGTTGAGCCATCTGAACAATTAAAAAGGCTTTATTTAGATATTGAGGAGGCAATGTACGAATGTGGCTTTGAAAAAGAGGATAGGGAATTCTCTCCCCACCTTACAATAGGAAGAATAAAAGACAGAAAGGGAATAGATCTGGTAATAAAAGAGCTATATACAATAAAAGACATATTTTTTGGTAGTATAGATATAAGGGAATTTTTGCTTATGAGGAGTATTTTAAAACCGACCGGAGCAGAATATTCTGAGATAGCAAGATTTAAATTAGAAAAAAACAAGGAGGATCAATAGATGGACAAAGATAAGGCTAAGGCGTTGGAGATGGCTATTGCTCAGATAGAGAGGAGCTTTGGAAAGGGTTCTATAATGCGTTTAGGAGCAAAGGAAGTTGCTGAGGGAGTTAATGCTATACCAACAGGCTCATTATCTCTTGATATAGCAACAGGTATAGGTGGATTTCCGAGGGGGAGGGTAGTAGAGATATTTGGTCCTGAATCTTCAGGAAAGACAACCCTCGCCCTAAATGCAGTAGCACAGGCCCAAAGACTCGGAGGGGTTGCTGCATTTATAGACGCAGAGCATGCCCTTGATGTTAATTATGCAGCACGGATTGGCGTAAATGTTGAAGACTTGCTCGTATCACAACCAGATACAGGAGAGCAGGCTTTAGAGGTAGCTGAAACCCTTGTAAGAAGTGGTGCGATTGATATAATTGTTGTAGATTCTGTGGCAGCTCTTGTGCCTAAGGCAGAGATTGAGGGTGATATGGGAGACGCCCATATGGGACTTCAGGCAAGACTAATGAGTCAGGCCTTGAGAAAACTTACTGCAGCCATATCAAAGTCAATGACTACCGTGATCTTTATAAATCAGATTAGGATGAAGATAGGTGTAATGTTTGGCAATCCTGAGACAACTACTGGTGGTACTGCATTGAAGTTTTATTCCTCTATGAGACTTGATATTAGAAAGATAGATAATATTAAAGAGGGTCAAGACACGGTAGGAGGAAGGGTAAGAGTAAAGATTGTAAAGAATAAAGTAGCACCACCTTTTAAACAGGCAGAGTTTGATATTTACTTTAATGAGGGTATATCAAGAATTGGGGAGATAATAGATCTTGGCGTTGAAAAGGGTATTATTGAGAAGGCAGGAGCATGGTATAGTTATAATGGTAACAAGATAGGGCAGGGCAGGGAAAATGTGAGGGAATATCTTAAGAGAAATCTTGAGATTACAACAGAGATAGAGAATAAGATCCTTGAAAGTTATGGATTAAAAAAGTAAGATCTATGCCTAATAATAGCACTAACGATACTATTGAGAAAGCCTTGATTTACTCATACAAGCTACTTAATTATAGGGATAGGAGTAAGAAGGAGTTGTATGAAAGGCTTATTAAAAAGGGATTTTCTGATAAGGTATCTCTTGAGGCGATAGCACATTTAGAGGAAAAAGGATTTATCGATGATGAGAGATTTGCCAAATTATTAATGAGAGAGGCCTCTATCAGAAAATATTTGGGTAAAATTGGACTAAAGAATTATCTCATTAATAAAGGTATACCACATAGTACAATAGATAACCTGCAAGACAATGAATATGATGAAATAGAGATAGCAAAAAATCTTATTGAAAAGAAAATGAGGAATATGAAAAATATTGATAAATTGAAAATTAAACAGAGAATCAATGGATTGCTTTTAAGAAGAGGATTTTCTTACGATACAGTATGTAAGATAATGCAGACATTTGAAGAGACATATAATTAAATATGCGTAAGTTATTTATAGGCCTTTTTTTAGTTTTTATTATTTTTGATATATCCTTTGCACATACTGAGATAGAGAATTGTTTAAGATTTACTGAAGATGGCAAATATAGAAGGGCTATCCATTTAGGTAAAAAGGCAGTAGAACTTTATCCTCAAGATATTAATTCCTTTCTATGTCTTGCTGATGCATACATTATGTCAGGTGATTTTAATTCTGGTATTGATATATTAAACAATGCGCAAAAGACTTTTACAGAAAGCAGTGACTTACTCTTTATATATAATAGATTAGCCCTTGCCTACCATACAATACATGAATATGATAATGCTGTTAAATATAGTAACAAGTATCTTGCTATTGCAAGGGAATTAAAAAGTAAAGAAGATGAAATAATTGCGTTAAATATTCTTATAGAATTGGCAGAGGAAAAATTAGATTTTGATAAGGCGATAGTTTATTATGAGGAGGCTTTAAAAATTGCGGATGAAAAAAATGCCGCTGTCTTATATAGCAATCTTGGTGGCATTTATAGAGAGAAGGGCGATTATGTAAATGCAATTAATAATATAAAAAAAGCTATAGAAATTAATAGAAAAAATTTAGATAATCATGGTGTTGCTATAGCTACACTTAATCTTGGCAATACTTATAGGACAGCAAAAGACTTTGTGAAGGCAGAGAAATATATAAACGAAGGACTAAAACAGATTTTAGAATTTAAAGATATTTACTGGGAAGGAAATGCCTATAAATATTTTGGCTGGCTTTACAGGGATAAGAAAGACTTTAAGAAGGCTAAGGAATATCTCTTAAAGGCTTATAATATATATGTTTTAATAGACAGAGAACCTGATAAGGGGATTGTATTTAATGACATTAAGATGATTGATCTGTTGGAAAGCAGTCAAGATATTGAACAAAAATCAGAAATAATAAAAAAGGAGGATCATAATGAGGTTAAATAAGGTGTATTATGGGTTTTTATTAATCATTTTATTAATTTTTATTACCAATTGCTCTGCACCAGCAAGATATACATATGATGAGATAAAACATTTTCCCTTAGATGTTCAGGAAAGGATAATGAAAGGAGAGGTTGCCCTTGGAATGACGCCTCAACAGGTAAGATATGCCTGGGGTGCTCCTAATTATATAAGGGTTCTTGAGCCCTTTGGCGGAAAGCCGAGGGAGGAATGGATATACACTATGTACGGGATATATGAATCAAGAAGGTTGCTTTTTATAGATGGGAAACTAACCTATATTATCCCTGAAGTGGAAAAAACAAAGGAACAAGAAAGCAAATGAAAAGCTTTGAGATAAGAGAATCTTTTTTAGAATTCTTCAGATCAAAAGGACACGAGATAGTCCGTAGTTCCTCTCTGATACCAAGACATGACCCATCACTCTTATTTACGAATGCTGGAATGGTTCAGTTCAAATCTGTCTTTTTGGGAGAGGAAAAAAGACCCTATCTGCGTGCAGCTACCTCTCAGAAGTGCTTAAGAGCTGGTGGAAAGCATAGTGATATTGAAAATGTTGGACATACCTCCAGACATCATACCTTTTTTGAGATGCTTGGGAATTTTTCTTTTGGTGATTATTTTAAAAGGGATGCGATACTTTTTGCATGGGAACTTCTTACCGAGTGGTACAAATTACCAAAGGATAAGATATGGGTATCAGTTTATGAAAAGGATGATGAGGCTGCCCAATTATGGAACGAGTTGACCGGAATACCTTCGGATAGAATAGTAAGACTCGGGGAAAAAGATAATTTTTGGCAGATGGGCGATACTGGACCTTGTGGACCCTGTTCTGAGATTATTCTTGATCAAGGTAAGGATATAGGATGCGGCAGGCCTGATTGTAGGGTTGGATGTGACTGCGATAGATATTTAGAGATATGGAATCTCGTGTTCATGCAATACAATCGAGATGATCATGGAAATCTTCATCCATTACCTAAACCAAGTATAGACACTGGCATGGGGCTTGAAAGAATCAGCGCAGTTTTACAAGGTAAAAGGAATAATTTTGATACCGATCTCTTTACACCTATAATAAATACTATAGAATATCTCTCAGGGATAGCTTACGGAAAAGATCCTAATTTTGATATATCCATTAGGGTAATATCTGACCACATTAGGGCAATAGCATTTTTGCTTGCTGAAGGACTTATCCCTTCGAATGAGGGGAGGGGATATGTTTTAAGAAGGATTATTAGGAGGGCATCGAGACACGCTAAACTCCTTGGTTTAAAAGTGCCCGTATTACACAGGATTATAGGCTCTGTTTCAGAAACCTTAGGCAGTATTTATCCTGAATTAATTCAAGAAGAGGAAAGGTCTATAAAGTTATTAATATTTGAGGAAGAGAGATTTGCAAAGACACTGGAGCAGGGGATTAAGATAATAGATGAATTAATAGAAGGATTAAAAAATAGTGGCAGTAATATTATTTCAGGGAAAGATTTATTTCGACTGTATGATACCTATGGTTTTCCCCTTGACCTTGCAAGGGATATAGCTAGAGACAAACATCTTTTGATAGACGAGGATGGTTTTCATCAGGAAATGGAGATCCAGAGGGAGAGGGCGAGGGCATCATGGATTGGTGAAGAGGAAGAGATTGCCTCTATCTACAAGGAATTGGCATCAGAGATTGGAGAGACATTATTTATAGGTTATGAAACCCTTGAATCAGAATCTATTATAAAGGCTATTCTGAAGGACGGGAAGGTTGTTACAGAGGCCTCAATAGGTGAAAGGGTTGAGATATTCCTTGATAAAACACCATTTTATGGGGAATCTGGTGGTCAGGTAGGTGATAGGGGTTTTATTCTGAAACAAGGGGAAAAAGAAGCTTTTAGTATAGCAGAAGCAGAAGTGATTGATGTTAAAAAGGAGTTAGGTTTACATTCACACATTGTTGAGATTAAAAAGGGAACATTTAAAGTATGGGATAGGGTTATATGTACAGTAGACAAGGAAAAGAGAATGGATACTGCTCGGAATCATACAGCAACACATCTTTTGCATAGGGCTTTAAGAATTGTATTAGGTGAACATGTCAAGCAGGCAGGTTCTCTTGTTACACCAGAGAGATTACGTTTTGACTTTAGCCATTTTTATCCCCTTGACAAAAGGGAGATAGAAGAGATTGAAGACATTATAAATGAAAAAATCCTTGAGGATATATCTGTTAAGACTGAGATTATGGATATAAATGAAGCTATTAAATCAGGTGTAATTGCCCTATTTGGTGAAAAATATGGTGAAAGGGTTAGGGTTGTTAGCGTATCAGGTTTTACATCTGAACTCTGCGGCGGTACCCACTGTAGGTCTACAGGAGAAATAGGACAATTTATCATTATTTCTGAGGGGAGTGTAGCCTCTGGAATAAGGAGGATAGAGGCATTTACAGGAAGGGCTGCTTTATCATATATAAGAGAAAGAATTAACAAACTTAAATATATTTCGGAACTGTTAAAGACAGATAAACCCGATGAAAGGATAGAAAAACTAATAACCGAACTTAAAGATAAGGATAAAGAGATAGAGGCCTTAAAGTCTAAGATGGCTATTCAAAATTCTTCTTCAATAGTAGAGAAAGCTAAAGACATAAATGGCATAAAGGTGCTGTCTTGTAGAGTTGATGGTCTTAGTCAGGGTGATTTGAGGATATTGGCAGATAATATCAGGGATAGAATTAGATCAGGTATTATTTTTCTTGCTTCTGTTAAAAATGGAGATGCCTCTATGGTTGCTATGGTCACAAAGGACCTGATACCTAAATTCAATGCTGGAGATATACTAAAGGAGGTTGCCTCAATGGCAGGTGGAAGAGGTGGTGGAAAGGCTGATCTGTCTCAGGGTGGAACAAAGAATATTGAGAAACTGGACAAAGCTATTGAGGCAGTGTATGATTTAGTTAGAGAAAAGATTAGGATATGAGTATTTTAAGGTTAAATTTTTATCAGGAGGTGTATCATGACAGTATTCGATATTGTGAGAAATGCTATTTTAGCAGGCTTTGGCGTACAAGAAAAGGTAAAGGAATTTATAGATGAACTTGTTAAAAAAGGGGAATTGAGCGAATCTCAGGGGGCAAAACTTGTCAAGGAATGGACAGAAAAGGCAGATAAAAGCACATCAGAATTAAGCAAGATCATATCAGATATTGTTACAAAGACATTAGAAAAGATGAATATCCCAACCAAAGATGATATTGAAGCCCTTAACAAAAAAATACAGGGTTTATCAACGAGGGTCAAGAAGCTTGAAGGTCTTCCTGAAGAAGGTGGCAGTGATTAGATCAATTGGAGGCATTTATTAAAATATGATATATGTTAAATGAATTGATATTATTTTTTATTAGTTTGATCAAGAGGCTTAAGATAAAAAACATAATAAGAGGCTCTTGTAAAAATTTATTGCATACTGAATATTTTTATTGGCTCATGATATGTAATAAAAGTAAATCTATGGCTTTTGATTTTTAACAATAGATTATAGCCTCTTTTGGATTTTTGCAGGGAGCCTTCCATAATTCTATCATGGATATATCAAGACTGGCTAAAACATATAAATCTGCAAAAAGACTTCAACAGATAATTAATGTCTTTCTAAAATATGGATTTGGAAAATTAATTGAACAGATACATCTTGGAAGATTTATCCCTTTCAAAAAAAGGTTGAGATCTTTTGGTGTATGGCCTGATGTAAAAGGACCAAGCGTGCCTGAAAGGCTAAGAATGGCATTTGCTGATTTAGGTCCTACCTTTATAAAACTTGCTCAAGTTCTCTCTTCAAGACCTGATTTAATAACTGTTCAATATGCCAATGAATTCAAAAAACTTCAGGATGAGGTTCCTCCTTTTGATATCTCAGAGGCTAAAAAGATACTAAAAGATGAGTTAAAAAAGGAGATAGAGGAGATTTTTTCGTCCTTTGAGGAGGTCCCTATTGCTGCAGCATCTATTGCGCAGGTTCACAAAGCAGTTCTTTTAGATGGAAGTAATGTTGTAGTTAAGATACAAAGACCAAACATAAAGGAACAGATAGAAACTGACATTAGCATTCTGAATTATATTGCAAGACTTCTTGATAAATATTTTCCAGAGAGTAGGTTTTTTAATCCAATTGGAATAGTAGAGGAATTCGCAAAGACTGTAAGAAGAGAACTTAATTTCATTGAAGAGGCAAGAAATTGTAATAAATTTAGACGGAATTTTGAAGGAAATCCAAATGTTTATTTTCCAAAAATCTACTCGGATTTTGTAACAGAAAGGGTAATACTAATGGAGAGGATTGATGGCGTAAGAATTGATGATTTAGCTGCCTTAGATAGATTGAGGGTTGACAAAAAGCTAATTGCTAAGATAGGAGTGGACGCATATTTTAAGCAAATTCTTGAAGATGGCTTTTTCCATGCTGATCCCCATCCTGGAAACATCTTTGTAATGCCTAACAATGTTATAGCATTTCTTGATTTTGGAATTGTTGGAAGGGTTTCTGAGGATCTTAAGGAGAATTTGGCGAATACATTTATAGCCCTCATAGAAAGAGATTTTGATAGGCTTATAGACGAGTACATAGAGCTTGGTATCGTACCAGAACATATAGTTGATATAGAAGCCTTTAGAAGGGAATTTAAGGCAGATATTGTAGATATCATGGAACCGCTTTATGGGTTGACTATTAAAGAGATAAATTTTGCTCAATATCTTGATACAATAACCCATCTTGCAATAAGACATAATTTAAAAATACCCTCTGAACTTCTTCTCATTAATAAGGCGATGCTTATATTGGATAATATTGGGCGGCAGCTTGATCCTGAGTTTGATTTTATTGCAGCTGCAGAACCTTATGCCTCAAGGATTGTAAGGAAAAGGATGAGTCCTTCAAGGCTCTACGAGCAGACAAGAAAAAATATCATGGAGATAGGTGATTTTGCACTTCTTTTGCCAAGACAGGTAAAGCAGATAATGAAGAAGATACTAAAAGATGATGTCCACGTTAAGATGTATCATGTAAATCTGCCAGATTTTATCAAGGATATGGATAAATCAAGCAATAGGATATCTTTTGCCATGATTGTAAGTGCTATATTGGTTAGTTCAGCAATAATGCATGCTGCTGGAGTTCGTCCCTTGATATTTGGGGTCTCCCTTTTTGGCATTTCTGCCTTTTTGATTGCCTTTTTATTGGGGATATGGCTAATTGTATCTATAATCCGATCAGGAAGAATGTAATAGGGCTACCTCTTTTTTGCAGCCTCTCTAATTATTTCCTGTCCTATAACATTTCTTTGTATCTGATTTGTTCCCTCATATATCTGGAGTATCTTTGCGTCCCTCATCATTTTCTCTACAGGATATTCACGCATATAACCAGCCCCTCCCATTATCTGCACTGCGTCAACCGTAACTTTCATCGCCACATCTGTTGCAAATGTCTTTGCCATGGCAGATTCCTTTGATATATCCTTAGCATCTGAATCAATAAACCTGGCAACTGCATAAACTAGAGACCTTGCTGCCTCTATCTGTATTGCCATATCAGCAAGCATATGCTGTATTGCCTGAAAGCTAATAATAGGATGACCAAATTGATGTCTTTGTCGGGCAAACTTCACAGCCTCATCAAAGGCGCCCTGTGCAACACCAACACCCTGCGCACCTACCCCAGTCCTTGATTTATCAAGGGTCTTCATTGCAACAATAAAGCCCATTCCCTCTTTTGCAATCAAATTCTCTTTGGGGATCCTACAGTTGTCAAATATCAACTCCCTAGTGACAGAAGCCCTTATGCCCATCTTATGCTCTTTTTTCCCAAAGGTAAAACCTGGTGTACCTTTCTCTACTATAAATGCAGATGCGCCTCTTGGTCCCTTTGACTTGTCCGTTACTGCAATGATTGTATAAATGTCAGCTTCTCCACCATTAGTTATCCATTGTTTTGTACCATTTAATACATACTCATTTCCTTCAAGTCTTGCTGTGGTCTGTATACCACTGACGTCACTACCAGCATTTGCCTCAGTAAGACCAAAGGCAACAAGCTTTTTTCCAGATGCTATATCAGGTAGATACCTCTTTTTTTGCTCTTCAGAACCAAAAAGCAAGATAGGATATGTTCCAAGGGCATTTGCAGCATAAGATGTTGATACCCCAAGACATGCCCTTGATAATTCCTCTACAGCGATGCATAACTCAAAACAGCCCTTGCCCAATCCACCATATTCCTCAGGTATATATATTCCAAGCAGATCAGACTGCCCAAGCACTTTTATTATATCTCTTGGAAATTCCTCTTTTTCGTCAAGCTCTGCCCTCACAGGTATTATCTTTTCATCTGCTATCTGTCTTGCAAGGTCTCGAATCATCTGTTGTTCTTCAGTTAAGAAATAATCCATTGAAAAAACCTCCTGTATTAATCAAATATTTGTAAATCTGGCAAATACCATATTAGTAAACAGTTCTATCCACTTATGTCAACACCTTCAATTAAAAGGCTAGGAGTGCCTATATTACCATAAAACCTCATGTCATCACCAACTAAAACTATATTTTTAAATAGGTCAAGGATATTACCAGAAATTACCGCCTCTTTAAATGGATAAGCTATTTCTCCCTTTTCTATCCATAGACCTGTGACACCAACAGAGAATTCACCACTTATGGGATTTGCTGTATGCATGCCCATCGTTTCTGTGACATAAATTCCTAAGTCAATTTTTTTTATGATTTCATTGAAAGGTGATTTATATTTTTCTGAAGAAGGTTCAGCATATAGATTTGTTATCCCAACAGAAGGAATTCCAGAGAACCCTGACCTTGTAGCATTTCCTGTGGATGAGATCTTTTCTTTGTTTGCAGTATAGGTATTATAGATATAACTATTAAGAATGCCTTTTTCTATCAGTATCTTGTTTGTTGTGGTCACGCCTTCATCATCTACTGGTCTTGTTCCTAATTTCCCTTCAAGGAGGCCGTTGTCAATGATATTGAGACGCTCACTTAAGACTAATTCGCCCTTTTTGCCAGCAAGCATAGATCTCTTTTTCTGGACAGACTCTGAAGAAAGAGCAGATGAGAATATCCTGAGAAATTCTGATGCAACGGAATTATCAAGTAGGACAAATCCTTTTATTGGTCTTATTTTTCTGGCTCCAAGTAGTTGTAATGCCTTTTTTGCAGCTATTTTCCCAATATCCTCAAATTTGATGTCCTTTAAAAACCTGCTTCCTTGATAGTCCCAGGCCATCTGACTTTCATTGCCATCTTCTGCTATTACCATAATCTGTGCAGAGCAGGCTGTAGAGGAATAAGAAATATTTATGCCCTTTGAATTTACAATTATTGTGTTATTTACGCTAAAACTACCAGATGTTTTTCTTGTCTTTTTTACTCTTTTATCTTCCTTTAAAGCAGAGCTTTCAATCAGCATAACCATATTGAATGCCTCTTCTTCAGGGAGGCTGGATATATTATCATCAAATATTCTAACTTCTGGTGGTGATGGCGATCCATCTGGTAATCCCAAATATTCATCAATAGCAGAATATCTTGAAGCCTCCAATGCATTATTAACTATTGAATCTGCCTCATTTATATCTGTAGAGTAGGAAAAACCAAGGCGATTATCTTTTATTACCCTTATGCTATAACCAGAACTAAAAGATGACTCCATGGTATCAATCTTTTGCTCTTTTACCTCAATACTAAGATTTTTTGATGATTTTATATATACCTCTGCCTCATCAGCCCCCTTTTTAAGAGCCTTTTCAATAAGCATTATTGCAAAATCCATATTCATAACAATCACCTTTTTTATTCATAGTATGTTGCCGATGCAGAGTCTGATTCCCAGACAGTTACAGCAGAAACATTTACATTAGGATAATCTGTTAATCTATCTTTTAATGATTTGAATATCCAATGTGCGATATTCTCAGACGAAGGATTTATTTCAGTAAATGGATAGATATCATTTAGGAACTTATGGTCAAGCTGTGAAACAATCTCTTTTGTTATTCTTTTTAGCTCATTGAAATCAATTGCAATGTCAATTTCATTAAGTTTCTCTGCTGTTACAAATACCTGAACCTTCCAATTATGTCCGTGTAATACCTCACATTTACCTTTATATCCCCTTAATTGATGGGCTGAGGCAAATTCAGTCTCTATCATTAGTTTATACATGATACCTCCATTTTTTGTATTTAACTAAAATATGCAGAGATTAATTTTTTATTTTTTATTATGTTTCCTTTTTGAATATAGCGATGTAAGGAAGATTTCTGTACTTAGAGTCATAATCAAGTCCATAACCTACAAAAAACTTGTTAGGAACTCTAAATCCAGTATAATCTACAGGCACATCAACAACCCTTCTCTCTTTTTTATCAAGAAGGCAGCATATCTTTAGACTACGAGGCCCCTGAGAAAGCAATCTCTCTCTGATATAGTTAAGTGATATTCCTGTATCTATAATATCATCTACTAGCAGGACATGTCTGTCTTTTATCTCCTCTTTAATATCATAATGAATTTTAACCTCTCCTGTAGATGTTGACTTTAGATAGCTTGAAGCTATTATGAAATCTACTATTAAGGGTACTTGAATTGCTCTTATGATATCTGAAAAAAACATAAAAGAGCCTTTCAATATGCCGATTGCCAATATTTCCTTACCCATGTAATCGCGAGAGATCATGTCTGCTAATTCTAAGACCCTTTCCTGTATCTGCTCGGTTGTTAAAAAAGGTGTACCTATTATCATAATTATATCCCCATAGAATCAATATTTCGTTTTAATAGTCTTATTTAGGTTATGTTAAAATATGTTATTTGTTATAGCTTTACATTGTACAATAAATCATAAAAAAAAGTAAGGGGAAAATGATGTTAGTCCATATAATTAAAGAAAAGATACATATTTTTTTAAGTTTTTCACTGTTAATTACCTTTTTAATTTCATCCTGTGCGCCAAGAGAGGCGGGATATAGACCAACAAAACCTGCAAAGATAGCTCTTGCTCTCGGAGCAGGCGCATCTAAGGGTTTTGCCCACATAGGCGTGTTAAAGGTCCTTGAAACTCATAAAATTCCAATTCATATGATAGTTGGAACAAGTGTTGGTAGTTTTGTAGGAAGCCTTTATGCCTATGGCTATAACTCCTTTCAACTTCAAAAAATGGCTATTTCTATTGAAAAGGGGGACATTGTTGATCTTACTATACCTGATAATGGATTTATAAAAGGTGAGAGGCTTGAGAATTATATAAATTCAGCTTTAAAAAATACACCTATTGAGCAACTAAGGGTGCCTTTTTATGCTGTTGCAACAAATATTCAGACTGGACAGGAGATTATATTTGGGAGAGGAAATACTGGCAAAGCAGTAAGATCAAGTTGTTCTATTCCTGGTATATTCAGACCAGTTTCAATTGGAGATCAAATTTACGTGGATGGAGGATTAGTTAGTCCTGTTCCAATTGATGCTGCTAAAAAAATGGGTGCTGATATAGTTATTGCAGTAGATATATCAGGTGATATTGATAATTCAAAACCTGAAAACACTATAGAGACCATACTGAAATCTATAAATATAATGTACACAAATATTGCCAAGACACAGATTCAAAGGGCAGATGTTGTTATAAGACCAAGGGTAGGTCATATATCATCTTCAGACTTTACAAAAAGACATGAGGCTATACTTGAAGGTGAGAGGGCAGCTTTAGAGATGCTTCCAGCAATTCAGAACCTTTTAAAAGAACTAAAGCAGGAGGGTAGACTGGAATAATCTTTTAATCTTTAAAGGTTTACCTTCTAACCTTATTCCTTTTCACTTTAATTCCTGCCGTATATTTTTTACAAAAAATTTACATTTTTTAACTACAAATTTACCTAATTTAGTTGTATTATCTAAGAAATAATTAAAAGAGGGGGTGAGAACCTATTAATTAGAGGTTTCTCAATTTAATAATCTTTTAACTTTAAAATTTTAACTTTAAAACAAGGAGGTGTGTATGAAAAACAAGAAATTTCTGTTAGTAAGTGTGTGTATTTTTCTTGTTGCAGCTTTTTTCTATTTTTCTAATGCTGATGCCCAAAAGTCAGCGCCTGTTGAGAAACCAATAAAGGTAGAGACATGCTATGGATGCCATCCACAGATCAAGGATTTTCATTCAAAGGGAAAACATGCAAAGGTAAACTGTGTCAATTGTCATGAGGGTCTTGAAAAACATCTTAAAGAGGGGCCTGCTTCTAAGCCTGTAACAAGGATGGATCATGCTACGTGCGGCAAATGCCATAAGGAGCAGTATGAGTCATTTGTTGCTGTAGAGTTTAAGTCAAAGCCAA
>FMJZ01011491.1_pt1 | contig 16834 bp, 18 predicted proteins | sample 1987881 | NCBI WGS metagenome assembly FMJZ01 (sample SAMEA4378227, study PRJEB15110) | soil metagenome | biome: soil; feature: Field; material: Soil | place: India | collected 2015-03-11 | depth 0 m | reverse complement strand
AATCCTTGCTTTACTGTATCCATTAACCAAACAGGTCTTCTTCTTTTTGCCATGTTGCTTTCTTAGCTTTTTAAATTTTACTATAATCCTTTTACACAATTTTTAGGTTAATCCCGAGTCACCCCCTTATTTCCGACTCCCTTGAATAAAGTCTTCATTCAATAAAGGCTATCGTATTTCATTTAGATTTTTGGTGAGCAAATTCGAAAATGATGAAAAAATGGACTAAGATTTTTTAAAATATGCCTATGCTTAGATTTCTTACAGCTGGAGAATCACACGGTAAAGGACTTACTGGCATAATTGAAGGTATGCCTGCTGGCATACCAATTTCAAAAGAAGAAATTAATAGGGAACTCAAAAGAAGACAGCAGGGTTATGGTAGAGGCGGAAGAATGAAAATAGAGTCTGATGAAGTTGAAATAGTTTCAGGTATAAGATGGGGAAAAACAGTCGGTTCTCCAATTACACTTTTTCTTAAAAATCGTGATTGGGAAAACTGGGAAAAAGCAATGAATCCTGATAAAGCTTTTGAAGGCATGCATCCTCCTGTAACAAGACCAAGACCAGGACATGCTGATTTAGCAGGTCTACTTAAGTATCAACACCTTGATATCCGAAATGTTCTTGAACGCTCATCTGCTCGTGAAACTGCAATGAGAGTTGCAATCGGAGCAGTGGCAAAGCAGTTTTTGGCCAATTTTAATATAAACATAGGAAGTTTTGTAACAGGAATTGGCTCTAAGGAGAAAGATATAAAAACAGCATATTTAAATGAAAAAGAGCTTTTAGAACTTTCAAGCTTAGCAGAAACTTCTTCAGTTAGATGTCCGTGGAAAGAACTGGAAGCTGAGTTTATAAATGCCATTGAACAGGCAATAAAAAATGGAGATACAGTAGGCGGTTCTTTCATTGTTTTTGCTATTGGTGTTCCTGTAGGACTGGGAAGCCATGTTCACTGGGATAGAAAACTTGACGCAAAAATAGCCATGGGAATTATGAGTATTCAGGCAATAAAAGCTGTAGAAATTGGAGATGGAGTTTTGCTCGGTAAAAAATATGGCTCAGAGGTTATGGATGAGATTCTTTATGATGAAAATAAAAAATTTTATAGAAAAACTAATCATATGGGTGGAGTTGAAGGAGGAATATCAAATGGAATGCCTCTGATTGTAAAAGCTACTATGAAACCTATTCCAACGCTAAGAAAACCACTTAACTCTGTTGATATCTTTACAAAGGAAAGTTCCTTAGCTTCCTATGAAAGAAGTGATGTATGTGCTGTGCATGCTGCCAGTATCATAGGAGAAGCTGTTTTAGCATGGCATATTGCAGAGGCATTTATAGAAAAATTTGGTGGCGACAGTCTAAGAGAAGTAAAAGCAAATTTTTCTTCCTACTATAAACAGATAATGAAAAATAAATGGCTTAAACACCCAACTGTTACAGGATTAAAAGGAAGATGAAACTATCAGGTTTATTAGTTATTTTTTTACTTTTTATTTTTCTTCCTTCTGATAGTTTATCCAAACTTTCTTACTTAGATTATCTTATTAAGGGGAAAAATTCTTTAAACTCAGGTAGTTTTCAAGAAGCTGAAGAATGCCTTACAGAAGCTTTAAAGGAATTTAAAGAAATTGGTGATTATATTTTACTGTGGAGAGCAATTGCCTATAAAAAAATGAATAAATACGAAGAAGCCCTAAAAGATATAAACGAATTAAAGAAAAACTATCCAAAATCACCTCTCATTAAAGATGCAAGGAAAGAAGAGATTGAACTGGCAAAATTGCTTAATTTGCCAGAGCTTGAACAGATTTACCAATCCTTTGTCAATGAATACCCTGAAGAAATAAAAATAAAATTTGATTATGGAGTTTATCTTAAAGAGCACGAAAAGCTAAGCAAGGCAAAAAAAATATTTAAAGATATTTTTATTACCTCTTCATCTTTTGCTGAACAAGCAGAAAAAGAACTGTCTGAAAAAGATATAACAACAAATGATTTAATAAAAAAGGCTAAAGCCTTGAATAATGCTTATCAATTTAAAAAAGCAGAAAAATACCTCAGAGAAGCTCTTTCAAAATCAACTAATTCTCAAAAAATAGAAATTCTTTCATTACTTGGATATTCTCTTTTCATGCAAAAAAAATATTCTGAAGCTGCTGATATTTTTAAACAGTCTGGTGAATACTACTGGAGAGCAAGAGCTCTTTTAAGGGCAAAAAATTATGAAATTTTTGAAAAAGAACTACCAGATTATATTGATTCAGGAGATCAAAAAATTTCAGAAATTCTTATCAACTATGCAAATATCAAAAGAAGAAATGGGGAATCTGAAAAAGCAATAAAAATACTTAAGATGATTCTTAATAAATATCCTTCTGCGAAAGAAGATGCACTATGGTTTTTGGCATGGAACTACTATCTTAAAAAAGACTATGATGAAGCAAAAAAATTTTTTCAGGAGTTATACTCTTCTTTTGGCAAACTTAAATATCTTTACTGGCTTGAAAAGGTTAAAGAACTAAAGGGAATTATCTCTGTAAAACAATACTCTATTTCCTTTCAAGAGGGAGATATTTATTCTTATCTACTTTATAAAGAAGGAAAAATTTCAAATATTCCTGAATCCATATCAGTCAATTATCAAATAGTACTTCCTAAAAGAGTTGAAATACTTTTCAGAGCAGGATTTGTGGACGAAGCAATAAAAGAAACAAAAACATTACTAAAAAACAATACAAACATTGAAAATATTCCTTTGCTGAGTAAAATTCTTTATGAACTGGGAGATTATCCCACTTCAGTAAGGTTAATATCAAAAATTCCTAATAGATTTAATTTTCCTGAACTTTTATATCCGTATGTATATGGAGATACTGTTTTAAAAGCTTCAAAGAAACTCAGTATTAATCCTTACCTTATTCTTGCCGTTATGAGAGAAGAGTCAAGATTTGACCTTCTTGCCCGTTCACCTGCTGGAGCATTGGGCTTAATGCAACTGATGCCAGAAACAGCAAAAAAAGAAGGAAAAAAAATTGGCATCATACTTAAAAATGATTCTGATATATTTGAACCTGAAAAAAACATACTTATTGGCAGTTTTTACTTAAAAAAACTGATTGAAGAATTTGGCAATACAGTAATAGCTATTGCAGCATATAATGCTGGTGAAAAAGCGGTGTCATCATGGCTTAAAAATAATTCTTATAATGATATTGATGAATTTTTAGAAGATATCCCCTATGCTGAAACAAAAGAATATGTTAGAAGAGTTCTTGCTTCCTATTTTGAATATCTTCGTATCAACAATACTTTGACACAAGAGAATATTTCAAAAATAATAAAAACTAAAGGAGGAAATCAATGATTGAAGAAAAGATTGTATCAGCAGTTGAAAGAATTAAAATTCTCAAACAAGAAAAAGAAGAACTGCAAAAAAAGGTTAACATATTGGAAGAAGTTTTAAGAACTAAAAATCAAGAAATTGAAAACTTATTATCTGAAAAAGAAGCAATAAAAAAACAGATAGAAGAACTTCTTAAAGAGCTTGATTTAGAGACAAATGTATAAAACAGAAGTTTACATATTGGGACAAAAATATACAATAAAAGGAGAAAAATCACCTGAGTACATTCAGAGGCTGGCTGCCTATGTTGATGAAAAATTGAGAAAAGTTTATGAACAAAACTCTGCAATGCCTCCTCTGAGGGCAGCCATCCTTGCCTGTTTTTATATTGCTGATGAACTTTATGAATTAACAAAAGACTGTGAAGATACAAAACAACAGCTAAAAAAACTTGAAGAGAAAACTAATGAATTACTTCTACTTCTTGACTAAATGAAATTTCTTCTGCGGTCAATTGCATATCTTATGTGTTTTTGTTTCTTTGCAACAGACTTCATTACAGAGGCAACTTCAGCCATCTCGCTGAAATGATAAAAAATTCTTTGACTATTGGATGTTATTCCAACAGAAAGTGTTATAATTGGGTAAAAATGAATTTTACCCTCCCTATCTATTGATTCTATAAAACCTTTTCTTATGTCTTCTTCATTATAAAAATTCTTAATAAGATTATCAAATATATTTATTATTTTTTGAGTTGTCTCTTCAATTTTTTCTGGAGACATAATGTATACAAAATCATCCCCTCCTATGTGTCCTACAAAACTTCCTGTTGGCTGTTCGGCCCTTACAATATTAAGGATAAGTCTTCCGAGCATCTTTATTACCTCATCACCTCTTGAAAATCCATACTTATCATTGAAAGGTTTGAAATTGTCTAAATCCGCATATGCCAGAGCAAAAATTTCTCCTCTGTTAAGTCTCTTCTGAATCTCCTTCTGGATAACAAGATTGCCTGGTAGTTTTGTCAATGGACTTGTTGCTACAACTCTTTCTAACCTTTCAAAGCATAAATTGATTCTCATGAGCAAATCCTGTGATAAATTGTTAACTCTTATATAGTCATCTATAAAAAATTTCTGCCAGTCTTCAATATAAAAATCAGAAGAAACTATTGCTATTACATTCATTGATACAAAAATAGGGTCACTTTTTAGTTCATTTATTATTGAAATTTCAATTTTTGAATTATTTATAGATTCTACAATGATCAATTCAGGAATCTTATCATATATAATCTGAAGAGCTTCTTTAATATCTTCAAAATAATATGTTTCATATTGAGAAGAAACAAGAATTTTTTTTATAAGCTCCTTTATTTCATAATCTTTTACAATAATAATAGCTTTTTTAATCATCAGAAAAAAATATTTCTCCTGAAGTGGTAATAGGCTCTTCTGCTTCTTTAAATATTTTTAAAATATCATCTTCTTTAAGATTTAAAACTTCCCAAGCAAAGGGATGAACAGAAGGAATAAAAAGTTCTCCTGAAAACCCTAATCCTCTTGCCAGCGCAATTATATTTGATAAATGAACAACAGCGGTCTCTATTTGATACTTTTCAGCCAGTTGCGGCTTATGATGATACATTATTGGCTCTATCAATTTTAAAGGGAATTTCCATTTTTTTGCTATAATTCCTCCGACTTCTGCATGTGTTAAACCAAAATGATTTTTTTCAATCTCATATAAAAAATCCTCTTTCCCCTGAACAGACTCAATTAGTTTTAAATATTCATCCTTGAAAGAGATAATAAGTATGACTTTACCAATGTCATGTAAAAGTCCTCCTATTGATATCTCCTCTGTATGTTGTAGTTCTTTTTTTGTTGCAATAATTCTTGCAAATATTGCTGTAGAGAGAGAATGTTCCCAAAGTCCTATCATGCTTTTTTGCATTATTTCAAAAACTGATACTCCTAAAAGAAGTCCTCTTATAGCATTCAATCCAAGAATTACCATCGCATGACTTACAGAGGATATTCTTCCTGGAAATCCATAAACAGGAGAATTAACCATTTTAAGAATTCTTGCAGTGAGAGTAGGATCAGATGAAACAAACTCTGTTATTTTTTGCAAGGATACCTTAGGGTCTTCTATAATTGACAAAATTTTTCTTAAAATCGGAGGAAGTGTAGGAAGAGCTTCTATCTTTTCAATTTTTGCGATTACTTCTTGAACATTCATTTATACAGTTCCTCAATATGAGTCTTCAATGCTTTTTTTATCAAAAGTGTATATGAATCTGTTACTTTCTTAAATCTTTTTTCAATCTCCTCAAAAATCTCTTCCTTAGGTGGCATTTCTTTCTGCCCCTCCACATATACAAAATCTATATTCATCATTAAAAGCTTATTTATAAGAGATTCTGTTAACTCCTTACCAGCAGTAATTATGACCATACCTGCTTCATTAACTACATCTTTTGCAATCTTCATACCAGGTTTTGCTTTATCAATTGAAATTTTTATCATAGCTAATTATACCCTAAATATCAAGCTTTATGTGTAACTCTCGCAATTGTTTCAAATCAACCTCTGAAGGTGCTTCACTGAGCGGACAGAAAGCTTTTTGCGTTTTTGGAAAAGCTATGACATCCCTTAAAGAGTTTGCTCCAGTCATAATCATAACAAGCCTATCAAGACCCAGAGCAATTCCACCATGCGGAGGCGCTCCATATCGTAAAGCTTCCACAAAAAATCCAAATCTTTTGTTAATCTCTTCCTCTGAAATACCAAGTATTCTGAATATTTGCTCCTGAATATCTGCTTTGTGAATTCTGATACTTCCTCCCCCAAGCTCATAGCCATTAAGAACAATATCATAAGCCTTTGCCTTTATATCCTTTGCAGAACTTTGAGGATCATGAAAAGCTTCTTGAGGCATCTTTAAAAGTTTGTCAATATCTTCATCCTTTGGAGATGTAAATGGATGATGCATGCTTACAAATCTTTTTTCTTCTTCATCCCACTCAAATAAAGGAAAATCCAGAATCCATGCAAAATAAAATCCTTCTTTTTTAAGTTGAGACATTTCAGCAATTTCAAGCCTGAGTCTTCCTAAGACTTCATTGGCTATTAATCTTCTATCAGCAACAAAAAGTATCATATCTCCATTCTCTACACCTACCTTCTCAGCAATTTCTCTTAAAAGATTTTCAGAAAAGAACTTTACAATTGGAGATTCAAATCCATTTTTAACTTTTATCCACGCAAGTCCCTTTGCACCAAACGATTGGGCTAATGCTGTAAATTTGTCTATCTCACTTCTTGAAAGGGCTGCTAATCCTTTTCCGCAAACTGCTTTTACAACACCACCTTTTTCTATGGTATCAAGAAAAACTCTGAATTGAGAGTTCTTTACAAGCTCTGTTACATCCTGAATCTCAAGTGCAAATCTTAAGTCAGGTTTATCTGAGCCATATTTATTGATAGCCTCTTCATAAGTAAATCTCCTGAATGGAATCTCAATATCAACTTCTAAAACCTCTTTAAAACATTTAAAAAGCATCTCTTCAACAATCTCAATAATGTCTTCAGAGGTTACAAAGGACATCTCAAAATCAATCTGGGTAAACTCTGGTTGACGATCTGCTCTTAGATCCTCATCCCTGAAACAACGGACAATCTGAAAGTATCTATCAAATCCTGACATCATAAGAATCTGCTTAAAAAGCTGTGGAGACTGAGGAAGAGCATAAAAAGTCCCGGGATTAAGTCTGCTTGGCACAAGAAAATCTCTTGCTCCCTCAGGCGTAGATTTTGTAAGCATAGGAGTCTCTACCTCAATAAACCCTTTAGTGTCAAAAAAATTCCTTACTGCCATTGTTATGCGATGCCTCAGAAGAAGATTTTTCTGTATTTCTGGTCTACGAAGATCAAGATAACGATATTTTAATCTTAGAAGTTCACTAATCTCAGCCATTTCATCAAGCTGAAATGGCAAAGGCTTTGAGCTACTTAAGATCTCAAGCTCCTTTGCCCATAATTCCAAATTACCTGTAATAAGCTCTGGATTTTCAGTTCCTTCAGGTCTCTTTCTTAGAATACCTTTTACTGCAATAACATATTCACTTCTTAACCCATGAGCTTTCTGATGTATTTCAGCTGAAATTTCTGGAGTGAATACAACCTGAATAATTCCTGTTCTATCACGCAAATCAACAAAAATCAGCCCTCCATGATCTCTTCTACGAAAAACCCAACCACAAAGCCTTATTTCCTTGCCAATTTCTTCTTCTTTAATCTCAGCACAATATTTATCGCGAAACATTTTTCCTCCTGTTTTTCTTTCTGCTGATAGATTTTATAAATTTTTATTATAGCAAAACAAAACTAAGTGATAAAAATTTGACTTTAAACTAAAAAAATATTTAAAATTGGATTCATGCAAACAAAGGTAAAAAAAGGCTTAATTGTTATTGATTTGGAAAGATGTAAGGGTTGTAGTTACTGTGTTTTAACATGTCCAAAAGGCTGTATTGAAATTTCTTCTGATTTTAATTCTTCAGGATATTTCCCTGCTAAATTTTCTAATCCTGCCAGTTGCATAGGGTGTGCAATGTGTGCAGTTGTTTGTCCTGAGATAGCCATAGAAGTCTTTGTAGTGGAATAAAACTATTGTTTTTGTGATAAAATACTCTAAATTTTAGATTTTTTTAGTAGGGGTTCTTTGTTGCAAATCGGAGCTATTTTTTGTAGTTGTGCAGGTCAAATAACTGAAAAAATTGATTTTGAAAAACTTCGAAATCTCATACTTAAGAAAGTAGCATGGATTGAAAAATTTGAATTAGCCTGCTCTGAAAAAACACTTCAAGAAATTATAAACTTTTTAACCATTAAGAAGCCTGAAGGCTTGATTATTCTAGCTTGTTCTCCAAAAAATAAAGAATCTGAATTTAAAAGTATCGGAGAAAAAGCAGGAATCAATCCATATATGATAAATATTGTTAACCTTAGAGAACAGGTTGCATGGGTTAGTAAAGATAAGAATAAAGCACTTAAAAAAGCATTTATACTCTTTAGAGGAGCATTAGAAAGGCTAAAAAAACAAAAGCCTCTTTTTGATATAGAGATACCTATTTGTAATGATATCATGGTAGTTGGAGCAGGCATAGCAGGAATTGTTGCAGCAAACAATCTTTCCAAAGCAGGTAAAAAAGTTTATCTTATTGAAAAAGAAACCTCCCTAGGAGGCAAAATTGTTAAATATGAGAAACTCTTTCCAGATCTTGCATGTGGACCATGTATGATTCATCCAATGATTGAAGAAGTTTTACACAGCAGTATAGAATTAAGACTTAATTCAGAAGTAAAAGAATTAAAAGGTTTTTATGGAGCTATTTTTGCTAAAATTTTATCAAAGCCAGTTTATGTTGACCCTAAAAAATGTATTGGCTGTTCTGCATGTGAACAAAGTTGTCCTGTAAAAGCCATCAAAGTAGAGCCAATGAGACTTCCTGTAGTTGCAAGGATAAATCCTGAAAAGTGTCTTCTTCTTAAAGGAAAGGATTGTGATTTATGTATAAAAGATTGTCCTGTGTCAGAAACAATAAACTTTAATGAATCAGAAAAAGAAGAAAGTTTAAAAGTTGGTGCTGTGATATGGGCCACAGGATTTGAACTCATGGATTGCAAGATTTTACCTCAGTTTGGTTATGGAAAGTTTAACGATATCTATAATTCATTGGAGTTTGAAGAAATACTAAATTCTGAAGGACCAACATCAGGAGAGATAATAACCAGTTCAGAAAAATTGCCTGAAAGAATTATCATTATTCACTGCATTGGAAGTCTTGATGAAAATTATTATTCCTATTGTAGCAAAATATGCTGTCAGTATGCTTTTAAGTTTAACAGGCTAATAAGGCAAAGACTTCCTCAGGCAGAAATATTTCATTTTGTTAGAGAAATAGTTCTTCCTGGTAAAAATGCATATAAACTTTATTCACAGGCAGTAAAAGATCCTTTAGTGAAAATTTTAAGATATAAGTCCTTAGAAGAATTAAAGATCACAAGAGAAGATTCATTGAATGTTTATTTCAAAAATAATAAAATTCCATGTGACATTGTTGTATTATGTCCAGCAATTACTTCAGACAGAAAAATGGAAGAAATCCAAGGGGTATTTTTAACAGGTTCTGTTAAAGAGCCAATGACAATGGATGAAACAACAAATGATGCAATGGCTCAGATTGGAAACATTCTGTGTTTGTTTAAAGAAGAAAAAATAATAAAATCTCCATTCATAGCAAAAATAGACTATAATAAATGCAGCAGTTGTGGCATATGCTTATCCCAATGTCCATATAAAGCAATTGAGACTGAGATGGGAAGATTAAAAATCATAGAAATTCTATGCGAAGGATGTGGAGCATGTGTAGCTTCCTGTCCTTCAAATGCAATTGAACTTGATGGATACTCTGATGAAGAAATTTTATCTGAAATATACGGAATATTGAATGCAACTGAAGAGGTAGATGATGGAGATACTTTTACTTGATGCCAGAGGATTAAAATGTCCGCAACCAACAATTCAGATGACAATTAAAGCTTTAAAAATGAAAAAAGGCGATATACTTGAAGTTATTGCAGACTGTCCAACCTTTGAAAATGATGTTAAAAACTGGTGTAGAAGAAATAATAAAACTCTTCTGTGGATTAGGGACGAAGGCAATGGAGTAAAAAGATGTCAGGTTCAGTTCTGAAAGTTTTTTTAGTTATCTGTTTTTTATTAATTCCTTTCTTTTTCACTAATGTGCACATGCTATCTGCTGAACAGCAAAGTAATTCTATTGTTCTTGGGATGTCTGCAGTATTTAAAGGACCTTCAGGAGGACTTGGGATAGAGCTCTACAGGGGTGCAATAGCCTATTTTGAACACATTAATAGAAATGGTGGTATTCACGGAAAAAAGATTTTTATTAAAGCCTATGATGATGGATATAATCCGGTTCCTACTATAAAAAATACTATAAAACTTGTTGAAGAAGATAAGGTTTTTACACTTTTCAACTATGTTGGAACTCCAACTGTAACCAGAATACTACCAATATTAAAAAGCTACAGCAACAGAAATATTTATTTATTTTTCCCATTCACATGTGCTCTTCCTCACAGAAAACCTCCCTATGACGAGTATGTATTTAATTTAAGAGCATCCTATGAACAGGAAACAGGTGGACTTGTTGAAAATTTCATAAAAATTGGCAGAAAAAAAATAGGAATTTTTTATCAGGCAGATGCTTATGGAAGAAGTGGATGGGATGGGGTAAGAAAAACACTTGCTAAGTATGGTTCTAAAATAGTTGCAGAAGCAACATATAAAAGAGGTGCAAAATATTCAGAAAGCTTTAAAAAACAGGTTGAAATCCTCAAAAATGCAGGAGCAGATGCTGTGATATCTGTGGGCGCTTATGCTGCCTGTGCAGGATTTATTAGAGATGCAAGAGATGCAGGATGGGATGTTCCTATTGCAAATGTGTCCTTTACAGGAAGTGAGTTTATGATAAATCTTCTTCTTGAAGAAGAGAAAAAAACAGGAAAAAAATATACACACAACTTAATAAACTCTCAGGTTGTGCCCAGTTATGAAGATGTGAGTTTACCAGCAGTAAGACAGTATAGAACTTTTATGGATAAGTACAATCCAACGGTGCCTCCAGAAATAATGGAAAAGGACTATATGCCTCTCAAATATAGCTTTGTAAGTTTTGAAGGCTTTCTCAATGCAAAAGTTATTGTTGAAGTCTTAAAAAAACTTGATAAAGAACCTAAAAGAGAAAATATTAAAAAGGTAGTAGAAAATATAAAAAATCTGGATATCGGAATTGACGAAAAAATTAGTTTTTCATCAATTAAACATCAGGCATTAGACAAAGTTTACTATACAACTTATAAAAATAATAAATTTGTTCCAATCAAAGATTGGAGTGAGTGGAAAAAATGAGAATGTCAAAGTTATTTCAGAAAACACTTTTGGGAATAATATTTCTCTTTGCTATCATATTTGTGACAATAAGTGTTTTTTCTGGCTGGCATCTTTATAATAACCTATCTGAAGAATACAAATCAAAAGGAACTGCTATTGCAAGCAGTATTGCCTCATCCTCTGCAGAAACAATACTCAATCTTGATTCAGCAACTGTTCAGGCAATGATAGACCAATTTTTTGAAATTGAAGGAGTTTCATATGTTTTCGTAGTTGACTCAACAGGTGAAATTATCTCGCATACTTTTATCCCAACAATTCCAGAAGAAATTAAAAAAATAGCACAAATACATAAAAGTGGAATAAGAGATGTCAGCATAGAAGGTATTGGAGATTTTTCAGATATTGTTTCTCCAATTACAGAAGGAGCTGTTGGATATGTTCATGTAGGAATGAATAAAAACAGCATTAATCAGAAAATGTGGGCTGTGCTTGGCAAACAGCTTACACTTCTTTCTTTAATTTTTATTTTCAGTGTTCTTCTTGCTTACTTTATGGTAAACAGAATATCACAACCACTCAACCAGCTTACTGAGTATGCTAAAAAACTCCTTACTCATGATTTTGATGCCAAGGTAGATATAAAATCAAAAGATGAAATTGGACTTCTTGCAAATACAATGCAGTCAATGGCAAACAATATAAACGAAGTATTTGACAGATATGAATTTGCACTTAAAGATGCTGTTGTAGAGCTTCAGGATACTCTCGCTTACCTAACTACAATAATTGACAACATGGCAGATGGACTTATTGTTGTTGATAAAGATGGAGTGATAAATCATGTTAATCCTGCTGCTTCAGAAATTTTTGGCAAAGCAGAGTTTGAGATGATAGGAAAAAATGTAAAGATTTTTGGAAAAGAGCTTGATAAACTGGTAAAAAAATCACTTAATACTGAGGAAATTGTTTCTAATGAAATAAATCTTGTTAATGAAAAAGTTGGAAAAGCTGTTGCAAAAAGTATTAAAAAAGAATATTTTTCTGAAGAATCAGAAGCTAAAGAAATTCTTGGCTCTGTAATTTTAATAAGAGATATTACTCAGGAGAAAGAGATTGATAGGCTAAAAACTGAATTTATCACTGTTGTAAGTCATGAACTAAGAACTCCTCTTACTTCAATACTTGGATTTATTGAAATAATAAATAAAAATTTTTCAGAAAATATTCTTCCTCATTTTAATATAAGTGATTTGAAATTGTCCAAAGTTGTAAACAAGATAAATAAAAATTTTAAAATAGTTCTTTCTGAAGGAGAAAGGATAACTTCATTGATAAATGATATTCTTGATATCTCCAAACTTGAATCAGGTAAAGCTATATGGAATTTTAAGGAAATTTCAATAAAGGAAGTAATAACAGATGCGTATAAAGCACTTTCACCTCTTTTTAAACAAAAAGAAATTCCATGTTATATAGAGATTCAGCCATCTCTTCCTGTTATCGATGCTGATAGAGAAAGACTTATTCAGGTAGTTATTAATCTTCTTTCAAATGCTTTAAAGTTTACTGAAAAAGGGTATGTAAAGTGTCAAGCCAAACTCAATGTAGATGAAATTCTTGTAAGCATTGAAGATACCGGAATAGGTATTCCAGAAGAAGAAAAAGAAAGGATTTTTGAAAAATTTAAACAGGTGGAAGATTTAATAAGAGGTAAGCCAAAAGGCACAGGATTAGGACTCGCAATTTCAAAACAAATTGTTGAGGCTCATGGAGGAAAAATCTGGGTTGACAGTAAATTGGGCAAAGGAAGTACCTTTTATTTTACTCTTCCTATAAAAGGAAAGGAGGAATTTAATGAAAATATTAGTAGTTGATGATGAGCCTCTTATCAGAGAACTGATTTTACAAATAATTGAAGAATTAGAAGATTTTGATATACAAGCAATTGAAGCCTGTGATGGAGTTGAAGGACTTGAATTAATAAAAAAAGAAAAACCCGATATAGTCTTATTAGATATAATGATGCCAAAGATGGGAGGTTTTGAGATATGCAGAATTTTACAAAAAGAACCTCCATCATGGGATATGAAGATTGTTATTATTACAGCAAAAGGACAGGAGATAGATAAGCAAACAGCTAAAGAATTAGGAGTAAAATGGTATATTACAAAACCCTTTAAAATAGATGATATAATAAAACTTTTAAAAGAACTTTTAGAGATGCACTGAATGAGAGTTGAAAAATTTTTTATAAGACCTGAAAATTCTGTGCTTGTAATAATTGATGTCCAGCAAAAGCTTGCTAAAGCTATGAAAGAAGATATTGTTGAAAAAATTTTGAAAAATATTACTACACTTATTGAACTTTGTAAACTATATCAGATTCCAATTGTTTTTACTGAACAGTATCCAAAAGGATTGGGCAAAACATTAGATAAAGTCAAGGCATTGATAAATGAAGAAGCTATTGAAAAAATTTATTTTAGCTCAGTTGGGGAAGAAAAGTTTGCAAATAAAATTAAAGAAATTGGAAGACAGAAAATTATTCTTACTGGCATGGAAACCCATGTATGCGTTTTACAAACAGCACTTGAGCTTCTTGTAAGAGATTATCATGTTTTTGTACCCTTTGATGCTGTGTGTAGCCGCAGAAAAGAAGACTGGCGAATTGGAATTGAGCTTATGAGAGATGCTGGTGCTGTCATATCCTGTACTGAAACATTGGTATTTCAAATTCTTAAAAAAGCAGGAACAGTAGAGTTTAAAAAAATTCTTGAGTTTATAAAATGATTGATTTTCACATCCACAGCGTTTTTAGTGATGGAGAATTAATTCCTGCAGAAATAATTAGAAGAGCTGAAGCAATCGGCTATAAAGCTCTTGCAATAACCGACCATGCGGATCAATCAAATATTGATCTAATTCTTCCAAGAATTGTTAATGTAATGGAGAAAATCCAGCCTTTTACCAGTATGGTTTTACTTCCAGGGATAGAGATTACTCATGTTCCACCAGATACAATTCCTGATTTAGCAAAAGAAGCTCGCAGACTTGGTGCAAAAATTATTATTGTTCATGGCGAAACACTGGTTGAACCTGTTAAAGAAGGAACAAACATAAAGGCTTTACAGTCAGATATTGATATACTTGCTCATCCTGGCTTGATAACTGAAGAAGAAGTAATAGAGGCATCAGTCCGAAATATATATCTTGAGATTACATCAAGAAAAGGTCACAGTCTTAGCAATGGACATGTTGCTTATTTAGCTATAAAGCATGGAGCAAAACTAGTTATTAATACTGACTGTCATTCACCTGGAGATTTTATTTCAAAGGAGTTTGCTATAAAAATACTAAAAGGTGCAGGATTATTAGAAAAAGAAATTTATAAAGTATTTCAGAATATGGAAGAAATTATAAGGAGGAAAATTCAGTGAAACAAAAACCACAAGATGTTCAAATACTTAAGGAAAAATTATTTGCTCAAAAAAAGAAATTAGTAATTGGAATTTTTGTATTTCTTGGTATGATTTTCTTGATGACAGGCTTTTATATTTACAACCTTAAACAAGAAACTGATGCAAAAGATCTTGAATACGAAGCATATAAAGCATTTATTCAGAAAAAATTTTCTCAGGCAGGTGATTTGTTTATTAGAGCCTACGAAAAAAAGAAAAATATTACTTATCTTATGAATGCAGGTTATGCATACTCTTTTGCAGGAGACGACAACAAAGCTATTGAATATTTAACTAAAGTAGCAAACATGGATGAAGAAATTTTTTCAAATCTTGCAAAATTTAAAATAACAATGATTTATCTTAAAAATAATAATAAAGAGCGCGCTACTAAAATTTTAAAAGAGATTATAAATGGTAAATCCCCTATGATGAAAGATATTGCACTATTTGAAATGGCAAAAATATCGGATAATAAAGATGAAGCGAAAAAATATTATGAAGAAATCATCAATAAATTTTCTTCTTCTATAATGATTGAATCTGCAAAGGCAGAACTACAAAAGCTAAGTAATTAAGCTTTTTTATTATTTTTCCCTTTTTTATTAACAGAGTAGACTTTATTCTTTTTTAATGTAGCTTTCTTTTTTATTTTTTTATTTTCATAAAATTTATCTTCCTTTGCAGGCGTAAATTTATCACGGGGCGGAATCATTATTTTTGTCTCTGGTTTTAAATTTTTAAATACTTCATTGCCATTCATCTCATAAAGAACAGTTGTTGAAAATCCTGTTTTTTTAGCAATTTTATGAACTGTATCGCCCTTTTTTGTTAAATATATATCATAGCTGAATCTTTTTTCAGCTGGTATCTTTTCAAAATTTGACAAGAAATCTTCTTTTTTACCCTCAGGAATTCTAATAATATACTCTTTAACATTCATGGGAGTAGACCATCTTTTAAGTTCTGGATTCAGTTCTTTAATTATGTTTACATCAACTTGTGCGCACTTGGCAATTACATCAAGATCAGTTGGAGAAGGAATAACAACCTCTTCATAATTAATTGTCTCATGTTCTTTTATATTATCAAATCCAAAACTCTCGGGCTGTTTGGCAATTGTTATGGCAGCAATATATTTAGGAACATAATTTTTTGTTTCTTTTGGTATATACTTTGTATTAAGAAGCATCCAATAATCATTCTCAGAAACTCTATTTATGGCTTTATAAATTCTCCCTTCGCCAGCATTATAAGCTGCCAAAGCCAATGACCAGTCTCCAAACATCTTGTAAAGATCTTTAAGATAGTTTGCTGCAGCAACAGTTGATTTAATGGGGTCTTTTCTTTCATCCCTCCACCAGTCAACTATTAAACCATATCTTTTTGCAGTGCTTTCAATAAACTGCCACGGACCCACTGCTTTTGCTCTTGAACGGGCATTCAGATTAAATCCACTTTCTATCAAGGGTAAATAAACAAGGTCTTCTGGCAATCCCTTTTCCACGAGTATTTCTTTCATTATTTCAATATACTTTGTTGAACGGCTGAGCCAGAGAGAGAATTTTTCTTTTATTTTTTCAGAAAATAAGAGAATATTTTTTTCTATTTTTTCAATAAAGTTTTCCTTTTTATTTGGCATAAGTTTAAAATCTTCATTCCCTAAAAAAATTATTTCTTTTTTTTCATCCTGTTTAAGAACAGGGGAACTATCTTCAGAATAACATGGAAGAGAGAAAAATAAAACAAATAAAAGCAATAAAAGAGACAAATTTTTCATAACTATTTTTATACCTTAAAGTAAGTTAATTTTTCAAGCCCTCATTCCTCCAAGGAAGCATCCCTAATTCCGTGATTGAAAATAAATAAGGCCCGCCTTTTATACTTTTATGAGAACACATTTAGGGGCATTTATCAAGAAAATTGTGTCTACTCCGCAAATCTACTGTTAAAAATCTGCCTAACTTCCTAAACACATTCTTCTGCATATGAACAAGGCAAAGTTGATGAAATGTATGATAGGCATCTATGA